>Ga0181612_178045_pt1 | contig 14515 bp, 10 predicted proteins | sample HoacroProtozoa21_FD_119630 | JGI IMG/M metagenome (GOLD analysis project Ga0181612, IMG submission 119630) | Hoatzin crop microbial communities from Cojedes, Venezuel. Combined Assembly of Gp0051906, Gp0051904, Gp0051908 | reverse complement strand
ACCAATAGATTCAGAAGCATATGCTATGCTTTTTCCTCAATAAAGAGCCTCAGCACCCTGGAGGGCTCTAACCTAGAGCTGAATGCAGCCAGCACAGAAACATGACACTAGTACTATTCATTGGTAAATTGTTTTAGCTTATTAAAACTTGGTCCAGCCCTATTACAAGGTTATTCTGCAACCTGTATTCAGAGTCTTCTCCAGAAAGTGTGGAATGCCAGTTCAGGCACTCCTCTTTCTTCTGAGCTGGAAAGGTAGGAGCCACAGTTCTTTGGAGCAGAGCAGGGAGGGCCATCATGGGGCAGTGAGAAGCCAAGTCCTCAGGGAGAGCAGCTCAGAACTGAGCTCTTCGTCTCTTTTCTTGGTACAGAGTGTCTGAGAAGCTAATGGTTGTGGTGGCCTGTGCAGCACCAGCACACAGGTTAGGTCTCACCATTGTGAGCTAACATTTCTGTTCTGCAAGAACATCTGAGCTTTCTGGGACAGGGAGCAGCCAGAGCTGGGGCAAGAAGCGGAAACAATGAAATTTCTCATGACATGACTTTTCTTTGGGAAGCTTCATGGGGTTCATTAAAATGTTTTGGTTTGATTTCAGCTTTGTTTGTATGTTTACAGCTAGTTTTCATTCTTGTGTCTTTATTCTGAAATAAGGATTGAATCATTTAAAATTGCTGTAGGATAGTTGGCCATGTGTAGCAGTAGCAGGTGTGATACAAAAATAGATAGGGTTTATTTTTGACTGATTCTGATGTTCACCTACTTTTACCATGCAGTGAAGTCATGTTATCTTCATTTCAGTGTCTTTGTGAGGGGAGTGGGTAACAGTTTAGGGTGAGAAGACAAATGAAAACATGAACTGCCTCAGTATCTGGAACCAGTTTGGGAGTTTCCCAATTGGACTGTGTCCATCTTCACTCTGAAATGGCTGCTGTGTGCATGCTGTCTTTTCCCCCAGGTCTGCTTTGCTCCCGGGTTAGACACAGCATGACAAAACACTCTACTGTCAGTAGATAGTGGTCTTTACGTTTAATGGGATTACTCATCTCTGCTGCCTGATCTAGGTCATGAGGCCAGGAAAGCCAGTCCACGGTCTAACCAGCACTGCCACGTAGTAGCCCCTTTCTGCCAGCCGTGTGTTTACCCAGAGGCATGTTCTGACAGTGTCTTTTTTGCAGATGAAAACGAATGTGAGCAAAACAATGGTGGCTGCAGCGAATTTTGTGTTAACCTGAAGAACTCCTACCGCTGTGAGTGTGGGATCGGGCGCACGCTGGGAAGCGATGGGAAAACCTGTGAAGGTGAGGTTTCAGCTATCGCAGTCTGTTGGAAACAAAATAAATCATTCCTCTTCCCTTGCAGCACTAGTTGTCTCTTGGCTCCTTGCAGCTGGGATTACGTGTCACTCACATCACTTCTGTGCTTGCCGGTGGTGGTGTTACTGAAATGTCCTTCTAATCGAGCAGAGAGGAGTCTCCTTGTTGCTTTCCCTGCCTTGTTCATTTCTGTTAGGTTTTGCTTGTACTTTTGGCTGTGGGAGGAGAGGCAGCAGTGGATCTGGACGATCGGTCATCCAGACAGAACTAGTTATCACTGGAGATGCTGCGATTTGGCTCTAGAGATTTGTGTGATAGCTGTGCAGGGGCAGATTTAGCACTGCCGGTTTTTGACAGCTAGCGTTAGGTATGGGGTAATGTCATGACTGTAGAGTGTGAGGATTGCTTAGCATCCCAGGATAGAGACTGAGGAAAGAGGGTGCCAGTCTGTAAACAGAAGCTAGATTTGAGATTAGGGCTGCGTTTTGGCTCTTTGCTTTTTGTACCTAGTAAGTTGTGGGCTCTGCTGTGTGCAGCTGCTACAGTTACTTCCCAGTGGTGAAACAGCCAGGTTGAAAACTGTTGATGAGTTTATAGTAGCTTAGCAGGGGCTTAAAGACCAAATTGTAGGTTTTATCCATTGTCACTAACAATGTACAAACATCTCTGAGCAGAAATATGAAAGCCCAGCAAAAACTGACTTGTGCCTGATGTTTCCTTTGGTTAGCTGTGACGAGCAGTGTGCCCCCTCACAGGCAAAGCTGCTGTGTTGTATACTCACAGATACTGTGGGGCCTCAGACAAGAATAACAGCTACAAGTGTACCTTGCTTTCAACCTGCCGGATTGCCAGAACTGAATATGTCTGCAGCCTGCATGCAACCTTACCTTAGCTGCTGTGTGGCAGACATCCGTGGTGCAGGGAAAGAGAGGGAATGCCACTGTATTTTTGAGCTGGACTCTACCCTGCTTTATGGTTCACTGACAGATGGCTCCAAGCTGCAAGTTTTGTCCCTGTTTTCCCCCTCTGTGATACCAAAGCATGTTTCATCTCACTTCTGTGGCAACCTCCTCCCTGAGCTGTTAATAAAACATCACTCATCCAGGCAATGACACTTCCCTGGGGAAAGCTGCTGTACAGAGTGCTCCTTCAGTTCTTGTTCAGTTGTGCGGGGCCAGAAGTAGTGTGTGGGCTTTGTCCCTTCCACATGCAGCACTGAGCTGGTGGGCTGTCAGGTAAAGCAGCTGTGTTGTGTGGCAGTGTTTATTCCTGAGCACTGCACTCTGCTGACAGGGCTGGAATAGTGGGAGCTTGGAAACTCATTTGTTTCTGCTTTCCAAAGTTGGATTTCAGGGCCTTTGATGTATCATTTAATTTCCCCTTCTGTAAGAAGGATGGTGCTTTGCAAGAGTTTAACACGGCTGCTGGGGATTTTTACAATCTTGTTAGTGAGTTTTATTTCTAAAGATGTGCCCTCAGCTTTGTGAGCCATTAGAGTACGTGATTTACTTATGAGCCACCTGACAGCTGTTGCTAAAAAGAACAAATGCAAGAGATTTAGCTTGATTGTGTGAGCTGGTGAGGCTGAGTAGGGTTAAGAGTACTTCAAAATTTCCCTTGTAACGCTTTACCCATTGCTTTGACTAATGTGGAGTGTTCACGCTGTTGTTTTCCATGCTATATGTAGGATTGAGTATGGAATTTTCATTCTTTATGTTTCAGTGAAAATCACACAGTTATTTCTGATGGCAGGCTTAGGAAGAAATGTTTTGTATTGATGATTTGTTTATATTATTTGTACTATTTTACAGAGAACATCTAGCAGTATTCATCCCAAAGGGCTGAAAGAATCAAGCAGTTAAGGTTATTTTTTAAAGAAAACCATGCTACTCTGTTATTTTCTTTATAATAAAAAGCAAATAACAACTGGAAATGGCCTTACTGGCCTTAGATTCTCATATCTTCAGAATGTATTTGAATGAGCTTTCAGGCTCTTTTCTGCCGCTAGGAATATGTTTTACACGAAAACTCATATTCTCAGAGAATTGCCTCACCTGAACAGAAAAGATGTAAGACAAGACATGAAAAATGCCACAATTAGCTGTACTGCCCTCTCTCCTATGCACTTTAGAGTGGGGGAAAATTAGGAGGAGAATCAACTTTATACTGTGAACTTGTGTCATTCTTTCCCTGTGATAATGCACCTCAGGGCAGCCAGCCTCTTAAACATAAAACGCACAAGCTAGCAAAATTCCTGCTAAACAAACTCCTACAAGCAGAGTTTCATCCTCAGCCTACAAAGGGGATGCAGGAATCCAGTATGCCCACCTCCATCACAGCTGGGAAACCCACAGGCAAAGAGCGCATTATCTTCTCTCTGGTGTTCCCTGATGGGAATAGGAGCTGGCTACCTGCGAGTCTGTCTGTCTTCCCCAAGACACCCTCCCTGCCAATCTCAGGGCTTTAAGTCTGGTGATGACTAAGGGAGTGAGTATGGTTCCACAAGGTAGAAGTTTTAAAAGGATTTCCCTCTCACCTTTTTTCAAGTAAGAAACAACATGAAATTTAGTTTAAGAGGATGTCTCAGAAGTTAGAGAGGGCCAAGCTGAAGATGGCCTGTTCAGCCTTCTTACGTATGCCAGTTATAGCATGTGGTTTAATTTGGTAAGCTTTTTCACAGAATTCCTTGTTCACTTCACGGTGAAATGGCAAACCCAGGAAACTTTACAATTAAAAATAGGTTTCCACTGCATTTTCTTGGAAGCAAGCTCTCACCATGCTGTTGCCTTTGAGCTCTGTGTTGGTGATACTGTTTGTTAGTCAGCCGGGAGTGTATGTTGGGGCCTGCTATGCAGCTGCCTGAGGAGCAGGGTATGCTGATTTTCCTTTCCTTTGCAGAAATTGAAGGCTGTCACAATAACAACGGAGGCTGCAGCCATACTTGTATTGAAGTGGAAGACAAGTACCAATGTGAATGTCCAAGAGGACTTGTTCTGTCAGAAGACAACCACACTTGCCAAGGTGGGTCAACAAAGTCTCCCCGACAGCCTCTATCAAATGGAAATCAAAAATAAGTCTGAAGGAACTTTTCTTCTTGTTGGTTTTTGGTTTTTTTTTTTTTAATGTTCTCCTAGTCTGTCCTTTCCAGTTTGGTTAATGGAGTTTTGCCATTAATGACAGATCATCCAAAACTGAGAGCCTGGAGACATTGCTCTTATTACCAGGCAGGAGAACAGAGGCACAAGACCCAGCTGAGTGCATCTTGCATCACAGGCAGTTTTGGCAGTGTTCGCTTACAATTAAGATTGCTTAACATCCCACATTCTATTGCTCTGCTTCAGCTGTGTATGCCTTGGACAAATTTATGCTGTTAGAACTGAAATTTTCCATGCTTCAAACTGGGCTTTTAAAATCTCAGCTAAAGTGGTTCAGTCCCTTCCAAGAATGGGGTTAAAGAGAAAGGCTTTTTTTTTTGCCCAGGTAGCCATTCCAGTAAGCATTCCTCTGTCTTGAAGCAGGACACTTGTTCTGATACAAGGTGTTTCTGCTGTCCCTTGGAGAAGTGCCGAAGACAGCATGTGAAAATTGACCGTTGCTTCCCCTGCATAGAGTGACGGGCAATGTTATCCTTGGAAGACCTGCCATCTGAACTTTACTCCATTGCTGTATGCAGTGAGTCCTTCTTGCTGACTCATGTGCACCCATAGCATCCACATAGGATACATATGTTCCCTGTTTTGGGTTGGAACTGCTGAGCGAGATTTCCTTTGCAAATAGATCTAGTCACTTCAGCTCTGTAGCGGTAAGTCCAGGGAGCAGAGGAACAGGGAGGAGTTCCTGAAGGCATTGAGAGTTAAGCAGAGGGTCTGTAGCTCCTCATGCAATGACTTACAATCCAGGTCTTGCAGGTAACATTCTTCTGGGTCTCATAATCCCACAGCTAGCTGAGCCCCTGAGGTGGTGAAAGCTTCATGCAGTCTGTGTCTTACAGAGCAGAGGTCTACGACGATCCACTGCTGAATAGATAGATGTGCAGTCAAAACTGTGTTGAGGAGAGCTGTGTGGGTGTGTGAAAGGCAGACAGAGGTAATGCTCTCTGGTGGGCCTCATCTGACTTGTCTGACCATTTCCCAGACCTGTCAGGCTCAGCACAAAGCTGGAGAAGGCACAGCTCTACCCTGGTAGAGACAGGCATAGCTCTCTGCTTGTGTTCTGCCTTGGTGGGCCCACGAAGAACCTGTGTGGTTGCTTTCATATATTTCAATGGGAATTTGCTAATGGACTGGACTCAACCCATAGCCAGTGCAGGATCTAAAATGCAATAAAAGGGAGCCTGCCATGGGCTAATTCACTTGGGCTTTAGATAATACCAATAAACTGGTGTTACTTGGTGTGCTCAGAATCTCCTGCAATCTGATGTGTTACAAAGTGCCCAGACATCAGTTAGAGGAACAGATCCAGACTTCGTGGTGGCCAAGAGGGCAGGTGTGCTTCAGAGATGAAGTTGAAATGGTTCTACTTTATGAAATTTCTGCTTGTTAAGTTGTTTAGAAATGCAGGGTGCTGTTTTCAGGGGCGAGCACAGCACACTTGGGATTCAGTAGTGCTTATTGCTCCAGCAGAGCCAGGTGGTGAGGAGGAGATGGGGATTTCGAAGAGCTGTGATTATACTTCCTGATTAAAGGTCTGATTGATGGGTGCGGGCCAGAAGAGAGCAATGTTCTTCAATCCTGGCTCCCTGAGGCAATCCCAGCAGGGTTAGAAGGCTGTGTGTTTCCCAGCCAGTGTTTCTCCTTCTTAGGAGGCTGCTAACGAGAGCAGCAGCACTGCTGGGTGCCAAGCTGAGGCTCCTAAAGTGAGATTGCTTGTTCTTTTGCATTTCATGAATTTATGCCCCCACACAGTGGTCTGCAATTTTGAGCAGATATGAGAGAATATATCTTGAACTGAGAGAATATATCTGGAACTGTACCACACAATTTTTTATGGCATCTAATCAGGTTTGTAGAGGCACAACTAACAGTGCAGGGTAGGCACAGTTGCCTGAAGCAATTGGATCTGCAGCCTATCAACCCTCCCCTGCACTGTATCTACATTCAGAACAAACGTTAATAATCTTATACAGAAATCACAGCTGTGGCTACAGACCGTCCTAGTACCTCACCTCTTTCTGAAGCGTGATGGTGAGCTGCTTTTCTCCCCTCTCCCATGCTCAGGCCTTGTGTGCAGCCAAGCAGGGTACAGTGGTGTAGTGTATTTGTGTTTGTAGCAGTGGCTTCCCAGCACCAGAGCGCCTGTTCTGCTGAGCAGTCTGTGCAAAAAGATAACCTCTGCTTCAAGCAGCTCTACTTTGAAAGGCCAAGGAATGAGCCACAGGCTGGACAAGGAACATGGTGCCAACAACAGCAGACAGCAAAAGGAGTGTAGAACTTGCCACAAAAGCTTCCCACCAGGGTCAGGGTACTTGCAGGCATTGGTGCAAAGCTGAGTTGAGTGGAAATGAGGAGGCTTTCTCAGTACTTAGAGGTGCTCTGCGGTGTGTGAGGATGGAGAACCGAAACGTTTGACTGGTAAAGACTGGGTGAGGCTCTTGGGAGCCTTGCAGGCTGGGATGAGTCGAGGGCAGGGAGGCAAGAGGTGGATGCTGCCAGCAAGTCAGGAGAGTGCAGCTCTCTGAACAGATGCAAGAAGCGATGAATAAGGGAGGATTTCTTGGCACCCAGGATAACTCCTTTCTGCTGGCCCTCTCAGTCCTGGCAGTCAGGACCTCATCGCTTGCCGTGGAGTAACATGTTTGCGTATAGTCACGGCTACCTTGCCAGCTCCTGTTCAGCTCCCTCTACAATGCTGTTGCTGGCAGTCTGTCCTGGGGGCATCGGGCCTGCTCAGAGCTGAGCCGCGTTGATGCGTGCAGTCTCTCTGCTGGCAGCAGCACTGTTAAATTGGTAGAGCTGAAACACTGTTTTCAGTATTGATTACTCTTCTATGTACAAATGTCTAGGGTGGTTTGAATTACATTCCCAATTACTCTGAGATGGTTAGTATGAGGAGTTTCCCAAAGTGTTTTCGCAAATAGCGATGAGTTGGCTTGAATCAAAAGTGGTTCTGCTCACAAGTTTCATTCACTTGTTTCTGTGCCCAGGTGGTGGAGTGCACACAGACAACTTCTGCAGTGCCAGAGCCGAGGTTAAATAGGTGTCTTCTCTTTCTTCCCCCTTGTGCCAATCAAAGATATTTAGGAACAGAGATAGCCTGAACCAAATTGGTCCTGAACTTCGGAGAATTCCAGTTGGGATCCAAACTCTCTTGCCCTGAATTAAGCCTTTATAAAAGCATTACATTTTCTTATTCAGCAAGGAGTTGCTAGAACAGTGAAGCTTTAAATCCAAATTGAGCCAATCAGTTCTCCAGAGGATATTCATCTCTGCATTGCACTGGGTTGTCAAGAGTCACTTTGTCTCCTTGTGAGCTTTGCTATTTGATGTGCTCAGTTGTTCCTGCTTGCCTTCTACTGTGGATGGAGGAAAAGTTAAGGTAATTTCTAGTTCATTAATTTTCTGTTCTAACCCAGCAATGTTGTTATGAGAGCACATTGCTTTGGGCACACTGCATGCATTTTAGCATATCACCTTTAAAAGATCAACTTTTAATAAAAAATACCCCCTGCAGGTACACACTAGCTATTACAAATACCTTAGCTGGGACCTGAGAATTTTTTTAAGAGTTGTAAAAGATGTGGTTTAGCAGTATGCTATCCAAGATCTAGAATCCTGGATTATATAATTAACTTGATTGAAACTAAAGGAAGACAGATCATATGAATGTCAAGGATTGGAACTATAATTAATTTTAGAAAAAGCTTGGGGAACTATTATGTTTGCAAGCGGTTTTGTCATGTGGGTTTAAAATAAGAGAAATGGAAATTGTAGAGAAGGTTTGTTTTTCTGGCTGAGAAGAGACCAGAATATATGCACCAGTGTGCTTGTCCTGTATCTAACTGAATAGATATGTATACACCCGGGGAATATATACAGCAGTTACTTTTTTATTGAACATTATTCCCTCTTCTTTCCTTTTTCATTTTGTCCAATCTCTGCTTTCTCCACTTCTTATGTAATGGAATTTTAATTTTAAAAAGTTCACATGGAGATCTATATTAAAATTCAAAGGTTGAAAGGATGTGGAGTGAGTGAGCTAATTGGGTTTGTTTGTCAGAGCTGGGTTTATTGCTTATAAAAATACTGTTACAGCATTTTGAGATGCTTGCGTTCTAGCTCAGCATCTATATGGAATTACTCTGCTTTGTTTTGACATGTTCTGGGTTTGATGTAAAACCTAATAAAGGGTCTTAAAAAATGGGTTTGCCTGGGATGTTGTGAATTTGATATCCATATCTGGGAAAGACTATTCCCAGGACATAGCAGTGCAAGAGATATCTGTCAAACCTGTTCTGAGTATTAAGTGCAGTTGCAAATACTGCATAGCAAAGTTTCTGCTGCAAGTATAGCGGTCATCTTCGTCATCTTTTGTGGTGTCACTGCACCAGGAGCATTTGAGGCAGTGGCAGCTCAGGAGGTTTGTGATGTGTAGATGGGTAAGTTAGGTGGTTAGATTACTATGGTTAGGTGGTATCATAAATGTAGCATATGATTGCCCTTTCTTTCCCCCACTAGTAATTGGTATAGCCCTTCCCCACCTCCCTGATACTGATACTTACTGATAGTTTTGCAGTGCCAACTGTTATTCTGGAGACTTTTCTTGTAGTTCCAGTGCTGTGCAAGTCCAGCTCTATTGAGGTGAGCATCCCAAAGGACCTGGTTGGAGGCCTGGACCTTTCCCTCATCAACACTTCCTGCAAAGGAGTATCCAATGGCACTCATGTCAACATCCATTTCTCCTTGAAGTCCTGTGGCACTGTTGTAGATGTATGTATACCCACTGCTGTCCTGTCTCCTGGGATCTCTCAGATTTGGGGACTTGGCTATGGCTTACTTGGGGCAGAAAGTTGATTTAGCTGTACCATCAGAGCAGTTTCCTGTGTTTCCGTGGAGCTGGCCCCAGACTAGACCTGGGGTGGCATCCCAAAGTAGGAGAGCTTGTTCCATCTCCTCTCCAGTGGTGTGTGTCTGTCAGCGTGGGTACTGCTTTCTGCTCACCCACCGCTTCACAGAGGCAGCTTCACCATCATTCCAGTGCAGAAAAGCACAAGTGGTGTCGCTCCTTCACCCTCCTGTAGAGACACAATCTAGTCCTGATAATGATTCAAAGGCTACACTGGCAACTGGTCAGGAACCAGAGCACTCATCTCAGCAGACGGGTAGCAACTGGAAGCAAATTCCTCTGCTTCATGCAGGAGTACAGCGTGTTGAAGTTGACAGCAAACTGCTAGAGGCTCTTAGGTCATGGGTAAGGGTGAACATTATTCTGGCTGCAGCATATAAATTCACAAGCTGTACTTTCAATGGCTGGTTCGTGTCTGAGTTTCCTGAACAAGATAAACTCAGCTGCTAGTCTGAACTCAGAGAGATCTTGCTCAATGATCTTTCCTTTCCCTTAAACTCCTTTCTTTGTTGCAGGTAATAAATGATAAAATCATTGCCACCAATCTGGTGACCGGCTTGCCAAAGCAGACTCCAGGAAGCAACGGGGACATCATTGTCCGCACCAGCAAGCTTTTGATCCCAGTGACCTGTGAGTTCCCACGCCGGTACACGATTTCTGAAGGTTATGTGCCCAACCTCAAGAACTCACCCTTGGAAATCATGAGCCGCAACCAGGGCATCTTTCCCTTCACTCTTGAGATCTTCAAAGACAAAGACTTTGATGAACCCTACAGGGGTGCTCTTCCCACCCTCAAGCTTCGGGACTCTCTGTACTTTGGGATTGAACCCTTGGTACATGTCAGTGGACTAGAGACACTGGTAGAGAGCTGCTTTGCCACTCCCACCTCAAAAATCGATGAGATCCTGAAGTACTACCTGATTCAAGATGGGTGAGTTCACTCTTCCCTCCATGGCTGACTATTAGACGGGAGTTGGAAGTGGGACTAAGCTGCGTTGCCTGTGTGACACAGGAAACACTATCACTTCTCCACAGCAGCCTGTTTGTTGTGTTCCCAGAAATCACCAGCAGCCAGGCCTTTCAGCCATCAAGCTGATACCTCCTGTCCCATCAAAAGTGATTGGGAGAAACAGTGGGAGACAGTGAAAGAGGTTACTCCAAGTGCAGTTTTACAGGACGCATTTCCCTGTAACTAGCCTTGAGGATAAACGAGTTGGCTCCTGTAGAAAAGACAGCCTTCTTGATTTCCTCTCTCTGCCAGGCTGCAGAGTGCCAAACCAGTCGGCAGAACCCCCTGATGCCTGCGTACCGCTGCCACGCAGCCACCACAGCAACTGGAGCAAGTTTCTTAACTTTCCCATGATGGTCATCTTATAGCATGAGCCAGAAGATTCCGTGGCTGGTCCTGGTTGGAGCTCCAGGAGCTCCCCTTGCTTTACTCTCTCTCTCTGATGCTTGTCACTGCAGTAAGCTTAGGGTCCTTCAGTTTGGCTGTAATGTTCTGAGGTGTTTGGTGTTAGTGATCTTTCCAGGATGTGCTAGTAAAAAGCTCAGGGTGGAACTGTGTGTTCACTGTAACAGGTTTTGGTCAGAGGTTTGGGGAGCATTGCTGTGGGCTCTGCTGTGGCCCCTAAGATGACCCCTGTTTTCAGACACTTGCTTGGGTGCTAACATCACAGTGCCACGATGCAACGTTGCTGTGGAGGGTTTGCATCCAGCAGTGCCTGGTAGCTTAACCAGACAACACTGTGGAAATGTCAGTTTACCCAAGTGTCATAGTCAAGGGACTGTGCTCATCTAAATCCTGTGTTCTGTCTGCCAAACTGTCTAATGAGGACAACAATTCTTTCCTTAACTGCCAGGCTAAATCATCCACCGTTACAGCTGGTGATGACAAGTCCTGTGTGATTGTCTTGTAGCAAAAGGGCCTTGCAGAGTACAGTGCACAAAAATACTCTTTTCGTTGCCTTCTGACAAAGGTTTCAGCATTAGCTTGCTCTCCCTCCATCCTAGGCTGCAGTTCTTCTGTGCCTGACATTTCTGGGGCGTATCAGCAGATTTGTAATTGGAAGGATTGATTTATCGACTCCCTGGCTTGGCTGTTCCTATGAACCCTTCACAGAGTCAAGGCTCCAAACATTCATTCATTTCCCACCACGAGTTAAAATGATGGCATTCGAAACAGAGGCCAAAACCTGTGCCGAACAGAGAAGGGAATCCGCCGCGGCACTAGCTGGAGGATTTACGGCGGCAGCAGCCCCGCTGGTACTGCTCTGCTGCAGAGGGCATGAATACTTCACCGCGGGGAAGAGGGGGCTGGAGCCTCCCTCTGCCCGCTCCGCTCCCCAGCCCTCACTGCGGGCCCGGTGTCCCCAGGCGTGCCAGCCCCGCTGCGTGCGCAGACCGAAAGCTTGTGCTGTGCTGTTGAGCTAACTGGAGTTCTTTGTGTCTCTGTGCGCTCGCAGCAACTAAAAAGTAAAATTAGCTGAATACGCTGCTGATTTGTCCCTGCTCCGAACATTTCTGTAATAACCCAGTTTCCTTCCATCAGCCCAGCCACTAAAGCCCAAGGCAATAAAGACGGGATTTTAAATCGGTTTGATTATGTAGACTCAGACCTGCAGGAGTTAACTGCAGCTTCCAGAGGGAAATGCTGTGTCAATTCGAGGGGATATACCTTAGGCTGAGGGATGGGAAAATTCCTTCTCCTGCTCTCTTCCATGCTAATTCCTTGCCATCTCCAGTAAGCAAGTGGTGGCAGCCACTTTCTGTGGAGCACCTCAGCCCTCTGCCTATGCTGGTGTGACCATGCTGGAAATTAGGATCTTCCCAGCTCCCTCCCCACAGTCTCTGTAGTACCCTATGCTGCTGCTAGCCCAGCAAGCCAGCCCTAGAGCAGCTCTCCTGCTTCTGATCTGCTTGCTTTTTCTCCGAATAAAAATAAATAACAGGCATTGACCAGTTGCATGGATGATAAACATTGTGGCTCTCTGGGGCATCTGGAGCAAGGTCATGTCACTGGGGGCAATCCGTTGTCATCTGAAGTGGTCAGGAGCTGCGATTTATGTGAGCATGACGTGGTTAAGGTAGTTCCATTACAAGGCTCATCTTGTTACACCTCAGGCTGCCCCCGTAAGATGAGGTGGTTATTTTATTCTCCAAAGCCCTCTTTTCTACCTTGCAACTGCTCAATAAGCGGTCAGAGCACAGCTCTAGTGGCACAGCCGCTCTCTGCTCCCCTAACCTGAGCACATTACGCACAGGAGAGGGTTATTCTCCTCATATCCTGACGAGGGTTGCTGTTCCTTCCCTACCTGTCCTCCCTGCCCCTTCTCACTGCCAAGATGGCAAGCAGGATCTGGGGGTTTCCTAGGTGTGTGGGATGAGGTGTGGCCCCAAACACAATGCAAAAGGGCTTGACCCTGTGACGCGGGAGGTCTCTCAGCTCTTTTGGTTATGCTGCAATGCATTTGTTGGAACTCGCTGTAAGACACGCTTAGGGGCATGGTAGGGGCTCCATGTATCCCTGATTCCAACTTGTTTTCCCTCTCCCAAGCCCCAGACCAGTAGATTTCTTGCCACCAGTGTGGAGGACCTTTGGAGAACCTGGGATTTAGGAGTCAGTGTGAGCCAGTGTCCAAGAAGCATCACAGTTTATATGAGATGACTTTATGGCCGCAAAGCTTGGCCAGTCAGTTATGAAAAGTCTTTAACTGTCATTCTTTACAATCAGTTGCCTTCAGGAATGCTACTTCTAAAAGCAATTTTATCCTAAACAACTTAGTAATGTGTAGTGTTTGGCCTCAAGGGGGAGGAATATATGTCAGTTTTTCTAGATGCACAGTATTAATTTATTAGTTCGCCTTGGATGACTTTTTATGTTTGCCTCCCAGGCAAGTTAACTAGACAAGCGCTGCAAGCAGGGATGTCCCTTTAGACCATGGTCTCCACTGGCTGAGAAAAGCTGCAGTAGTAGATGGTGGTGAAAATAACGCTAGGATCAGACCACTGCTTAGTGGTGCCATGAGCGTGCGCTGCTCCACTGCACGGAGCAGACGGGCAGTTCTGGGAGGGATTGCTGTAGGCTGCCACCCACGAAGCTGAGTCAGACAAACAGCGTAGAGATTTCCAAACACGTGGTCTAGTGAAAGCAAAGCTACATATAGATGTGAGGTTTGCTGCTGCTTGATCACCGAACGTGTCAAACGTCAGCATTCCTGACAATGCCTGGCGTATTTCTGGTGTGAAGATGGAAGCTAAAGGTTGCTGCAAGAGTAGGACTTCTAGCTGCTACACTGTTACCTCTTGTCTCTTCCACCACCATTTTTTTGTTTAAGATCTTGCAAAGTCCACATTTCTGGAATTAACTTGCTAGAAAGGACAAGCTGCTTTGTAATGCAATATAAAAGCAGCATTTGGGTCTCTCAGAATGCCTAAAGCTTTGCAATAGGCAGCAATAAATATCAAGTCACCGTAACTTTTTGCTTCCTGTTTCTCTCAAACTCTGAATAGGTTGTAATAGTTTATAAATAGACTGCACCTGAACTATAACTTTCGTAAAAGTAGTTTATTTTCTTGCAATTCTGTGACCTGTTGCATGACTGTATAGTGCTAGCAATGGAGACATTGAAATTAAGAATTTGAGCTGTAAGGAATTTAAGCTGTCTGATCAAGTCCAGCATGACGAAAAATATGAACGATGCAAAGCGAAGTGGATCTTCATTTTTTAAAAAAGATCATCTGTGGTATTTTAGCAACATGGGTAACAGCTTATTCATTTTAAGTGTGATTTATGTGCGCGTATATGTGTGTACAGAAAGTGCATAATACATTATATACCGTATAACAGTTCTGTTGATCGCTGCAGACTGTTGTATAGGAAGGTGAAATGAGGACAAACTTGCCTGCAGCTCTCTGGCAGTCCCTGTGCTGATGGGCCTGGACCACGTCCTGCCAGCTCTCTGCTGCTGAGCTGTTCGTTGTCTGGAGATGCTATTATCATTGCTGTTGTTTTTCCTCATCATTCCCAAATTTTCTCCTGTGGCCAAAGAGGAAGTAAAATGGATGGTAGCTTAGCTCGAGACAGCCAAGCCCTCCTTTTCTTTGTTTGGTTAAATAGGCCAGGACGTTTTTTTCTCTTT
>Ga0181612_132463_pt1 | contig 14515 bp, 5 predicted proteins | sample HoacroProtozoa21_FD_119630 | JGI IMG/M metagenome (GOLD analysis project Ga0181612, IMG submission 119630) | Hoatzin crop microbial communities from Cojedes, Venezuel. Combined Assembly of Gp0051906, Gp0051904, Gp0051908 | reverse complement strand
TATACATGCACTCAGGTTGTCCATGAATTTGCAGTTCAATATAAGAAAAATGAAATCCATTCCGAGGGTGTGATCCCTTTCCCCCCGCCCCCCCCCCCCCAAAAAAGAACCCACCTCCAACAGCTGAGTCTTTCTTCAAAGATGTGTACAAGTGTGAATTTGAGGTACAACATGAAATAGACGACATTGCTGGAGGAAAAGAAATAAATAATACGCAGGTTCAACCAGAATATCAGAAGTGACTATCGGGCAACAGTGCTGTCTGCTTTAAAGTGCTTGAAGTCCCTGTCAGTTTAGAAGAAAACAAATGAAACTATCCATTTACCTGGTTCTCCAGCGCAAACCCTAAGTGACTTCACCCTGCTTTATCTCCTCAGGCAAAAACTGAAAATGTCAAGACTGAAGAAGAAGAAGATATGCTGAGACTCACGACCAGAAGGCTTTCAAGCCGCAAGGTAGAAAAGGATCCCTTTGTGGTTGAAGAAGAAGAATAAATTGCACATGCTTCAGCCTTGAGAGCTTTGGGTTTGTTTGTTTCTGAATTCAAAAGGCTCTAAACACACCAAAAATACCCAGGCTTTGTTTGCTCTGATTTTGTTTGTTGCTGTTTGAAATTAAAAATTAAACTATTTTCATTAATCCTAATGGACAGGTTTTGCTGGCTTCGTGATTTGTTTACTAGAACCTGGGATAATGATTCACTGTTTGGGACTAAGATTAATCTCAGAGTCTCTAATAAATAAGATTTTCCCACTTCTTATATGCAAAACCCTGAGAAGAGAGGGAATTTATTATTATTATTGTTATTATTGTTATTATTATTATTTTGCATGCTCCAAATTAGAAACTGTGTTTGTCCTTAGTCTGAAAAGGTCAGAAGCATGCTGAAATTGAGATTATTGAAATCACATTGATGCTACTGGATAGGAGCTCAGTCCTTTTGCTCGGTGTGAGATACAGATGGGTTTACATCCTGTGGCACAGAGTATTTCTAACCACTATACTCCCCTTTCACCAGTGGATATGACTGACAATAATTCAGACACAAAGCAAGTACAATGTCAGTTTGGAACTACTATGTAAACTGACTGTATTAATTGCGTTATATTCAAGTAGCCACTTATTACCCCTATAACAATGGGCTCATTAATAACAGCCATTAAGTAAATCAGTCTGGCACCTTGGAGAGTCTCAATTTTGAGCAGATTTTTCCTGGGAGAGATAAAGAGGAAGGGTTAGACACATATCATCTCCCCTGCTTTTCTTGTTCATACAAGATGCATTTGAGAGGCAGTGGACAAGTTTCCTCTCTACCACAAATACTTTTAGAGCTTAACTCTTAGATTTAAATACTGTTGTTCAATTATCCCTCATTAGGTGTATCCAGAGATAGAGTCAAGTGACCTTATGATTTAGGTGAACATACAGGGGCAGTTTAGGTCACTGAATAGTCATTGGAGAAGTCAGTCAGCTATTACGCCTTCATTTTTTTTTCCAAATCTACTGCTCTAGACATAATCTTTTCCATTTCTAGAAATCGCAGCCGTTCCCAGAACGAATACATCTTGTCCAGCCATGGATCCAGCGATAGCATGCATTTCTGCCAGTAGGCAGGGATGGTTGGCAAATGGACAATATGCGCAGTGGTCCTGTGAGGATGAGTTTAGTATTCCTCAGTCTTGGCAAATGGAAATCCAAATCGGATAGCAAATGTCGTAGAGCAAAAGATAACATAGCCAACATCTCCCTACAGAACTGCTGAGTCTTCATTTCTCTGAGTCTTGTGAAAGCTGAATTTCCATCTGGTTAAAAGTAATTTATTTGCTGGAGTTTGAATTGCCTATCTTTACCGGTTCATATGGAACGGTGAGAAGGCTGAAGTCAGATGTCAAACAGCAGAGACAATTGAGACGAAAGCTGGAGGCTGGTGATACATATCTCAAAATCTGCTGCTGGTGGGCAGCTGGCGGATTATTGTTTCAGGCAAGAGATCAGTAAAAGGTATGAGATTATTTGCCTGGTGGTAGCAGTAATTATACTGATAGGACTGGAGTGACTCCTAATCATGGCAGTAAGCCAAACCCTCTTAACCCTCTGCTGAAAATCTAAAGGTCACCCAGTTTTCAACTAATTGGTTTCTGGGGACTGACACTTTTTTGTGGCTTCCCTGAACTCCTAGGAGGTCTTATTTTCCTGCTTTCACTGTCTTTCTTTTTTATAGTGTTTTTTTTTAAATCAAGATCCATGCTTCCTCTTTATTCTACCTGTTCTTCCTTTTCAATAGGAGCATAAAGGCTACATTTGAATGTCCTTATCTGTTAACAAATGTACTATATCTTTTATTCTCAAAAGTCCTAAATAGCAGTATTGATTTAAACGTCTCGTTCTGATACATCTTAATAAGATGAGATACTTGCAAATTTCATGACAAGGTGGTGCTAGAAGAAGACACCGAGTATAAATGCAACACTGGAAGACATAATTCTTCTGTTTTTCATGGATTTCAGATTATTCAGCAAAATAGAATAATCAGCCTTTTGCATATTTTCCAGATGGGAATCTGAAGAAATAAAATGATTTTACTAATGGGTAGGGAAGTGAGTAATTTCCCATGCAGCGTGACCCATTTGAAAGTCATGTTTTCTGTCTAAATCATGCTACGTGGTATGATACCTGCCTCTGTCCATAGAGTATGGAATAAATTATGATAAATTGTTTTAAATACCTAGATTAGTAGTAAGCAAATATATTTGAACCCTGACTTCATAGATCCCAAGAAAGCAATAGAAAACTTTGTTGAGAAACTATAAGCAGACAATAGCAAACATTGTTGAGCAAGTGTAATCACCTAAAAACTACTGGCTACTAGAATTGAAATATGGAGTGAATTGAATTTCCGTGTAAAAAGACTTTCCTAAATAAAGGTCATTTTAATTCTATTTCTTTTGATATCAGTCAATTCTTAAGAACTACTTTATTAAGAAAAAAAGAAAAAGTCACCTTTTTAATTCTATTGATTCCAGAGTCTTTGAGGTTTATACTTACGTTCTAATAAGTGAAATATGCCTTTTTCAATGAACGTTCAAAAAGTAAATTAGAAGAAGTCTGATCATTGCATAAAATAATATTTCTTGGACTCTGCACAGATAGAGGTGAACAATGTGAATTGAAAAGCTGAGCGCTGGACCTTGCACCCTATGAACCTTTCATGATCAAGTGTGAAATTCTGGTATTTGACCACATCCATCAGTTAACACTAAATTCAAACTCACAGAGTTTTATATTTGACCCACCAAGGAAGACACAAGACAGATAGTTGCAGCTTGTTGTATAAGCATTTCTAGGGATGCCATCTATGCTTTTCCAATCCTTCTGTTTTCCCCATGCTGGTGGGACAATGGTGCCTGTAGCCCAAGCATTCTCCAAACTGAGCCCCTCTGTTAATCCATACAGAAATTCTCCCCAGCCAAAAGAATAACTGTGACAAAACCAACGTTAATATAGTTCCCCAAGCTTCATTTTGGAGACTGGTAAAATGTAGCATTCGTAAAACTAAAGTGTCCTTCCCTGCACTTGTCAAATCATTGAGTGGCTACAATTGCATGAAACCTCTCATGACACCATCTTGAGAACTCACCTCTTCATCAAATCTAGCTGAGAAAATTAACATCCAGTTCAATTAAAATAAAAACTGTTGCTTCCCCCTTACACACTAATCTGTTAAGACACTAAGAGGATTTACGAGGATGTGAAGTAAATGGATTTTTATACTCTCACTGGAACAGCTCTAGCTGAATTTCAAATTCTTTAAAGCCTGAGTTCCAGTGTAATGTGATCATTGTTTTCAGTACTTCAGGGAAATATTAAGAGAGGAGTTCTTCCCAAATTTTAATCTAATAATAATAGAAATAATATGCAAGAATCAATATTGTTCTTATTAGATTAGCCTTCACTGGCTACTGGTTGCTTCCTTGGGATCTGAATGTGCAGATGGTTACAGATCTTCCTGTTCATTTAGGGAGAAGTCTTTGTTTCTCCTCTTTGTTTGCATAGCCGTTAATCCAGCCCCTGAATAAAATAATTCAATTTCCAGTGTTATGACAAAGCAAATGAGAAAGAGAGAGAAAAGGGGGGGGGGATTTATTTTAAAAATACAGTCTTATGGCTGGAATCAAAGAACTGCTGAAATTTTAATGGGAGCAAATTAAATGAAATGTATGTATGCAATGGTTTGTATGACACACCTAATAATGGAGATGAGAGAGCCAATCTTTGCAGTTTTGGTTCTAGAGAAAATATTCCATTACGCTACCTCTTCTATGTAGAGCATGTTGTACCATTTAGGTCAATGAAGCAGAAGTGTTAAGGGGTATTACAACCACACTTGCCCTACCAAAATAAAGATGAAGTCTGAGGCCACTGATGCTGTGAATGTACATTTGTCACTGTGTAGTCACCTGTTAAAATAGCCTTTGTACACTTTTGGACTCAGTGAGTGCCCCTAACTATTCCGATAAGGAGTTCTGACTTAGCCAGATTAGCCCCAAATGAAACAATTTAGTTTTTCTGAACTTCTTTGAGGGTGAAGCTAATCTGTTAATCTCCAAAGAGCTGGTTTCCAGTTTAAGTTTGTTTTCTATTTATTTGCTCTATGACAACCATGTGAACAGCCTGTTTGAGGTATGTTGGGGCTTCAGCTCTCCATTGAAAGGAGGGAGTCAGATATAAGTAGCAATATACAGTGAGAAAGGCCATATTCCAGGTGCCACAGCGATAAACAATTCCTATATGGTAAGACAGACATAAAGAGGCAGACAAGTACATAGTTACCTCAATATCTTTAAATATCTCAGGGATATTCTGAAAAGGGGGGTTATTTCTGCATGAAACAATCTCAGTATGGCTGTACTGTTGTGATAAGCAAATCATGCAATATACAAAGTACAACAAGAGAAAAACAAAGTGATTGGATACAACCTTTTAAATTCAAGAGTACAGGATTTGTTGCTGCATGTGGCCCACTTGTAATATCATAGTAATGCCACTTAGCTCTTAAAGAGCTGTTTTCATCAATATGTCTCAAAGCACGTTATGAAAAGGTGTGACATCCCTTTCTGTAAAATTGAAATAAGATAAGACTTGTACAAGGGTACTCAGCAGTCTTTTCTATCAGGTAGTAACACAATCCACTTCCTGAAAATTGTCAGTGTTCTTGCCATTTGGCAAGGCTGCTTCTCTCTTTTACTTAGTCAGAAATCAGCCCAGAACTACTTCATTGAAATAACTATAATTACATATCTGAAAAACAGCGTGAGCAGAAAATGTGGTCTTCCATCCTTAAAAGCATAATCCTTCTGTTATGCACACCAAAACGGCTAAAAGAGCAAAGGGGTCTGTGGGTGCCCTATCAACTCTTCCTAGAGTTCGTTATTAATAAAGATTCATACAGACAGCCAAAAGAGTTTCCCTTTGGAGCAGATCATGCTGCCATGATCCCATTGGCATTTCTCGTGTTTGCCCTGAGTTCCCAATTTCTTTGTCAGAGATGTGGCACTGACCCAGCTGGAAACAGGATGACAATTCCGGCTTGCCAGCAGTGCACACTGACACAACATGGTCACTTGCCTGTGAGAGGTGCCCAGAGTGACTCCAGGAGAGTCAATGGGTCAGTATGGATAGTACACAGTATGTGGAGGTAATAGCCTGGGTCTGAAAAAGAGCACAGTGCTTTACTGGGCCTGAGCTCATTAGCTTTGCCTTTCAGCTTCCACTTTTAGATCTTCCACATTTAGAGAGAGTTCACTCTGCATTATATGAGGCAGCTCAGTACTGTACTCCTCCAGTTGGTATAAACACTGAGCCAGAAATACAGATAAAACTCCTGGGCTTACGTACTTTGAGGTTACTACAGAGGATGTACAGAAAACTTTGCCGCCTCTGTTATTAGTCCTTGCTTAGTCTCATGTGAGTTTTTTTAGGGTGATGCTGTAAGATTTTTCTCAGAGGTCAATGAATTAATTGAAGTTATAGGCTAACAACAATGTGAATTTAAGGTATAAATTGGGGGTTCACCTGCCAAGCTGGAACTCCCACACATGCTCATCGAGGCTTCATTTTTCACATGTTTGAGTCTAAATGTCTGTAGGTGGTTTTAACTTCAAAGTATAGATTAGGATCCACGCTTGAAAAAGAGAAAATAATTTTACTGTATAAACCCAATAGCTCCATAATTTATGCCTTATGCAGTTTAGGTAACTTCAGTTTAAGCAAACAACTTACTTAACTGTAATATACTTTGATAGCTGAAAGCCTGAAAAGGCCAGACTGCATTTTTCTGTGAAGTTAGTGTCCCCTGTTGTATTGCTTAGTTTGATCGCTTGATTCTCCTTAAGGCTAAACCATACATTGAGTGCAGAGCCAATCAACCACAGACACTGACCAGAAACATTTCTAATCAGAATTGAAGTCTTGCATTTCTCTCTCAGCATTCAGCATATTGCTCTTCAGCTCTCTCTTTCTCTTAAATTGTGTTCGTCTCCTCACAGATCTGAGGAGTTTGTGTATTCAACAAGGTAGGAACAGATGACATGGGATGAGCAGGGCATGATGTTGTAGAGCTTTCAAAATGAAAAGTTCAGAAATTCTGTGGTGTGGAAATCAGGAAAAAAAGCCTTCCCAAGTATCTTTTTGCAGTCCCTTTCCCTGAAGAAATAATGAAATTTACAATACAGGAGGAAAGAGGAGGTGGACTTTATTCTGTGATGGAAATAAATGTTTCTCTCTTTCTCATCAGATTTCATCATCTTCTTAAAGGAAAAAAATAGGAAGCAAAAAAAAAGAAGGGCAGAACTCTAACATGCCATTAAAAATAAGAAAACAAAAAGAAAGAAAGTGTTGAGTTTTGCCTGGAGTATAGAACGTGAGTTCTTATACATGATTTCTTATCACTTAGCTGAGCTACACTGTAAATTTCTCTCAGCAGGCACTATGTGTCCTTATGTGTTTGCAAGGCTTTCTGTTCACTTATGGTACTCTGGAAATAAGAAACTACTTCACAGAACAGCAGGAAACTCTTCAGTGTATCTTACAGAAGTGCATACTGGTTCCTGTGTTGTATCTATCAAAAGAAATACAGATAAGAATGCAAACTGCCTCAATAGGTCCATTCCAGGGGAAATACCAAAATCTGTGGTGCAAAAATGATATTACTTTGGTGACAGTACAGAAAACTGCATTTGGAACAAGAGCTAATGTTTTTGGATGAACCCCGAAGAAAGAGATATCCACTTAACTTTTTGTTTATTTAAAGTTGCACTTAGGTAGTTGTTGGGTTCAGAAAAGGCAAAGCTGTTACTTGCCATGTAAATAGGTTTTTGTGGGCTCCCTCACCATACTGTCATCATAGCAGTAAAAATTAGAGAGGAGCAGTCTGTGGGAAGTAGGGAGGTTTCCTTACTCTTGATAGTCAGTGAAATAACACCTGTTGGAAGATGTGTGACATAGAGCTGGCTTTCAGTGTCAGCATGAAGGGAGATCTGCAGCAACCCCTAAATTTCAGTGCCTGAGGAGCTGATTTGGGAGATGCTGAAGTTTAAAAACTCTTCTAGTTGTGACTCCTCCCCCACCTGCCATGCAGTAGTACTTAATGTCCAGGCTGATCACAGAACTATGTGTTTATATGCAAGCAATAAGGGCATTCTGCTTCAATGAGGGAGTCTTTGGTGTAAGTTTCATATCTAACTACCAGCTATGTGCTCTATAAAATAAATACCCCTCCCTCTATCTCTGACGGTTAGTGTGGTTGTGCTTTACGAAGAATTCATTGATTTTCACATGTTTTGGATGACTTAAAAGATTGGCTCCTTTAGTGAATTTTGATACAGTGAAACCCAGATAGTGAAATTCAAATGTACCGTTGTACAACCAAATAATTTCACCCAAGGAACTGCAGATGTCTGCAGCTTGTAACATTTAATCAGAGATTTTTCCTTGACTTGTAGGTTGGAAATAGTTTCCCAAGTTATATTTTCAGTGCACAAGTATTTTCTGGGAGCTGCCTGTAGTGTTGCGCATTATCCTCTCCACTTATTGGGCTGTGAGCAAGGGAGAGACATGGATGTTGTTCCTCATTCTTGATATCTCTTCTAAAGATTGGTGAGTGGTATATAATCTTGTTTTCTCTTAGTAGCCGGGTCTACAGCCTGTTTACTAACTTATGGCGTAAAAGAAAGGTAAGCATAATTTAATTTTTTGGCCAAAAGAAACATTATAATTTGATTTAATATTACAAACATCATCTGACACAAGCCTTAGAATTTCCTTCCTGTAAATTCAGCAAAAGACCAAAAAACTTGCAGATTAATTACAATAGGCAAAGCACATAGTCCAAGTCAGCAGGTAACCTACAGCTTATATAAAGATTGACAATAAGCCTCTTGTATCACCCCATGGAACAGTTTTCATGGTTTTCCCCAGATAGTTTAACAAAAAGATATCAAAGAAAGACAGGAATATTTCAGTCTGATCCCTTATGTCCCTCAAAAATTAATAATTTAAATCTAATTATCAGATTATTTACTAAAATTGTTTATGACTGACAAGAGATACAGCAAGCCATTCATCTCCTAGGAGATGCAGCTCAGTTTCTGTACATGTCTCAGTATTTATATCTGGCACTATTGGTTATCTCTCAGAAAACACAAGCACAGTATGTTTCCTATCCTGTATCAAGTTCATTGATCCCTCTCAGAAGACTGCAGCCACAAGCTCAGAGTGTGTTCATGAGCAATAAGCAAAGAGTGAAATTCATCCTCTCTGACAGAGCACTTGTGTTTGTTGTGTTTATGTTGGGTTATTTTGGGTTTTCTTTTTTTTTTTTTTTTTTTTTTTTTTTTCAGAAAAGAAGGCTGTGCCCAGGGAATAACGTAGCCCTGGCTTAACTGTGTGGCTCCAGCTATGACACAACATGCAGGGGACTATAATGATATGGGAGCGCAGGGTATGAGCCCCCTATGCCTCCCTGCCTCTCCTCACTAAATCCAGGTATTTTTAGACCAGTGCCAGCATATTTGCATAAATCTGATTGTGAACAGGAAGGGAGTTCTGGCTTCAGAGAGCTGGCAGACTGCTCTGTCTTTAGCTCAGTCCATTTAGGAATCAGGCAGCTGAGATACCAGCTGTGTCTTCTCTGTGAACCTTCTGTAGACTCTGCTAGAATGACTTGGATAAAGAAAGTTTGGAGATGATAAATATGGATAATATTGTTGCCAAGACTTGGTTATAGGGAGCATGTGTTGGGATGAGAACAACTGTAGAGGAGAAAAGTTGTGCTGATGGTATTCATTTCAATACCTGGAGACTTTAATGGGCCTAATACAACTTTTAAGTGGTAGGATTGCCCCAGCTGCCCCAAGGGTCATTTTAATTCCTGCTTCATAGAGCAGTCTATGCTTATAGCACTCCTTGGTGACTGTGGACTGAAGCAGACTGAGGTCCCAATCACTTCTGTTAAGACATTATGCATTTTACATGAAATCAGAACCGGGAAAAAACAAATAAACAGCCCTTGGGAAGTGGAGCTGAAGCCTTCCTGTCCTCCCAGAGGACATCCCCAGCCTTTCTGCTAGAGCTGCCCTTGTTTTCATGTTCTCTTTCCAGCCCAGTGAATTCTGAATTCTTTCTCTGTGCACTGCAAGGCTTTTCATCTGGCATTGCTGATGCCTCCTACCCTCCCTCCTAGCAGCCTTGAATCTGTTGGCTAAGCAACCTGCCAAAACCACGAGAAGCGAAGAGTTAAGTCCTGTTAAGTAGAGGATAGAACTGAACACATATCTTCCAAAGTTCTGCTGTCTGTTAATCTGCTGCATCAAAGCATCCCCATCTTGTCAGTGAGTTTGCCCTGGAAATGCTGTCGCCACTACATTTTCTGGGGCACAGGGGAACCAATAAGCACATTTTGTACATGGGCTTACAATAGTTACAACATAGGGTTCCTTGGGCAACTCAGCTCAGCAGAAAGACTCTTTTGGAAACTCTGCTAAGGTTTGGGCATGAGTCAGGTGCTGGGCTGTTCGCTGCTTTCAGATATGAGTGAAATGGAAAAGATAAGCTTAAAATATGAAATGTTCTGAAATGTAGCCTGAGACAGAGCAGTACTTTTCAAGACTGAAAATTTGAAATTATGGGCCAAAGACGAGTCAAAATCTCATTTTTTTGGGCTGAAGTCTTTTGAATTGTGTGTCAGGTGCCTTGCTCAGTGTCTCACGGGGAAAAATTAATCCCAGAGCAAACTGAATTATAGCTCCTGAACCTTTCTCTCCACAAAGTCTCAGATGCAAGCTCTTCTTGTAGTTTTGGGTTTTTTTTCCCCTTCCACTTTGTCTTGTGTTAACATTATTGAACATAATTACCAGTTTTTGAAGCTGTGAGAATAGAAGACTGATCATGTTTCTTATTTCTGTTACAGTAAAAGAGGAAAGACCCTCCAAATCTTCTTTACGTAAGCCTGCTGTTGTCACCACTCCTCATCAGAAATAACCACTTGTGCTGGTGTTTTACCCTGAGGGGTAAAATAGCTATACATGCCGTCTGTAGTGATAAACAGATTTTCTGTTTCTGACCTGTTTCTGTACAGAAGGATATGTGCCACTACTTTCCTACTTTGGCAGATGACACCATTCTTAGACAGTGAGATGGTGCAGTTAGAAATAAGCACTAGACATGTTAGGCAGTACAACATTAATTTAACTGTGATTAAACATAAAGCTGCTTGCAAAATCATGATAATAAAAGTACAAGTTCATAATCTTGATGCTTATGAAAAGGATGCTGCCTAGATATCGCTGCAACAAGTGGGTGCAGGTGTCTAGATGACAGATCAACTAGGTGAACAGCATTTGCCAGACAAGGCAATTAATACATGACTATAAATACTTTAAGTCATTTGAATAGGCTTGCTGTAGTCAGCCAGCTTCTGAATTTCCTTTGCTTCATTAACTCAGTTCATTCCAGTACCTCAAATCACATTGAAGTCTGTAGTTTATGTTCACAGCATAGCAGGACTCTGGTTTTGGTATCATTGATGAACCACCAGTGTGAGAAAAGTCTGTCCCATGAAAGGGAATTACACCATATCTTGTTTAAAAAAAAAAAAATGCAGATAAGGGAATAGACCTGAGTCAAATCTCTGGATTCAAACTGGGCAGTGTAGTTAATGCAGCAGGATAGAAATACAGAATTTCAGATCTAAAAGCCTCAGAGTAGCTTACACGTAAGCTCATGGCCAGGTGAGCCGTTGTGGTGACAACAGCCTTTCTAAAATTTTCCTAGCCCTTATCAAGCTGAAAAGTTCAGATCTCTCTCTTCCTCCTTCTTCCCGCCATTCTTTTCTGCTAATTTGATTGAAATTTTTCATTTTGCAGATTGAGGTTAACATGTTGACATTTTCTGAAGGAAATACACTTGATTATATCCCTACTCCAAAGCCAGTTACGTTTGTTTGTGAATCTTTTTTATGTGAGGCTTTCCATTGCCTATGCTGCCTGTTGCTAGAAGTAGCCTTATAATGGCAAGCAGTGCAGTCAAAATGAAACACCGCACAGTACAGAGAAAGACATTTGCCATATGTCATCCAGAGCAGCGATGTCATTTAAAAATCTTTGGATGCTCCCATTTTCCCAGATTCCTAAATACTCTAAACTGTCTTCTGGATAAGATGGGCAGACATGTGCAGAAATACAGAGAATTTGTGCCACAAATACTAGAAAACACCAAGATGGGAAACAACCAAGCCTAGTCAGGAGCGAAGGCATAAGCAAAGTGAGGAATAATCTGTAGTCCTCTCAGAGATTTTAATGCCCTCTTCCATTTGTGTTTGAGAATGCTGAACCTTCTTACAAACTTTACTACCAAAGTACAACTTTTTCCAAAAATAATGACCACAGAAAAAAAAAGAGATGACAGCAATGTTCCCTCTTTGTGCAGTATCTTGAGAAAGTGTGAGCAACAGTTTCAAATTTCTTCAGTGTTTGAGAGACTTTGAAAACTAACATTTGGTAAATGCTCAAAAAGCTAGGACATTCTATGAAGACAGTTGCTCCTCTTGAGGCTCTTATTTTTTGTGAGGCACGATTAAAAATTAATTGAGCTGAAAGGCAAGAAAATTATGATTCTATAGGTAAGTGATTAGGCAACTTGCTATTTCTGCTCCAGTGAATACTTCATACAAAATTATGTAAATATTCATTAGAACATCAGGAATTCAGGTCTCCCCTGCCACATGAATACCCTAATCACTAAGATCATAGAGTCTTTTGCACAATGAATATTTAGTTGTTCTGTAAAGTCTAGCAGTTTCAGCAGGAGGCTTAAAAGAATCTCTTCTTGAATACCTAAAATAGAGGTTTTGAAGTATTTGATGTTTAGGTTTTAACCCTGACCAGCAAAGAATGGAATGAAAGCCAGATATCCCACAAGCAGGGATACGACTACTATACTAATTAAAGCAAGAACAACAGTCTCTGTCCAAAGTGGTATTTGTGCCAATCCATGGTGGTGTTTTGAGAAAAATCTCCTGCATTGTGCCCAGATAGGCAGGGGAGATGTTTCTGGACCAGAACTTAACATGGGATTGTCAGACTATGTTGAAGTGCTCTAATCAGTGTAGCATTGAGTATCTGAGAAAGCAACTGTGGAAGAGGTTATAATACAAATAGATATAATGAACACTAACAAATAACCTGTAGAGTTCTAGAGCAACTCACAGATTAAATAAATGCATTGCTAGTAGTACTATAACATCTAGCTTAAAACTTCATGGCATCTGAACACAAAAAGATGGGCAAGGAGATACAAGTGCTTAGGAAGTTTTCAGATGTGCTCAGGGACTAACAGTCCTGTAAGCTTAAGATCTCCACTGGGAAAATTCATAGTAACAATAAGAAATTATAAAATTATTAGATGCTTGGATTTATTTTTTTTTTTTTTGAGAAGGGTTGTCATGGCTTCAGTAGAAAGCATTTTTTAAAGAGGTCAAGAAACCAATGGGTTAAAGTGTTAGGAAGTATACAGTCTATTTTAATTTCATATGAACTTTTAACAAGGGCTTCCGCATAGGCTGTAAGGACATTGAATATCATGGGGTAGGAGGGAAGATCCTAACATACATTAATCTTTGGTTAAAAGACAGGACATCAAGGACAACAGTAAAAGGTCATTTCTTGCAGTGCAAGATGATCATCACAGCAGTTGTGCAGTGGTCTGTCCTGGAACTCTTTCTGTTTAACATATTGAGAAAAGACCTAAAGAAGAAGAATGATCTGTGTGGCAATAATATGATGTGAATGATGACGATCAGCATTATATGAGGCACTTAGGAAAAGGACAGACTGTGAAGAATTTCAGAAGGACCTTAGAGCCCAGAGTATCTAGACAATAAAATGTCAAATGAAATTCAACACAGATAAATATAAAGGGATATTATGGGGAAAAACAGTCTTAGTGTGACACACATGGTGAGTTAGGTTTGGCTTACAGCCAGACTTCCACCCTGTCGCTTACTCACTCTCCCTCCTCAGTGGGGCAGGGCAACAAAAAGAATAAGAAAGCTCGTGGGTTGAGATAAATACAGGGAGATTGCTTCCTAATTGCTGTCATGGGAAAACCAGGATTGACTTGTGAAAAATTAATTTAATCTATTGCCAATGAAAATAAGTATTTAATTTATATTTATTTAATTATGAATTAGGGTAGCAAGAAACAAAAAGACAGACCTTGAAGCAATACTTTTCCGTCCTCCTTTCCCAAGCTCAACCTCACTTGCTCAGTCCAGACTCGTCTCTGGCACTGAGCAGCCCCGGAGAGTGAGGAGTGGGAGGTTACAGTTGGTACCTAGTGGTTTCTCTCTGCTGAGTCTTTCCTCTCACAGTTTTCCTCTGCTCTGATGTGGACTTTCCAAGGGCTGCAGTCCTCCAGGAAAATCTGTTCTAGCGTGGACTCTCCACAGGCCACTTTTCCTTCAGGAATATCCATCTGCTCCATCAATGAGTCCTCCACAGGCTGCAGTATGTACCTGCTCCGGTGTGGTCTCTTCCATGGGCAGATTAGACAAAACCTTGGAACAAAAATCTACTAGGGATCTGAATTTTGTACTTAGTTTTAGTGATACTTAGGTGCAGAATGGTGGACACATTTGTTTATACCTGGACTCTGCATAGAAAATAAATTCATGAGTTCTTACTCACTTTCGCTCTGTCAAAAAAGCAGTTGATTGGGAATAAGGTACCTACACAGCTCTGATGAGCTGCATCTTAGTATTCTTCTACATAAAAAGCTGAGCAACTACAAATCCATTTTAACATTAAACTCTGAGAAGACTGACTGATTTGCATATGTACTACATCAAGTTCTAGGCACTGGGGTCTTCAATATAAGTGCAAATTAAGTTGTCAGGTTTCTTTGCACTTGTTACCATCTTGTCTTATTCTATTATTTTTTGGATGACAATTCAGCTTACTTC
>Ga0181612_147621_pt1 | contig 14516 bp, 12 predicted proteins | sample HoacroProtozoa21_FD_119630 | JGI IMG/M metagenome (GOLD analysis project Ga0181612, IMG submission 119630) | Hoatzin crop microbial communities from Cojedes, Venezuel. Combined Assembly of Gp0051906, Gp0051904, Gp0051908 | reverse complement strand
GGACCTCACCAACCAAAGTGGCCCCATCCATTGGGCTCCTGGTGACCACGAAGGCACGCCTCTCACTCACCAATCGACAGGTGCCGATGATTACTATAACAATTATATCTACAACGGCTATCAAAATCGAGGGATGTCTATTGGCTCACCATTTGTGCGTAGCACGCTTTACAACCTAGATGGTTATATGCGCTATCGCGACAACCTGATACGCGGACTACATGCAGCCATTATGGGCAACCTATCGCCCTACATTAGCTACCGTTTGATGGGTAGCTGGCGACGCGCATGGGGAACACCGCTGATTGGGCGAGCTACGGCAGCTAATGCCACCGCGATGATGCTCGAGGCCACTTACTGCCCACCCCGCCAGCTACCCCTGCGCATGACTGCACAAGTGGCTTTTGACCATGGTACCCTATATGGCAATCAAATTGGCGGACTATTCTCCATTTCCTATCACGGCAACTTCTCACTCAAACGATAATGAAAACAACTCTATATCTCATAACTATAGTTTGCACCACCATACTGATGATAGCCCTATGTGCTAGTTGTACTCACAACGGGGGCGATATTGGGCTTTGGTTTGGCACTTGGCACATTCAATCTATCACGGCCGATGGAGTGCCAGTCAGCACCGAGGGTGATTACTTCTTGCAATTCCAATCATCGGTGGTGCGCATCTCACTAGTGGGCGACTACGAGCAGACCACTGAGAGCTTTGGCACTTGGCAAGCCTCTGAGGACAATGACGCTCTCACCATCTCCTTTCCAGACCCTGAGGTCTATTACCTCTATATACCTGGCTTTGGCACCGATAACCACTTTGCTGTGCACCGCTCGGGGGGTGACCAACTCACCCTCAGCACCACAACCACCCAAGGCGCTAGCTACACCTATCATCTCAAAAAACAACCATAACCCAATTCTTATAAATTTGTATTGCACATGTTCCACTCCAACAATGGTTAAAACAAATCTGCCCCCATTCTGAGTATCACATTGAAAAAAGTTGTAAATTTGTAGGCTCATTACTAACCAATCTATCACATTTATCATCCATATACTTATCATATAAACGAGACGATGAATTTTGTAGAAGAACTAAAATGGCGTGGCATGATCAACAACATCATGCCAGGAACAGAAGAACAACTCAACAAGGAAATGACCAGTGGCTATGTAGGCATCGACCCTACTGCCGACTCACTGCACATAGGCCACCTAGTGGGTATCATGATGCTTAAGCATCTGCAACGGGCTGGTCATCGCCCCATAGCCCTGATTGGTGGGGCTACTGGCATGATTGGTGACCCATCGATGAAGTCACAAGAACGTAAGCTCATTGATGAGGAAACGTTACGGCACAATCAAGAATGCATTCGCCGCCAACTGGCTAAATTCCTCGATTTTGATAGCGATGCACCCAATCACGCCATCTTGGTTAACAACTATGATTGGATGAAGGATTTTTCGTTCCTCAATTTCATCCGCGATATTGGCAAGCACATCACAGTGAACTACATGATGGCCAAAGACAGCGTAAAAAAGCGCCTAGCAGCTAACGCCGACCACGGCATGTCATTCACTGAGTTCTCTTATCAATTGCTGCAAGGCTACGACTATTTACACCTCTATGAGACCGAGCATTGCCGTCTGCAAATGGGAGGTAGTGACCAATGGGGAAACATCACCACTGGCACAGAGTTGATACGGCGCATCAATGGTGGCGAAGCATTTGCTATCACCTGCCCATTAATCACCAAGGCCGATGGTGGCAAATTTGGCAAAACAGAGAGCGGCAACGTGTGGTTAGACCCTGCGCGCACGTCACCCTATAAGTTCTACCAATTTTGGCTCAATGTGAGCGATGCTGATGCTAGCAAATATATCAAGATTTTTACCGACCTCACACAAGACGAGGTCACAGCACTCGAAGCCGAGCAAGAGCGCGACCCTGGTCTGCGTCCATTGCAGAAACGTCTAGCCAAAGAAATCACCACGATGGTGCACAGCGCACAAGACTACGAGATGGCAGTCGAAGCCTCACAAATCTTGTTCAGCAACAAGGCTAAAGATATACTACACAAAATTGATGAAGAGACCTTACTCAATGTATTTGAGGGTGTACCCACCTATGAAGTAGCGCACACTGCTATCGATAATGGCACACCACTGATTAGCTTACTCACCGAAGTTGCTCCCGTGTTTGCCAGCAAAGGTGAGATGCGCAAGCTCACCCAAGGTGGAGGTGTGAGCATCAATAAGGAAAAGCTCATCGACCCCAATACACCAGCTAGCACTGAGCTGCTACTCAATGGCAAATACATCTTGGCACAAAAGGGTAAAAAGAATTACTACCTAATCATAGTCAAGTAGTTAGCAACCATAAACAGCAAACCACACAAAACAAATAGCTATTTGTTTTTAGCACGATGCCCGCCTCTAATATCAATCGAGAGCGGGCATCGCACGCGATAGCTTCTTGTGTGGCGCCAAAAAACCAATGTAGAGGATTGCTCAATTCATTTTTTTTAGTAATTTTGTAAAATCAATAAGTGCGGCAGTGAGCTGGCTTGTTGTGTCCAACCAATATCACGATGCAGTAACGATGGCAAAACAAAGATTAACTCAATCGCTGTCTCAACGGCAAACACTGGGCACGCTCATGCAGCGTGAATTGGGCATGATGCTCGAGAAAAATGGTGCAGAACTTGCAGATGCTGTGAGCAATGCGCTCAAAGAGAATCCTGCTCTTGAAGAGAAACGTGACGAGGGATCGGACGGGGATGGTCCTGCTGAAGGGATTAGCAACCAGGCGGACGAACGGGGGCAGGAGACTACCGACACCTACGATAACAACTCTGATGATGACCCTGCTGACCTGGGTGAGCATCGCTATCGGGGTGGCAATACGAGCCCTGATGATGTTTGGTACACCCCCACGGTAGTCAATCAACCGACACTATATGAGTATCTGGATCAGCAATTGGGTGAACTAGCGCTCACTGACAAGCAACTAGCTATCGCAGACTTTGTCATCGGGAATATTGGGGTAAATGGATACTTATGGCGAAAGCCCAACGAAATTGCTGATGATATGCTCATCGATCAGGGGATGGATGTCACGGCAGACGAGGTAGACGAGGTGGTGCGCCTCATCCAACGCCTAGACCCACCTGGGGTGGGTGCGCTGACACTGCGCGAGTGCTTGTTGCTGCAATTGCTGCGCAAGCCACAACGTGGCGATACGGCCATCGCCACCACTATCATCGACCATCACTTCGATGATTTTGCGCACCGCCGCCTTGAAGCCCTATGCCGCGCCACAGGGATCTCATTGGTGCGTCTGCACCAAGTGATTGAGCACGAAATCCTCACGCTCAATCCACGCCCAGGCAATGCCTTTACTGGTGGCGAGCAAAGCGTTAGCAATGAAGTAACGCCCGATTTTGAGGTAGAAGTCGATGACGGTCGCATCACGCTCACCCTGCCCAATCGCATTCCTGAGCTGCAGATATCTGAGAGCTATGCACTACAAAACGCCAAATATACCTCGGGAGCTCCTCTGACGGTAACCGAGCAAAAGGAACGCAAATTTATCAAAGATGGCTATGAAAGGGCCAACCGATTTATCGAAGTGTTGAAAATGCGGCAACAGACACTGTTCGACACGATGAATGCTATCATCAAGTTTCAACGCGAATACTTTCTGTCGGGAGACGAACGCAGCTTGCATCCGCTGGTGCTTCGCCAGATAGCTACCGCCATCGGTAAAGACGTGGCAACGGTATCACGTGCCACCAACAACAAATATGTGGCCACACCATGGGGCATACGCTCGCTACGCTCATTCTTCTCTGAGGGCATCAAGCGCAAAGACGAGGTGGGGGGCGATGAAGACCAAGAAGCCTCGGCACACGAAGTGCGTGCAGCCCTGCGTGACTTAATAAATCATGAGGACAAGGCACATCCACTGAGTGATGATGCCCTATGCAAACGACTTGGGGAACAAGGTTATCAAATGGCACGACGCACGGTGGCTAAGTATCGCGAACGTATGGGGATTGCCCGAGCTGGTATGCGTCGGCAAAAGACCATCGGTAGCCAACCAACGCAGGTTGATTGATTGTTATATATTGAGTGAATAGCAATGGCCACTAACAACCACACCATCAACCGACTCCTAGCGGGTACAGCACACTTTCTCTCATCGGTGCTCAGTCCATTTCTGACACCCACATACGGAGTGTTTCTGGTGCTATGGATTTCGGTGCTATGCCTACTGCCTAACGGCACGCGAATCACTGTGCTAGCCGTGATACTAGGCATTACCTGCATTTTACCTATGATTATAGCAAGTGTGTTGCATCATTTCGGCCTCATCAAGAACCATCGTTTTGAAAAGCGACAAGAGCGACTGGTGCCCTATCTGTTTTGCACTGCTTGTTATATTGCCGCAGCATGCTACCTCTATCGTGTACATGCCCCCCAGTGGTTTGTAATGTTCATGGGTGGTACCGCATTGGCTGCGCTAGTGGATATGCTGATTAACTTGAAGTGGAAAATCAGTGCCCACATGACGGGATTGGGAGGCCTCGTAGCCCTCATCTATCAATTGCATGTGCAAGGATTGAGTGCATTTGAACTATTTTGGGTGTTATGTGCCACCATCATCTTGGCTGGCTTGCTAGGCACTGCGCGGCTCATCCTCAATAGGCACAGCATGTTGCAAGTGATTGCTGGTTTTGTGGTTGGATATGCCTGCATCACATTGATGATGACTTGTTTTGGATAAAAATTGACCTTATGCATAATCATGTCTCACCCGATAGCCCATTTAATTACCACCGACGGTCCACAGTGACCGTCCATGTGGGGCAAGTACCACTAGGTAGCCATTATCCTATTAGGCTGCAATCAATGACCAACACCGATACCAATCAGATTGAGCTCAGTGCTCAACAGTGCATGCGCATCGCTCAATCGGGTGCCGACTATGTGCGGCTAACGGCTCAAGGCACCAAGCAAGCCCACAACATAGGTGTTATTGGTCAAGCACTGCGAGAGGCATCGTACCACATCCCACTGATTGCCGATATCCACTTCAACCCACAGGCTGCACTCGAGGCCGCTCGCGTCTGCCAAGGCGTGCGTATCAATCCTGGTAACTTTGCCGACCCTGCTCGCACATTCAAACAACTAGACTACACACCCGAACAATATAGCGATGAGCTACAACGCATCCACCAATCACTGCTGCCACTCATCGAGATTTGCCGTCAGCACCATACGGCACTGCGCCTTGGCGTCAACCATGGATCACTGAGCGACCGCATCATGAGTCGGTATGGAAACACAGCAGTGGGCATGGTAGAGAGCGTGATGGAATATCTGCGTGTGCTAGTTCGAGAGCAATTCCTTGATGTCGTAATCTCGATGAAGGCATCCAATGTGGTGGTCATGGTAGAAGCCGTGAGGCGACTAGTGGCAGCTATGAATGCCGAGGATATGCATTTTCCGCTACATCTAGGTGTCACCGAAGCTGGATTTGGTGAGGATGGGCGCATCAAGAGCGCGGTAGGCATTGGAGCCTTGCTCGCCGAAGGCTTGGGCGACACCATACGAGTTTCACTCAGCGAGGATCCCGAATTAGAAATTCCCGTAGCACAAAAACTCGTAACCTATATCTCGACAAGGGAAGGACATACCCCCATCAAGGGTAACTATAGCCAGCACTACGACCCCATCTGCCCTCAACGGCGCAACAGTGTTGCCGTTGGCGATATGGTGGGTGGCAACAAGCCACCCATAGTGATTACCAATCATATAGCTCACGATGCAGACAACACCAACGTAGCACCAGACTTTTGTTATAGCCCCTATGAACCCACCGACAATCGTCACCGCTATATTGTACCTTTTGACCATTGGAAACCCCAACCCAATGTGTACCCCCTGCTCACACTCAGCCAATGGGATGATTGCAAAGAGGCCAAGATGCGTTTCTTGCAAATCGCTGATAGCACTCCAGCGCAACAACTAGCATTCCTGCGTGGGCGTGCCGACACAGTGCTCGTTGTGACACCTAGCAACCTCAATATCCCAGGAGGTCAGCAAGCCTTGATACATGGACTCACCGACCTCGGGGTAAGCTGCCCCATCGTTGCCCACAACACCTATGCTGATGACGATCTCGAGTGGCTGCAAGTGAAAGCTGGAGCCGATTTTGGCACGCTATTGCTCAATGGTGCCGTTGATGGCATCTGGCTAGATACCCCCCATTGCGATAAGCCAGCACATCTGGCCTACGCCATTTTGCAGGCTGCACGACAGCGTATGAGTAAGACGGAATTTATCTCTTGCCCTGGCTGTGGGCGCACCTTGTTTGATTTGCAGACCACCGTGCGACAAGTGCAGCAAGCCACCTCACACTTGAAACACCTCAAAATTGGTGTAATGGGTTGCATAGTCAATGGACCAGGCGAAATGGCTGATGCTGACTATGGGTATGTAGGAGCTGCACCTCATCGCATCAGCCTCTACAAAGGCAAACACTGCATCGAGAAAAATATCCCTGAAGAAAAAGCAATCGAATACCTTATCGCCATTATCAAAGAGAACGGCGATTGGATAGAACCCACATTGAAGTAAAATGAAAAAAATCAATGTTTCTGTTTATATTCATTTGATCATATTTCTAGGTATCCTTTTAACAACCAGTTGCGCTAACAACTCGTTCAAGCTAGATGGCTCTATCGACCAGCTCGAGAGCCCAAACATCCGCATCGTCTTTGCCAACGATTCTGGAATTGTTGACGAATATATCACTCCACAAAAGGGTCAATTCTCGTTCAAAGCCAAAATCTCAGCAATCACCTTAGTATCCATCCTTGACAGCCACAACAACCTACTTGCTCAAGCCATCGCCGAGCCCAATTCTCACATCAAACTGCATGGCAGTGCCGACAAGCCTACAAGCATCAAAATCTCTGGTAATGATTTGAACGAACAATGGCAACTATTTCGCAATGAGCACGAAGCCTTCTATGCCGACCCCAACCCTAGCCGCAAAGATGCCACCATCGAAAAATTTATCAGAGAGAATCCTGACAATCTGTTATCTACGGTCTTGCTCATCGCCGATTATAGCAACCTATCGGACAACATCAAAGTCAATGAATTGCTGCAAAGCATTCACACCGAAGCCAAACCGATTGCGCTTACACGCACCTATCAAGCGCTCATCAAATCACAGCAATTAAATAACAAAAATCGCATACTCACTTCAATGCGATTGGTGCAACTTGGAGGCAAGCACATTGAGTTGGCAACCACTGGACGAATTTCTCTACTCTATTTCTGGAAACAACCGTCCAACAATCGCACGCACCAGACTCAACAGCTCAAAACGCTCACACAACAGACCAATCAGCAAATCCACATAGCAGATATTCTTATTGATGGTGACACCATAAGATGGGGCAACTCGGTAAAATCTGACTCTGCTCTTTGGCAACATTATTGGGCACCACTAGGACCTCTCGACAACTCCTTGAAACCACTACACATCACTAGTTGTCCCTCATTTGCAGTCATCGATTCGGCTGGACATATCGCTTATTGTGGTATCCATATCGAAGAAGCCTGCCAAATTGCTAAAGATAAGCTTAACAATCATCAACATTAATCTCAGCACCACACACTATGCTAGTAAAAACAATTGGAGCAGCAGTTTATGGCATCGATGCTATCAAAGTAGAAATTGAAATCTCTGCAGATTGGGGGTCTGGATTCACACTTGTGGGACTACCCGATACTACAGTCAAAGAAAGCGCTGAGCGAGTGCGTTGCGCTATGGGACAGGCAGGTTTTCATTTTCCAAAAAGGCAAGTGGTTATCAATATGTCGCCAGCCGACATCAAAAAAGAAGGCTCGGCCTACGACTTGCCACTAGCTATTGGCCTACTAGCTGCCGATGAGAAAATCTCGAGCGACCGCTTACAACATTATATGCTAATGGGTGAGTTGTCACTCGATGGTACCCTGAAACCCATCAAGGGAGCACTACCAATGGCTATTGTTGCACGACAACTGGGCCTAGATGGTTTCATATTGCCACGTTTCAACGCATTGGAGGCTGCAGTGGTCAACAACTTAGATATTTATGGAGTGGATAATCTAGCTCAAGTTGCTCAATTTTTGAACGGCGAGATTCAGCTTATGCCAACCATTGTAGATACTCGACAAGAATTTGCTAATGCACAAGACCAATTCCCCTATGACTTCTCAGAAGTTAAAGGGCAAGAAAATGTGAAACGTGCTTTTGAAATAGCTTGTGCTGGTGGCCACAATATCTTGCTAATAGGGAGTCCAGGATCTGGCAAATCGATGATGGCCAAACGTCTTCCATCTATTATGCCTCCACTCACACTCAGCGAGGCTCTAGAAACAACCAAAATCCACTCAGTGGCTGGTAAGTTAAAAGCAGGCACAACACTGCTGACTACCCGCCCATTTAGAGCTCCACACCACACCATATCACCAGTGGCCTTGGTGGGAGGTGGAGCCTACCCCACTCCAGGCGAAATCTCCCTAGCCCACAATGGAATCTTGTTTCTAGATGAATTGCCCGAATTTACTAGAAATGTGCTCGAGGTGATGAGACAGCCTCTCGAAGACCGCATCATCACCATCTCACGTGCCAAATATTCTACACAATACCCAGCATCGTTTATGCTTGTAGCAAGCATGAATCCATGCCCTTGTGGATACTATGGGCATCCTAAAAAAAAGTGTGTCTGCTCTGAATACCAACGTAGCCACTATATGAGCAAAATATCGGGCCCCTTGCTCGACCGCATAGACCTGCAAATTGAAGTACAGCCAGTAGATTTTGAACAAATTTCTTCAAAAAAATCTGGTGAGCCATCAGCTACAATTCGCCAACGAGTCATTGCTGCTCGTGCAATTCAGCAACAAAGATTCAAAGACACCCGAGGAATCTATTGCAACGCACAAATGACGCCAACGCTCCTGCATAAGTATGCTGAGCCCGATGCTAAAGGCCTAGAAAAATTGCGGGATGCTATGGAACGGCTCAATATGAGTGCACGTGCCTATGATCGTATCCTCAAGGTAGCACGCACTATCGCAGACCTCGATGGCAGCCAAGAGGTACAGTATCCACACATTATGGAAGCCATTGGTTATCGCAATCTTGACCGAACTAATTACTTCTCTAGCGACTCCTCGCCATGGCTCGACAAGTCACGGTAATCAGTAATAGCCCTATCGTTGTTTGTCATATAAATGAGCGCAAACAAGCACTATTAAGAAAGCGAAAGTGCACTTTTTCACAAAAGCACACCCTCTTCATAACCAAAATTCAAGTATATAAAGTTCTTGTTATTTCTCGCTATGATTCGATAAAATCAAATTACAATTCTACATACGCCTTTTGTGACAAGGCTCTTTATCTTTGCAAAGATAAAGTATTTTTCTTAAACGTTCCAAGAAAATCGATAAGAAAGTGAATAAAAATGTCGAATAACATATTTCACTTTTCTCTAAAGAACAGATTGATAATCGTACCATGCAAATTCCATGTTTCACGAATCTTGTTTTCTAGATAACGCTTGTAGGGATCTTTGATCCACTGTGGCAGATTACAGAAGAAAAGGAACGTTGGCACCTTAGCCCCCTTGAGCATCGTTATGTATTTGATCTTTACATATTTACCTTTAACTGCAGGAGGTGGATAAGCTGATATAGCTGCTTGCATCACATTGTTGAGTTGCGATGTAGGTATCACAATATTACGGTTCTTATACACCTCTATAGCTGTTTGTAGCACTTTAAATATGCGTTGCTTGGTCAATGCCGACCCAAAAATGATTGGGAAATCGACAAACGGAGCAAACCGGTCTCTAATCGTATTTTCGAAATGAGTCATCGCCGCCTGCGACTTATTGAGAGCTATATCCCACTTGTTTACTAGCACAACCAGCCCCTTACAGTTCTTTTGGATAATCGAAAATATGTTCACATCTTGAGCCTCTATCCCACGCGTAGCATCAATCATCAAAATACATACATCACTATTCTCAATAGCCCTAATCGAACGTAGCACCGAGTAATATTCTATATCTTCGTTGACTTTGTTCTTCTTACGAATACCAGCCGTATCTACTAGATAGAAGTCAAAGCCAAATTTGTTATAGCGTGAATAGATGCTATCACGCGTTGTGCCCGCAATATCGGTAACAATATTACGCGATTCATCCATCAAAGCGTTGATAAGAGATGACTTACCTGCATTTGGCCTTCCTACAATAGCAAAACGTGGCAATTCGTCTTCTAGTTCCTCTTCTGCTTTGACAGGCATCTGTTTCACTACCTCGTCGAGCAAGTCACCAGTTCCTGTGCCATTAATTGCCGAAATACAAAAGGGTTTTCCCAAACCTAAAGCATAAAATTCTGACTCGCCATAGTAGTATTGATTATTATCATCCTTGTTGGCAACAACTATCACAGGTTTTTGACTACGCCGCAAAATATCAGCAACATGATCATCCAAATCGGTAACACCATTCTTGATATCTACCACGAACAAGATAACATCAGCCTCCTCTATAGCTAGGTGCACTTGTTTGTTGATTTCTCCTTCAAAGATGTCTTCGCTATTGACTACCCAGCCACCAGTATCTACAACCGACATCTCCATACCGTTCCATTCCATTTTTCCATATTGACGGTCACGAGTAGTACCACTCACATCATCTACTATAGCATCACGTGTGCGCGTCAATCGGTTAAACAAAGTTGACTTACCCACATTGGGGCGTCCCACAATTGCAATTAATCGTCCCATAATCCTTTCAGTGTATCTTCTACTATCGTCAAGTTTATTTTAATTTACTTTTATTCTATATATCCAAATTGCCGCAGTTTGTTCTCTTGATTGCGCCAATCTTTCTCCACCTTAACATAAAGTTGCAAAAACACTCGTTTACCAAAAAACGTCTCTATATCTTTGCGTGCTAGTGTTCCTACCTTTTTCAGTTTGCTGCCTTGGTGACCGATGATAATAGCCTTTTGGCTCTCACGCTCCACATAGATTACCGCCATAATATGAATGCTTGTTGCCGATTCATCAAATTTCTCAACTATTACCTGAGTAGCATAAGGCACCTCCTTATCATAGGTGAGTAAAATCTTTTCTCTAACAATCTCAGTCACAAAAAAACGACTACTACGATCTGTAAGCGCATCTTTACCAAAATATGGTGGACTTTCTGGCAATAGCTCTACAATACGCTTCATCAAATTATCTACATTGAAGTTTTCTAATGCACTCGTTGGGAACACCTCTGCATTGGGCAACAGATCTTTCCATTGATTGATGATCTGCATTAAATCCTTATTGCCTGCTAATAAATCAATCTTATTGATAACTAGCAACACAGGTATTTTTTCTTGATTCACTCGATTAAGAAAATCTTGATTTTTGGTAGGAGTCTCCACCACATCGGTTACATAGAGCAGAATATCAGCATCCACAAGAGCCGAGGTAGATGATTCTAACATGCTCTGTTGAAGCCTAAATTTCGGCTTGAGCACACCAGGCGTATCACTGAACACAATCTGGTAATCGTCACCATTCACTATACCCATAATGCGATGGCGAGTGGTTTGGGCCTTGCTCGTAATGATTGATAACCGTTCACCTACCAATCGGTTACTTAATGTAGATTTTCCTACGTTAGGATTGCCCACTATGTTGACAAAACCTGCTCGATGCATACTCATTAATATGAATTGATTTCCTTATAATATAAAGTAAATACCTATGTTTCTAACTTCAAAAGCACCACTACTCAATCGACGGTGAGCAGTGATGCTTCATTTAACTTTCTAGATCTTTTCCCGCCAACGTCTCTGTCGCAACGTGCCAGGCTTCTTAAGCCGCGCTATTTGTAGCCGACCATTATAAATCCCATATCAGATATAGGGCACCCCATGTAAAACCAGCTCCAAAGGCTGTGAGAACCATCTTGTCGCCTTTTTTCAGACGATGCTTATTCTCATCGAGACACAATGGAATACTAGCAGCACTCGTATTGCCCCTGTACTGAATGTTCACCAGCACTTTATCCTCAGCAATACCTAAGCGAGAGCCAACAGCCTCTATAATACGCAAGTTAGCTTGATGAGGAAGGAACCACTGTATGGTGTCACAAGTCAACCCATTGCGAGCCATTATATCTTGTGACGCAGTGAGCATATCTATAACGGCATGACGATACACTGCACGACCCTCTTGATACACACAATGCCATTGAGCATCTAGTGTCTCGTGAGTTGCAGGATGTGCCGAACCACCTCCTCGATAAACGAGATGCTCTAGACCAGAGCCATCAACATGAAACACTCCATCCATAACACCTACAGCCTCGGTAGTCGGTTCTACCAACACAGCGGCTGCGGCATCACCAAAGAGCGGACACGTGGTACGGTCGGTGTAATTAGTCATACTTGACATCTTCTCGGTGCATACTACGATTACTTTCTTATGTATTCCCGAACGGATATAAGCGCAAGCATCATAGAGACCCACAAGAAATCCCGCACAAGCAGCCTGGATATCATAGCCATAGCACGTCTTTTCTAGACCCACTTGATGTGCAATAATCGATGCTGTGGATGGGAATCGATAGTCAGGGTTAGACGTTGCACATATCAGCAAATCGATATCACTGATAGTGGTATTGGTTTGCTCAAGCAGCTTGTTCACCGCTTGAACCCCCATATATGATGAACCAGCATCTTTTTTGAGTATTCGGCGTTCCTTGATACCCACACGAGTAGTAATCCACTCATCCGATGTATCTACCATTTGTGAGAGTTCCTCGTTAGTGAGGACATCATCTGGTATGTAGGAAGCTATGCCAGAAATCTTAGCATTCAGCATAAAACAGAAACACTGTGCAGTTTAATCAACCAAAAAACATATCCTTTCTATAAAATTAGGATATCTTTTTTATTTTTCTCGCCCACAACATACTGTCAAACTCCAACAATCAATGCTTAGCATCGATTAGGAATCATGAAATGCGAGGCTATTCTCTATAGGGAGGCTCAGACGGCTACGTCTTCACCCATCACTTTCTTACCACGATAGTAGCCACATTCTGGGCAAACCGTATGATATACATGCCATGCACCACAATTAGAGCATTGTGCAATGGTAGGAGCTACAGCCACATCATGTGTGCGGCGTTTTGCGGTACGAGTCTTCGACTGTCTTCTTTTAGGATGTGCCATTTCTTTTACTTATTTTTTTTATATAATTATTTGTCGTTTACAATTTTGTTTTATTCTTGCTCGCTCAACTTCCGTAATGCGTCCCACCGAGGGTCCACCATAGCATCATGAGAGGGGTTTTCACTAGCCGTTCCTGATTGATATGCGTCCAATCGGTCGAGCATTCCAGCATTACAATCATTCTCACTAGCATGATTGTGTACAAGAGGCACCGTTAGCAATACTGTGTCGCGCACCAATGGAGCCACATCCAATTCAGTCCAACTTTCAGGGATGATGAGCAATCCATCGTTACTATCGTCTAGGCTATTGCCATCCTGTTTCACGTCCAATTCGTAGGACACATCCACAACGTGTTCCATATCATCTAAACATCGATCGCACGGAATCATCAACGTGCCGCAACAACTCAATTTCAAATGATAAACACGCTCATCGTGGCGAGTCACCTTAACAGAAACATCCACATTGGCCTGACGCACCTCAACGGGCTCCTCCTCTGTGAAGAATGCCTCATCCAAATGGCATGCAATTTCATGCACACCAAATGGCAAAGACTTGATTTTCAACCTTAAAGGGGTCTCCATCTCATGCTTTTTTTCGTTAAAGCGCCACAAAGGTAAAAACTTTCTCGCTAAATTTCAACGTTTTTACCAGCATTTTTGGCTTTTAATCCTATTTTTATGTCATTTTGGGAACGTATCAATAACGTGTGATTTAAAAAAATGAGGCACATTTTCAGAATTCAAATGATAATTGCTATATTTTTTCTTACCTTTGTAAATTATTTTCTTGCATTATACCAATGCGCCACCTTTACATGCCTTGATAGTCAACCGATGAAACAAGATAACAACAACGACACCTCCAAACCACATGCAATTTGGCAACAAATCCTGTTAGGGAACACGTCCAATTGGTTTATTCAACTTTTACGCTACACCATAGTGGGAGGCATTGCCTACGTCGTTGACTTTGGCCTGCTCTTTTTGCTTACCGAATATGCTGGACTGCACTATCTACTCTCTGCCACCATTTCATTCATCGCTGGGCTTATGGTCAACTATCTGATTAGCCGTGAATGGGTATTTGGCAGTAGCAAACTCTCCAACCAATGGGCAGAATTTGCCATTTATGCTTTCATTGGGATAATTGGGTTGGTACTCAATTTAGCCTTGCTCTATGTG
>Ga0181612_145871_pt1 | contig 14516 bp, 9 predicted proteins | sample HoacroProtozoa21_FD_119630 | JGI IMG/M metagenome (GOLD analysis project Ga0181612, IMG submission 119630) | Hoatzin crop microbial communities from Cojedes, Venezuel. Combined Assembly of Gp0051906, Gp0051904, Gp0051908 | reverse complement strand
GCTTTTTGCTGTAGCTTTGTGGAAATGCATCTCATCAAAGCACGGAGTCAAGAATGGCAAGGGTGAGTGCTGGGGAATTAATTAACCTGATCACACTCATGAGGGATGAAAGGCACGAGTCTCAGCAGTGACTGGATTACGAGTCCCAGGGCAGGTGATGACGTGTCTGTCCTGTGGTGGTCTTAAATCTGGGCTGGATGCATCTCAAGCATTTCACGTGGCTTAAATGTGTCCTTGTGCTGGGCTTGGGGAGGGAAGATGACTCTGGAGTAAGACCCATCAGCTTTGACATAAAAACCTGGCCAGGAAACCTGTCAATGAAATTGCAAATTAGAGAAGGCATGACTACAGCCCTAGCCTGAAGAAGGCTGCATGTCTGCATGGCTACCAGCAGGTCATGTAGAGCACTGGATGAGCAGCACAAGCACCTGCATGGCAAGGCTGCAGTGAGCTGCACTTGCTCTCACCTCTCCTGGCCATAAACCGCTAAGGTCTGATTCTTCTGGCTTTACACTCTGCGTAATCATTAACGCTGCTTCCAAGGGTTTGGTTAGTGGGTGTAAAATACTACCAATTAGTAAGGCATCATTCTACCACCACTTCACACCGCTATAAAATGAGAACACAGGCTATGAAGCAGCAAAGTACCAAGCCCCGAGTATTCACTTCGTTAAAGAATCAGTTGCTGTATGAATGGGAAATAACAAGGGCACATCCATCCCTGCTGGAATTACACAGGCTGCCTGAGCTTGGGCTAGAGGGCTTAATGGAAAAGCAGAGCGACAGGATAGAATAGAACAATTTTTGTATGATTATGCAGTGAGAGTAGATTTGGAGTAGGGAGTGAGTTTTGCTTCACATTTTCTTAATCCTATGTAAAACTTCAAGAAACACCCTGCTCTCATGTGTTTCAAATAATTTGTATAACTATATAATAGATGCACATACAAACACATGTATGTAGGTAGTGTAAATATATATTGGGAGATGACACCGTTCTTGATCTATTTTCCAGGGTAATTCTGTTTGAAAGAAAAATAATTTTTCGCTTTCTTGTGGGTTCTCACACTCTTTGCATGCGTCTTGCCTGTGGAAGGTAGGTACTTTTTTTGTTTTTCCTAGTTTAGTTTGGTTTTGGGTGCTCTTTTTTTTTTTTTTTTTAGGTCTGGTTTGCCGTAGGCCCTGAAAACAATAATAAAAAAATACTGTGGCAGTTGCTTCCATGTGGCTTGCCAAAGGGGTGTTGAGAAATTTTCCTGGTGGTTCTGTATGTGTGAGCTGCAAAGAGGTGATAAATTGCTGAAGGAAATTAAAGCGGGGGTTGAAGCTGAAGTTTTGTACTCTTCTGATTTCGGCAGTCCTGGATTACAAGCTGCTGGTTGTGTTGGAAATCAAAAGGTTATTTGCTCTCTCTGACTTACCCAGGAGTGCTGCAAAGACAGATTAATAGATAAAAACATCATGCAGCCTCTGGTGCTCTCTGTGCTTGGTTTGCTCTGGTGCTGGAAGAAGAAACCGTGGTATATCAGAGAGGAGCAGCTAAAGTGGTTAATCGTAATACTTTGGACAAGCAGTCATTTCTAATCGTGGAGATTCCCACAGACCGGAGCTCTGCGTGGCCCTCCTCTCGCTGTGGCGTGGAGGCACCCAGTGCCCGGCTCCTGCTGTGTTGCTTGCTAGCTGGCAGCGAAGGCGGTTGGATAACAGCTCAGAAGTTGTTTCTTGGGTTTTTTAAAGGCCGTTTGGCAATCGGTGCCTCTCCGTGAGCGACACTTTGCTGCGAGTGGGGAAGTTGTGGCTGCCAGGGTGCCGGTCACAGCTGGGTGGTTTTGCTTTGCCTTACAACGGCCTTAGCGCACTCACCCTTTCCAAAAGGAAGATCTTTCATTTATGCATTCATTTGTGGTGCTGTTTTGTAGGTCCACAAGACCAAGTCTCCTTTGCCCAAATCCTGGGCTGTTGCCATTTTGCCTTCAGCATCATGGGCTGAACAGCAGTAACGCCGGCTCTGAGCTACCGCGTTGGGTCCAGACATTTTGCAATGCCTCGCAAAGGAAGAGCAGTCTTGCCAGATCCGGGTTGAAGGTGGGGACACCCAGGTGTGGGGCTGTGGCAGGAGTAACCCCACGTTATTCAACAACAGGTGAGGAAGCCTGGGCAGGCTGGGTGATGGTTCAGAGCAGCGTGTGGTTGCACTGCTATCCAGGACCTGCTATGCTATCTTACTTTAAACCTGCTTGAAGCTTGCTTCAAACCCAACTCTGATGCTGGGCTGAGAGACGGGTGCTTGGAGAGGTGCCCGCAGGCATGTGCGAGGTCATGCAGGCTGCTGCTGCCCTACTCAGCTGCTCGGGGTGGCTCCTCGGCCGCAGCAGCGCTAGGTTGAGGCCAGCATCAGCAGCCACAGTTCACAGTCCAGCCCCTTTCTGCAGGCTGGTTTTCTCTGCCCTCAGTGGCTGAAACGTGGGAGCTGGTGAGGTGCAAGCCAGCATCATGCTGCCCGCTTTTGGGGTGGGGGCAGAAAGGCAGGGGCAGTAACCCCGCAACCCCCAGCGTGGCTCAGGTGTCCGTAACTCCTGACAGTCCAGCTTGCCTGTGTTTTGCTGGTCTTGCTGCCGGGACCAAAGAGGAGAAGTGGGATGTGCCTGCTGAGATCGGCTGGATGCAGTGCTGCAAAGGGGCAGCAGGTTCCCAGGCCAATAGGCTGGAGCTGCAGTGTGGATGTCCCAAGTCTACCACTTTCTTGTGAGACTATCACTGCTTGAAAGAACCATATTTTTTGTTTGTTTGCGAGTCTGTGAAAATACACACGTGCAGAAGCACACATCCGGGATGAGGCTGAAGCGAGACACTAACACTTGCCTTTCTACAAACGTGTGTGAGACTTCGGCAGCGGCTCACGCCTGTGCAGCCAGCCTGGCACGGTGTGCGGCAGAGCTGCCCCCAAACACTGCTGGGCAGGGGGGTCCTGGCCGCGTTGGGTCAGCTCCAGCACATGGCAGTGTGCAGGCACATGCCACCCACCTGCAGAGAGGGGCACGAGGGAGGAAGAGGACTGCATCTCTCCTTTCTCTAGTGTGCCTTCGGCCTGTGAAACACCCCGCAGTGCTGCTGACTTGTGAGGAGTGGGCTGAAGACCTGGCGCGGCAGGTTGTGATGTCTAGCGGGTCAGGAATGACCCGTGCAGAGGTTAGGCACCAATGCAGATGCAGGCATCTCCTCCATCCCTCCAAGAAACAGGAATTACAAGTAGGGAATCACACTTTAACCAACATGCCCTGAACACCCCTGTTAAAATACTTATTGCAATTTGACAAAGAAGAGCACTCTATTAAGGCAAGCTTACAAAGCTATTCAAAGCAGCAATGGCAAAAACATTAAAACTGAAAGTAACAGCATGCTGCCCTCAAATAGTATCGTTTGCTTTTCTCTTCTGAACCATGGGCCACTGTGAAACACCAGCTGCATGGGGGGAACCTGGTGGGAAAGGGCAGAAGTCTCTGTGAGCATGGATGGTGCCGCGCTGCTGTGTCTGCTGCACTAGCACTGGACACAGTCATGGCCCATCTTGAAGCGTCTGGGAAGATGTGTCCAATTGTGGAATATGGAAAAAAAGGAGTGAAAAACCATGGTAATGTCTAATTGGATGACGTTAAGTCAGCCAGCATGAGTTGTAAGTACATGTGGTAACCAGTCCACTGGCAGCCCAGAGCTCAGGTTTTGCTCAACATGATTTATCCAACAGTTGCAAGTAGCAAACAAATATAGTCAAAACCAAGTTGTTCCTTCACAGAAAGAAGGAAGGGAAGCTTTGTTTTATTAGTTATGTATCACAAATATTGCACTCTGCATTTGCACAATGCAGTGTAAACACAAAATTGTGCTGGATCAGGGAGGAAGTCAGCTGTGTCTCATTGTGAACTTGTATTTCAAATCCTTTCCTTGCACTGATCCCAGCTTTGATATGCGTTAGCAAACATTCATGACACCAACATTAATCCTGAGTGAGCTTAGTGATTTGTTATATTGGATACTAAAGAAACAGTTATGAGACCATGATTTGATAGTGTTATCTCAACACCTTGTGTAGAGATGCAAGGATGATTTGGTGACATATCATCCTTGACACATGACACATAGAGACCATGCTTCAATCAACACGCCGTGCCTCCGGGCAGCGTGGTGTTACAGCCTCTGCAGGGGAATGCCACTGCCTGTGAAACCGCCTCCCTTGCAACTAGTGGTGACAGCAGGGCTATGAAGACTCCGGGAAGCAAGAAGCCAAGCCTGGTATTCAAAAATCAAACACACCAAAACATAGAAAGTTTCCTGCATGATGAATGTTTCATTAATTGCAGATGTGTCTAAGCAAGTCAGAACCTGCTTTTTGTTTAATCATTTATTCTGCAAATAAATTCAGGAGTAATAATCCTAGTAGCTTCATTGGCACTAGGTCTGGGTATAAGCCTGGCATAATTTGTGTAATTTAATTTTAATTCTGCCTTAAATCACCCTGTTTAATTAAATTCTAGTTGTCCTGATCCACTTAAGCATGGTATGCCCATGCAATGTATCTCAAAATTCATGATGGTAATGAACAAATACCAATGGGGTAATTTTGCAATCAATAAAATTGACAGGTACGAGAAAAGGTGGTTATTATCATTTGTTCAGAAGTAGTGGGGTCAGAATGTGTTTTCATAAACAGTAGTTCTATCTGGTTTTGCTGCACGCAGGATCTGGCCTTAGATGTCCATTGGCAAAGAAATGGCAGATTTCATCGCTGCCCCGCACTGATGTCTTTGTTTGTTTGTTTTTTTTCCAAGATGGAGATACTGACAAACCTTTCCTGGTGGTAAGTGCAACCGGTTGTAACATGGCAGCTTAGCAGAAAATATTGGTGGAGGTGCTTCTTTGAAGAAGTAAGACTTCAAGATCCTTTTCAATCTGTTGAGAAGATCACATGTTTTAGTGATATGGATGTGCCTGTGATGTGAGGTGAGCGCTGACTTTTGGCTATACCCATGGTAACAAAGGGTTACAGAAACACTGAAACTCAAAAATACAAGCACAAACATCAGGCCTCCAGCCCACCCACTGGGCATTTCTAATTGTCAGGTGAATGGATGAGAACTGTCATGATAAATGTCATGTATTTTGTGGGTTGTTACACCACACCGAAGGGGAAAAAGGGAAGGTGCAGCACGGAGAAAGCCAGGGCTGCCCATCTCTGCTTGGGAAAATAGCAAGCCTTTCATTAAAAATGCCTTTAAAAATATTACCTGGAATTTGTAAGAAGACATGATTGGTCCTGAAAATACTGGGTTTTGATGCATCACAGGTGAATGTTAGATTGCTGCCAGGGCTTTGTGCACACTGAGGCGTCAGGCATGGTGGCAAACAGCCAAGAGCGCAGGTAAAGCCTGGGCAGGTGGGAAGGTGTTCCCATGCTCAGCCCACACCAGTTACTGCTGGCAAAACAGATTTGTGTCCTTGTGGGCTTTGATTCACAGTCCCTGATGTTTAAATGCCAAAATAAAAATCATATCTACCACTACTGCATTGATCAAAATACCATTACCTATGGGCAGCAGTATTAACACAAGGTAGGACTAACAGCCATTTCATTTTGCTGGTTGCAAACTGTGGTGACGAAAGCTTGCACGCAATTCCCACCTCTCCTAATGCCTCCATATAAAGGCAGACAACAGCAAACCTTCTAAAACACCCCAGAGTGACTTGGAGGAGCTAACGAGTCCTCAAGAATTTACAGTGTGGTATGCAGACACTAGAGTTTGCAGAAGCAACATTGATCCTGTTAGAACAGTTGAATTAGGACTTTGGATCTACCTCATTATGTGACATAGTTTTATACCTTCGTGACTATTTTCATGTGACCATTTTGAGGGGTTCCCTTCTAAAGTCTCCTCTAATGCCTCTTGCCACCTCAGGGTAGCAAAAACCACCCCGCGGCACAACAGCAGCATCAGCTGTAGCTCGATATGTGTGTGAAGGCTTTGATTAGGTATGGTGACTGTGGTAAACAACAGCAATTTTGCTAACACTGTGCTACTTGTGTACATGCCGTGGGAGTTACTGTGAGCTATTGCCGAAATCTGCAGTGTCATGGGTAGAACTTACACACCCTTCAAAGCCTCGTGTACTCAGGGAACTTTCAATGGTTTAACTTAAAACAAGTTTCATGCTGGGGAAAACCGTACAAGTACTTGGTTTCAGTTTAAACACAATTTATCTTAATGTCATCTCTTGAGGGGGGGGGGTGTTGTTGTTTCTTTTTTTTCCAAAATAAGTGAAATGAAATGTGAGGTGTGTGCCTACATGTAATGTGCTGGATGCCCTGGCACAGGTGTCGGGACCTTTGATTTGTGTAGAGATGTTGTTTTTCATTAAAGCCTGTCAGTCGGTGTGGTAGGAGGTGAGTTCCAAACACACTGTAACATCACAGCATGAGGAATTTGTCCTCAGGAGCCAGAGCTGCAGCCACAGAGGGGAAGAGCCAAGAACAGAAGAGTTAGATTAGCTGTACCTAACCCCTGAGGACGTGCAAAAGCTCTTGTTCAGAGACCCTATCTCCAGCATAGGCATCTTAAATTAAATCTTCTCGTTTTTGTATCCAATCTGTTCATTTACCTTTTGTGTAGCTCTCAGCCATGAAGCTTTGGCTCTGCGGTACGATATTCCTGAGCTGCTGCATGTAGAATGAACTGTACTTCGAGGCTGTACGCACTGGTGAGGAAAGCTGCAAATGCTTCCCTCGTACGCGATGATTTTTTTCCATATCCGCTATTGTCTTAGCTTTATTTTCATCACTTCACACTTAAGAAGAAAAACTAATGGATGTACAAAACATCACACAGTGAAGTCAAGTCAACAGCTGAAGTAAGGACTTCCACTGCCAGTACAGGTTTGTCCCTCCAAACTTTGACCCTGTGTTAGAGCCGGTATTTTTGTAATGTACGTTTTAAAAATACATGCAATAGCATCTTATGGCTTTGTTAATATATTTAGACGCATTCTACGATATATACAGCAATTGCTTTTCAGTAACGTCCTAGGTACATGAAAGATTCAAAAAATGGAAGATTTTTAATTGATGGCAAGTTCTAAGAAATAAAAGATGGCTTATTACTTAAAGGAGAGAAAAGGCCATGAAATGGGCATTTTTATTGGGCAAAAGAGAAGATTTTTAGTTTCTAAATATGCAGAAACACTATATCAACTATCACAAATGTGTGCTGGTGATGCAGCCAACAACACTTAATTATCAGTTCTACAGGAAAATTAGGTGAGAAAATTACTTGTCTTTTTATATTCATTTTATTTATAAAAGAACCCAAAGACGATGACAATTCTCTCACTACAGTACATTAGACATAGACGGCTTGTCTGTCTTGTTCTTCTCTCTTGGTGATACAGATTGATAAATTCCTGCAGTGTACACAATTTAATTTATGTTACTCTTCTACAAAGGTGGTTTTTTTCTGCAGTTTTAAAGGAAACTGTTTTGGTAGAGATGAAGTAGTCTGATCTTTTATGGTGTCCTAGATAAGAAACATTTGAGATATGGAGGCAAGAAAGCTATTTGGTCTAGTACATTGACCTGCTTTGCAATGTGTGGGTCATTGTTTTTGTGTGCTGATATTATTTGTGTAGGCATCTCGCTTCTTTCTTCCTCCAGAAAGCATCTGGTGCATTAAGCAATATCTAGACATGAAGATGCTGATCATATTAGCATGGCTTGATGTGTCTTTCATAGTTTGATTTGTGTGTATTTTTGGTGCCAATGATAAAGCAAACTGGTCTGGTCTATACTTATAATTTTTCTTCTCATTTCCACTAAGAGCAGATGTGTGCTCTTGGGTGATGGTTTTACACTCTGGTATATGTTAGCATCCCTGCTTTAAGTTATTTCTGGATTATACCCAGCCTGACTTTTTCTTCCCAGTGCAGGGGCAGAGATAAGGAGCCACAGTTGGAGAGAAAAGGAGGGGAGAGCATGGATGGGACCCAGCAGTTTTGTTGCCAAATATTTTTGTATTGTGAAATCACAGCCCTGTGGAGCATGGGAACCACAGGAGACGCAGTTTTCAGGGTTATATCTGAATTTGATCAAATATTTAATTCTGACTATACTAGCCCCGGACTATGAAAGAAGAATTTCACCCTCTGAAGACGCCTTAATATGTGATTATTTTCATGTCTCAGGTTGGGCTTTAATTCCTTCGTGCCCAGGTGTATAGTAAAACAGGAGACTGCCCACACATCCACAGTCTAGTCTGTGTTTGATGCTGACTACTTCTTCTGTGGATGTCCCCTCTTCCCAAATGGACAGAGGTCAGCTAAAACGCACTGAAAGTTTTTGTGCTAGCAAACCTGGTTTGCTACTAAAGGAACTCTAGAGGAGAGGACTTATTTATTTTGGGTTTAAAAAGGTAACAAATGGCAATGAAAGAAGCGTCTCAGCCTGAAAAAGTACCAAAGCAGTCAGGGGTGATTCCACTGGTGTGTTGTTTGGGTTTTTTTCTCAGCAGCAAATCGGGCTGCAGTGGCACTTTATTCCCCTCTGGCTGCCTGTTCCTGCCCTGGAGCAGCTCTCTTGGTTATGACCGAGCAGCACTTTGTCCGGCCATGCCGCAAGAGGAACCTGGAAGCTCATCACTCCTCTGGGTAATCTTTACCTTCTTTTTGCTTAGTTATATTTAAGGTGAATTGTTTTCTTTGTCCAGGGGGCCATATGCAAACAGGGAGATGGTGTGACACAGGGGGTGCTGAAGTAGACGCTGCAAATGAAAGAAGTGTTCTTCAAATAGCAGCCTCTGTCCCATGCTGGAAGAGAGTCTCTGAGAGAGCAGCAACAGCTACTGTAACGTGTTTGTTTCATTTTCCTCACCCTGAGGGATCCCAGGTAACTGCTGCGTGGAGCGAAAGAAGAGGCAAGGTGAAGTGGAAAAGCAGGAAGAGAAATCAATCTTTGAAAATCAGGGTAAGAAATAAACTATCAAGGACCAAACTGGTTTTAATTTTGTCTCTGGTAACGTAGGACTCTGCACATCTGTCACAATGGCCAACGTAGCTACTACAGAGGAACATGACAGGAAAAATCTTCGCTAGAAAGATCTTATTGCATGTGTATGATGGAAGATGAAAGAGAAGAGAAAAGCGATGTTGAGAGTGAACAGGCACTTAGGTGTCAGAAGTCTGCAGGTTTCCATCCAGCATATCGTCCTACACCGGTGGTGACTGCTTGTTCACCGGCGGTAAGGGGAGAGTGCCCTGGGAACGCGTGGCATTTCAAGGGAAGCAGATCATGGACAATGTCCTTTTTAGAATGGGTTTGGCTGTTCCTTGTGTAAAACAGGAATAGTAAATGCCGAGCAGGAGTGTAGTGTTCCCAAGGGTGGAGAGTAAGGGAAGTCGTTCAGAAAATGTTGGTCTGTCAATTAGAAGGACTATGTTAATTTGCCCTGATTTCCATCAGGTGCCAAACCATTAAGAGCATATCTGATGGATTAAAACTGGAAGAAGTGACAGAAAGAGGGAGAGGAGCAAATTTAGCAAGGGAGGAAATGTAAGGTTTCCTTCCAGTAGCCTTCCCTCTGGGGTGCTGGGGTGAGCTGACTGATGAGCCAAAGCTGCTGTTCTTTCCCGTAAAACCTGGTGACCCTCCCAGCAGCATCCTTTCAAGTCTGCCTGGCCTACAATGTCTGGACCATTCCCATGCAGCATCCCAGCATGTGGAGGAGACCATGGCCAGAAAAGGAAGGGGCTGGTGGGCAGTGGGCAGCCAGGAAGGGTGGGCTTGTGGTACAGCGAGGTGGCTCCAGGTGGAGTTATGTTTGGTGGTTTTTTTTATTTTTCCTCATCATTTGTTAATAAACATGTAAGCAAGGGTCTAGCTGGCTGTTGGAACTGGTACCAGTTCTGATACTGGTGTGTCCAGCTAATTTCTGTATTTTCTAGGAGTGCACATGCCGTTGCAGCCAAGGAAATCATGCTCTCCCGGGACTCAGATCTAGCAGTGTCTAATAACAGACCTGATGAAGAGAAATTTCTGCAGATTTGTTTTCCCCTGGGAAATTAAGCATTGTACACCACAGTACGCATAGCATATGGCTGCCTTGAATCCAGCCCCTGATTCAGCAAAATGCTGGAAGTGGTGTTTAGTTGTGATAAAGGGAACTTAAGTGCAGCTCTAAACCTGGGCATATGCTTAACTGAATCAAAAGCGTTTGCATTTTTGCATAGACGAATGTAAACCACTAGGATTTGTATTGTGGCCAGAAGCTATTTTTTATTTAGGCAAGCACTGGATCAAAAAATTGAAGTGAGCGTATTTTCCAGATTCATTCCATGTATTTTAGGTGTGTGTTACTTTGTCTCTTCATCTTCCAGGTACCACTTGCAAAGAAGAAGAAGGTAGGCTCAAACTGATTTGCAAGATTAAGTGCACAGTCCACGTAGTGCAATGAGTCTTCCGTCTGTTATCTTAATTACTGCTCTTATATCACCCTGCTTTGGCTACAGGAGAAAATAGCCATATACCTTGTGGTGGAGGGTTGAGGAACTGTCAAACAATCGACTAGATTTGGTTTTTTGGCTGATCATTTACAAATTCGTTTATGCTTTAACTTTGAAGTATTTCTATACTGGTGTGTCTCGTTGTCTAAGAAAGCAAGCAGTGACGATGCCTGCTACTATGTGTCTAATTCCTTTTTTAATGTTAATGGTAGGTTGTAGCAGAGAACCCTAGTACAACATTTTAACTCTTAATAAACATAGTGTCCTTAGTGGTTTTCAGTTATTTCCTTCTTAATCACTTTGAAAATCACTCTTGCATTAAAAAAAAAAAACCACCACTAATCTGTTACATCATTTTTCTAAACAGTGATACTTCAAAAACAGAGACCTGCTGCTGGGTGTCATTCTAGGCATTCAGATATCACCATGTTTCTTTCGGAGATTTTGGAGGCTCAGAAATTTGTAGGCAAATACCCAATAGCCTTTTGCATTGACCTCATTAAAGTAAATAAACATTTCACTTTAAACATCAATGCTCCCAGACAGAAGACTTGAAGGTCTAGCCTGCTTATCTCTTTTCAAACAGGTGAATCATTACCCTCTGAAAAACTGGAATATAAATCCTTCTCTCACCTTTAACTGTTACAGCCTGTGATGCACAGTGGGTCAGGGCTCATTCATTCTCTCTCTTCCTTTGGTGATTATTTGGCCACTAAATTCAAAATGTGCTCGTAAGCATTCATGCAGTCTTTCTCAGAGTCTCCAATATTTTCATTAATCTCCTTGTTCTCCACTCTGCATTCAGTCTAGAAAACTCTGCAGAGCCACAGCAGTGAATCCAGGGGCAAAGCAGCAGTGGCAGCCGGACAGACACCCTGTCCGTGTACATACAGCTCTGCTGCAGTCGGGTCACCGGGCGGGCCTTCGTACGGCGGGAGGTTTTATGAGGGGATGAACAATGCGGGTACAGAGCGGGTGAACAAAGGACACGCTGCAAGGAAGAGCAAAGGGGTGTAGTGCTAGCACTAAAACAAAAGATTGAGGTTTTGTATGAGGTTTTAAAAGCAAAAATTTCTCTTGGCGTCCATGGAAGAAGCATGGACTTTGCGGAGAGCAAGAAGCAGAGTTGGGACAAGACTTCTGGACGTTACTTCTTGCTTTGTTGCTGGCTGTGGTGAGACTTTGTATGTGCCCCCATTTCATATTTTTAAGGTGAAGGTTGTACTTGCTAAAATGGTAAAACCCAATGGCTCTGCAGGAGCTTTTGCTGATAGACACAGAAGCTACTTGGGATCTCTTCTGTAACTTGTAACAAATAGTAACTACGCCTCTTTAAAGTCACTCAGCTGAAGACGTAAATGCCCGAATTAAATAAACTAAAAATTTTCAGCTACTTTTTAATACGATAGCCTTTAAAAACAGTGGGACCTACCCAGCATTTGTTCTTCACCCAGAAGTCTTTTTTTTTTGTGCTAAAATAAAATATGCAAGTGTAAGGAAGAAGAGAGGAGAGACTGTGCCCCCTTTCTCCTCCCTCACACTTGCAGCCGGCAGCCGAGATTCAAATGCAAATGCCAGTACTCTCTAACTCTCCAGGAACTTTTGAGTCTTGGTGTCTTACACCTGTGTGATAACTTTAGGCTAAATTAAAAATCAAAGAGATTTCCCCTGGAGTAAGGTATGGCTTGTCACAAGTGAGGATATCATAATCACAGCTGCCAGGAGGTTTATGAACTCCACTTGCCAAAGGAGGCTTTGGGACTGTGAAGCACCAGAGTCTGTATTTTCTGTCTGGAGTCATCCCAGCTACTGCCTTCCCTGAGCCAGGTGTGTAAAACCAAGAGATGTGCTTCAGATTCCATTTAAATGGCGATACGCCCCTCTCTTCTGTGTGAACTTGATGGAGTTGAGGGGCTGAGGTTGCGCCCCAGCTCTCACCCCACTGCTGCAGTAGCTCCTTGGTGGAGTGAGAGGCTGGTCCTGGGTGCAGATGCCCGCTGCCAGGGTGCTGTGCAATCTCCTTGTCACATCTCGTCTGGCTGGAGCTGCGTGATGTGACAGGTCGAGGTCTCAACTGCAGCTGCCAGTCTGTGCACTTTAAAGCTTTGATTCCCCCCTGCTTTTCTCTCCCCCACCATCCCCTAAGCACACACGCACATCGTAGCCAAGGTGGTAAATGGGGGGCAAAAAGCTCTTTGGTAGTTTTATTTTAGTCAATCTAGGATGGGACATTTTAAGCCAGTAGCAACATCAGTAGAAACACAGAGGGGGTTTAATGGCAGAGGAAAAATTTGGTTTGATCTTTTTATCTCTGCTTTTCATCTTTGCCTTTTCTCAGTAACTCAAATAACACATTATTCTTCAAGAATACTTTATAGCTGGGGATCACATTCAGGTTTTGTGCTATACGTGAAATTTCAGAATGACTTTTAATCTAAATCTTTGCATAGAAAGCATACTGTACCTCTGCTGTGTTGATTTAGTCACAAGAATCATGTGTGCGTGTAAGAGGGAGAGAGAAAAAAGACCAATACTATTTGGGAAAGAGCATAGCTATCAAAACTTGATGGGAAAAGCTCCAACGAGTTTTGTAACTTCTGTAAAGTAGCAACTTTTCAGCTTTACTTGGCCTATGATATGCTGATGTTTCTTCATTACAAAGCAAGGTGGTTGAAGAGGAAAAAATTCTCTGTGCAGGCAGAATGTTTTTTCCATATTTGATAACGTTTGAAAATTGACCATTTGACAGGGGAAGGGCAGTTGTAAACATAGAGAAAGATGGTTTTGATTTTTTTTTTCTTTAAGGAGAATCTACAGAAGGAATAAAACTCCAAACAACAGCGAGATAGTGGTGAGGACCACATTTATGAATTTGCAAAAAAAGAGAAATATGATTTTGTATGTGATATTTCCCAGGCAGAGTTTGATAAGTTGTATGGGTCTTTCTCCAATTTTAGTTGCTGGGAAAACTTGCTTTGGAGTCAATTCACTATTGACTAGCACCATGCAATAGACATTTTTGAAGGCAAATAACGTGTCAAGTGCTGGCATTTTGCAACTGGCATTCACTTTCACCCAGTGCAAATGACACTACACAAGACAGCACACAGAGAATCCAGTCCTATGACACTGAAGGCCAGTAAGCGTAACCAGAACACCTCACTGGTGGTGTTTCACTCTGGCCCAAGTTAAAGGCTAACACAGACCTGGGATTTGGGGGATTCAAACCATATGTAATTTTTCTTTTTTAAATGGATACATGTGCATACATATTGCTGGATCAGTCCAAAGGTCCATCCCTGCTCTCTTTTGCAGCGGTGTATGTGCCACGCTGCAAGCAAGGAGTGCTTCAAGGGCTCCCGAAGCTGCACGAATGTGCTTGGCAGCCCCATGTGAGTGTATTTTACTAGGGCTGTTCCAGACCATCTCCCCAGCACTTCGTCACGGTGCGTTATCACCGTTTTTGCGATTATCGTAGCATTGTCTTTCTGCAAGTGAACAGCGAGGCAGCTGTTTTTAGACAATGTGAAATATTTTACCGTAAATGTTTGTTTTCTTGCACTGTCAAATCTTGTGCCTGCTTTTTTTCCATTTTCTATTAAGCTCTCACTGTTACTACTCCAGCACCTCCGCATTGTTAGTCATGAATTTCAGGAGTGCCAGTGCGGGAAGGCTCCATGTACAAACACCAGCACTCTCTTTCTATTTCCACCCAGTAACTTCTGTGTTGGCAACAGGTTACAGATTTTTTTTCGGTTACTGCTAAAATCGTTCTTGAAATTAGAGGAGTTGTACTGTCTGGAAGAGAGAAAACAAGGGTTAGAGATGCGTGCTTTGTGCAGGAGAGTTTGCTTTCAGTCCATGCTGCAAGGTTTATTTTTCAGATCTCACAGAAAAAAAAAAAAAAAAAGAACTTGGGGGTGGGGATTGTCAAGTTCCAGGAGAAAACCCCCTTTTAAAAGACGGCCTCGGTTTCT
>Ga0181612_116283_pt1 | contig 14518 bp, 7 predicted proteins | sample HoacroProtozoa21_FD_119630 | JGI IMG/M metagenome (GOLD analysis project Ga0181612, IMG submission 119630) | Hoatzin crop microbial communities from Cojedes, Venezuel. Combined Assembly of Gp0051906, Gp0051904, Gp0051908 | reverse complement strand
CTAAATCTGCCCTCCCTTAGTTTAAAGCCATTACTCCTTGTTCTATCGCAACAAGCCCTGCTGAAAATATTTTCCCCATGTTTCTATAGGCCTCTGTCAGGTACTGGAAGGCTGCTACAAGGTCTCCCTGTAGCCTTCTCTTCTCCAGAATGAACAGCCCCAACTCTCTCAGCCTTTCATCATAGCAGAGGTGCTCCAGCCCTCAGATCATCTTGGTGGTCCTCCTCTGGACCCACTCCACCAGCTCCATGTCCTTCTTTTGGTGGGGGCTCCAGAGCTGGATGCAGGACTCCAGGTGGGGTCTCACTAGAGCGGAGCAGAGGGGCAGAATTACCTCCCAACTTGCCTTGTTAAAAATCCATTACTACAACCACAGTAGTAACTCTCAGCAGATTGGTATAATGTAGCAAGAATATGAGTCCTTCCAGATTTGACTGATTACTGCATTACAGTAAAATTACCCTTACCACCTAAGGGCAAAATCTTTTTTCTAATAAAATATTGAAACTTGTTTTATACTTTGAGTACCTGACCAGCTGAGCTTGTATTGTAAATTGAGCTGGGTTTTTTGCAGGTTTTTGATAGTGTTTTTATCCCTGAAGTATTTCTATTTCTCAAGTCTAAGAGAATTATTGTGGAGGTATGAGTATCAGTATTGGTAATTAGTGTCACAATTTAGCAATTAGAGCCTTATCATGGAGCAGCAGAAAGATACTGTTTTAATATCTCCTTAAAATTATCATCATTTCTATCACATTATGTAGTTGCCTGCAGTTCAGATAATGAATTCTCTTTTCTCCTTTGCCTTCACTACCTGGAAGGCAGCTCCACCAGGTCTAGTGGAGTTTTAGGTAAAGTTTTTTTGTATTTGATCTTCATTTACACCATAAGAAGGTGAAGAAAACTGAAGAGGAATTTGCAAATGCAGATTTATTGCCATGGGAAGGCAATTCAATGGTCCTTGAGCTCTTAGATCACCCAGTTGCCATTGTACACTCCATCTGCGCATGTCAGAAACTAAGACTCAAAAGAGAACACAGCTGCCTGTGCGAAATGTTGGGACAAACGGAAGCAGGTACAAACTAGCCATGAATAAATCTGTAGATGTTACAGGAAAATGTCCACAAAAAGCTTGCCAAAGCTTCTCCTCAGGGGCAGCAGCTTGATTTTACTAAGTTTTCAGTTTTCACCACCATTCTTGACAAGCATCCAGACACCTGCCACTTATACTAAACATGTTACCATTTAACCTATAGCTATACCAAGTAACTAGCAAGTTCAGAAGGACTTCTAGGAAATGCAAAAAAATAGGCCTTCAAACTAATGATTTGGCTATGCTTCCAAAGTACTAGTGAGCCACATACTAAATGCGTGTAACCTTTTTTTTTTTTTTAGCACCAGACGAAATAAGGGCAAAAATGTAGCCATTCCAAGAATAAATATAGTTTACAGAAGTCCCTAGAGCTTTTTGCAGGGGTTAAATGAGGACAAGTTCCTTGCTAGTTTCTCTTTCAAAAGGAGGAAAATGTATTTCTAGCAGCATCGTATCAGGACAGAGTTAACTATCATAGGATCACCTTAAAAGCAGTATTTTCAAGGCTTTTGAAAATTGCTACTTTTCTGGTACGTATTTGTATCTCATTTAATTATGCAGCAAAGCTTGAGCAAGAACTGAACTTTCACAAAGGCAATGAATTTAATTTTGCTACAAGAATTTTCATTTGATAGTTCATTTTAGGGTTTTTTGCATGGGTCAGAAATCTGTTTAGCTAAATCCTTTTTGTCCTAGCCTTAGCTTACCAAAACCTATCTCAGTGCATCCTCTCTTAAGACTTATATATTTGCTTGTTTAAGTCCCTGTACTGAAATGTCTCTCCTGCAGTTCTGGGCATCAATCAGTCACTCAGCCCTCACTACCATGCAGGCAGAGCTGTGCTTACAGGTGACTGAAGCACAGCTAGTCACCAGCTGGTTTCAAATGAATACAAGAAAAAAAAATCAAGTAATGACAGCAGGAGGAGGCAATACCTGGAAAGAAGTGATAACTTTCTAACTTCACTTTCCCAATGAATAAAAATGCCAGCATGGTAGTCAGTGCATTTTTTTAAACCTCAACTTGACTATCACACTGCCCTCTACTTTGACTACTAATTCTTCAGGACATGTTTGCAAGATAAATATACTGTCCTTCGACAAAGCTTCCTTCCTGAGAATGATTAATACCTCAAGAATCCAAATGCCTAAGGGTCAATGTACTAATTAATGAGAACTCAGACCTGGTATCAGAAAGAGCTGGTTAGCGTGTCTGTGGAGCACATAAGCTTTACAGTGTGCGCTGCCTCCTGGACTCCCAAGTGTCAGGTTCAGCGACCTGGCTAGGGTACTACAAAACTCACTTCCAGACCATGAACCCATTTGCTTTGCATGAAAGAGCTGTGCTCAGGTGTTGTTCGAATTAAAGTCGGGACACAACCATGACATATATTTGGACCTTTGCTGGCAAAATGCTTCCATGCTCCACAGTGCAGGTTGAACTTTGAAACACACAATCACAAAAGAGTTGAACTGCATTTTTTAATATGCAGTATTTTCAGTTTGGTGTTCTGTAGCCAGAAATAAGCAGGTCATACAAGTTATAAGTTGTAGATTGCACTGATTTGAGTAGGCTTGGAAGAGATGGATATGGTTGTATCGTACCAAAGAAGCTTCTGATAGTGTACTTCTCCATTAAAGAAAGAGAACAGCTCAGAATCCAGTCTAACTCAATGCAAAAATGCATTACGAAATTGGGGAGTATGACAAGAGCCAAGGTTCACTGGGAATAGAACATTAAACATAAGTTCAGTGCATAGTGGTTGGTTTAAGAAGGATGAATGTACACCTTTATTATGATAATAAGGTATGAACAAAGGAGCGGTGAAGAACAGTGGCTGTTAGAAAGAGATGAGAGATGAGTGCATAGGGGTCACCAGGAAATAGCAAAAAACTACTAAGAAACCTTAAGAAGCAACCAGGTAAACCTGGCTTGAGTCAGGTATAACTTAACCCATCTTAAATACACCTAAAAGTGAAAATAGGCATTCCTTATTAAAAGGTTGATGAATCTAAAAACCTTCTCAAAGACCCTGTCCATCCTTCACAATATCCAACAACTGCCTGCCTTGGTTAAGTGGACAGCTGGTCCTGCAGTGACCAAAGGAAACAGAACTGTTTTCCAGTCACGACTTTGACAGCTTCTAGTATTCAATTGGGTCTTAAAGTACATACCTGAAACCCCAAGTTGAAACTCCCCAATGTCACAGCTTCCCAAAAGAATTCAGTAATAAAGTCTTCACGAAGAGCTACTTTTTAAATTTTGCTGTGCTTATTTTCACATTCACACATATTTATCTTTTGAGTTTTTAGAATTCTTCTTTAAAAAAACAGCCTTGAAATAAATCTGTGCTGACTGAATTCAGAAACCACAAATTAAATAGATAAATTCATTTGCACCGTTCCCAGTCTGGCAGGTGGACTATTTTCCTTAAAGACCTTCTCAATGCTTACATATTCCACTTGTGATTTCTTTGGAGAATAACTCCTATAAAGATTTTTCTCTTTATATATGGATGTACTGTGAGGAGCCAGACTGGATCTAAGTCAGAATCATTTACAGAATCAGTATAAATTCTTTTATTGGCTTCAGATGGAATACAAGACCTCATGTACAACTTTCTGTTCTTCTCCTTTGGCAATGTTTTGAAGAAAATTGTCTGAAAGGCTTGGCTATGGACTTTTGCCATAGTTAACATGAAAGAAAATTGAAAAATTATGACAAAATTCTGTAAAAAACAATAAAACTATAAAAAACATATTGCCTGTAACCTTGAACAGAAAATGATGTGCAGATACTCTGTCTGGTTCACTGTGTAACAGTGAGAATTTAAGGCATTCTGTGGATGTATTTACAAAAGTATTTCAGGTCAAATTGGTGCATTTTTAAGCAAATTGTTTTACAGCACACAGCAATCTTCGAGAGCAAAAGCAGTATTCCTCTTAGGAGAAAATTAATTCAAAAGATGTACCATAGGTGCTTAATTCTCTCCAGATGCTGATTTAGTCCCTCTGAAATCAAGACCTTGAAACATGTTTTAAGTGGATATAGGCAGAAACCAAATTTTTCACGTTACAGGTCTTCTGTTGTCCTGAACTAATGGCTAATGCAACCATAGCCAAAGGAGGCACCATTTATTTTGATAACTTGAAAGGGAATTTTGGCCTTCACCATCTGAAAAGTAAATTATTTCTGAGGCTAGTTTTAGTTTTTTAATTTGGCAGTAGTTATAGTTCCCACACCCATGTCATATTTCTCTCTTTCTGGATTGATAGGCTTCAGTTATTCATTGCAGAGATGTGTGCTTGTGTAGCCTGGCAGCTAGGTGACAGAGGGAATGGATGCAGCCCACGGATTACTATCTGCTGATGAGGCTGGTTCTGCTCACAGGGAGTAGATTTCTACAACCTTGAGAACTCTCTCTTCCAGGAACAAGGAAGGGCTCCTAGGCAGAGATGGGATGCACCTGATGAAGCGATGCAGAAGCATGCTTACTACTAGGCTTGCTATTCTTATACTAGTTTCCATAATAAATTTGTCTTCTTACCTTTTTAGGCGGAGAAATAGGGGATGAGTGCTCTTAGCACATTGTGACAGGAGACGTTCCTACCCTCTTCCAAGAGATCGCAGCAAAAGGGGGCCCTATCCCAAGTGCCTATAAATTAATACATGCTGCCTGGGAAAGAGACAGCGAGGATTAAGAAATCCTATGCAAACACAGAAGTATGGGATACTTGGGATTACAGATTTGTGGTAGGCAGCTCACAACTGGACCACTGCACTGGATAAGTAGACGTTTTTTAGAAAAGACAGGCTGGGAAGACGAGACCTGGGGGATCGCACTCTACACAAAGGAATAGTTCACGTGCACAGATCTCTTCAAAACTTACAGGTCAAGATCAGAACAGTAGCCAACAAGTGGATGCTGCGGCTAGCATCTGCTACAGATTGCACAATTAATAAGAGGAGAAAGTGGACAAACCTTTAACAACTAGAAGCATTCTCCTAGTTGAGAGCTCTTGTTTTCAAGGGGCACTTTAATCCCTCCAATATTTGCTGGGAGGGCAAAAATGCAGGGTGTAAGTGATGATTTTTTGGTGTAGCTGTGAGAAAGGCTGACCGGGAAGGATGTTCTGCTGAACTTGCTACTTATGAACAAAGAAAAACTTCCTCTCCAACCAGTGACAATCACTGAGAGCTATGACTGAAGTGACCACGAGTTGAGTTTAAGTGCCTGAGGGAAATGAACACAGGCAGCAAAGACAGTAGATTTCAGGAGGGTGGTCTTGGCTACTTCAGGACCTTGGTAAGCAGGATCACTTAAGAGGCTGTCCGAAAGAGCAAAGGAGGCAAGAGAGATAAATTTTCAAGGACAATCTCCTCAAGGCATAAGAACAGTCTGATCTAATGGACAAGCAAACAGGCAGTCATAGCAGGAGGCCAACTTGATTCAACAGATTATTCCTGAGCTCCAATGCTGAACGGAAGCTTATGGAAATGGGATAGGTGACCAAGGATGAATATGAAAAAATTATCCTGGCATAGATGGAATGGAGGCCCTAGGGACAAAGGACACAGAAAAAGCTGAGCTGCTAGTGTGTCCTTTGCCCAAGTCTTTGCTGGCATTGTCTGCTCTTAGGTTCCCCATGCCTCCATGAAAAGCAGCAAAGTTTGGGAAGAGAAGTACTATCCATGGCAGAGGACAATCAAGTTGGTGACCACTTAGATAAGCTGGACACACACAAGTCCACAGGATCAGATGGGATTCAAGGATGCTGAGGCAGCTGATAGACAACAGCAAAGCTGTGGTCTGTTAGTCTTAGAAAAGGTGTGAGGACCTTGGGAGGTTTTCAGTAACTGGGGAAAAAAAAGCAAATGTCATTCTCATCTTCAAAAAATGCAAGGAGAATCTGGGAAAATGCAAGCTAGTCAGTCTTACCTCTATCCCTGGAAAGACTATGGAGCATGTTTGCATGTCCTCAAACAAATAAATAAACATGAACAAGGTGAACTAGCACATTCACTGAGGCCAAATCATGACTGAGCACCCTAATTGACTTCTGTGATGTCTGCCTTGCTGCAAGATGGGGGAGGAGTGGATTTTTTATACCTCAAAAATGCGGGGTTTTAAGCATGAACAGTCCTACTGACAGCCGAAGTGAGGCAAAATGGCCTAAACAGATAGTCTATAAGGGGTGTGAAAGACGTAGCTGGACTCCTGGCCTCAGAGAGCCAAGGCCAACAGCAGTCAGTTACAAGTGGCTGTCTTCAGGTGTCAGTATCTTCAAGCCCAGTCCTGTTCAATATCTCTGTCATCTACCCTGCACACTCACCAAGTTTATAGACGACACAAAACTGCGGTGGATGAGAAAATGGTTGGTATTAATGTACTTGAAGGGGAAGGCTGCCATTCATAGGGACCTTGACAGGAGCGTCCTCCAGTCCAGTAAAGACAATCAGAGGAAATTCCAGCAAAGTCCTGCACTGTTAACAAACAGGCTCGGATGCATAGGGCCAGTGCTGCAAGTCTGATGGGCCACAAGTTGAACGTGTGTCAGTGAGCCCTTTTGGCAGCAATGGCTACTTGCAAATTTGTGTAGCAAGAGCATAACTGAGAGATTCAGGGACATGTTTATTTCCCTCTGCTCAACACTGGAGACCCCCAGCCAAAATACTGTGTCCAGGTTTGGGCTGCCCTGAACAGACAACTAGACAAGGTCAGCAAGCTGGACGGAGTCCAGTAGAAGGCCAGGAGGATGGCCAGGGGTTGGAGAGCACCAAGTGCAGAGAGAGGCTGAGTGAACAGAAATTTTTCACCCAGGAGAAAAGAAGTCTTCCTTTTCACAGAATCACAGAATCACAGAATGGTAGGGGTTGGAAGGGACCTCTGTGGGTCATCTAGTCCAACCCTCCTTTTGCTTTACTCCACAGTCTAATGGGGGCTCTAGAGAAGATGGACATATTTTCAGAAATGTGCAGGGTATCGAGAAGAGACAATGGCTGCATCTTGCAGCAAGGGATACTCCAGAGGGCTTATGCTGTGCTGCGAGTGCACCAGAAGAAATTGCCCAGAGAGGTTTTGGAACACCCATCCTTGGAAACTTTCAAAATTTGACTCCATGAGGCCCTCTGCAACTTGAACCGACTTTGAAGTTGTCCCGGCTTTGAGTGGGGGGGTTGGAGTGGACGGTCTCCAGAGTTCCCTTCCAACATACATTTCTTATGTTTCTGTGCTTCTGCTGAATCAGTCTGGTCCTGTTTTCTAGCTGATTGTCCTTATATTTTGAAACTGTGTTTTTTTGACTGTGGGGGGTTAGATAGTTGTTGCCACTTTAACATTTTTTTTAAGATATTGGATTATTATGGTGTGAAGTAAGAACCTAATGTGGACAAGAAAATCTCTCCATCCCCACATTTTCAAAATTTCTGTAGCGTCTTATGCACCTACAGCAATCCACATGACCATTCTGAAAATAATCATCCTTAAAGAAGCTGAACTGTGCTGTAAATATTTTGGGTTTCTAAGCTTTATTTTTTTTGTCAGGTCAGGGTTTTTATATTTTGTGAAAAATTTAGAAATTATTTTCCTGTCTAGATAGGAAAATCACCACTACTGCTACTCTCTGCTATCGTAAATCTACACTCTTCTTCTTTCTATATGGAAATGGTTTAGTAAATTGGGATGGTGCAGAGGCTGGAGACATTCTTGTTTATTGAGAGTTTTTCTGAGAACTGGCTACTCTGTACCTAAAAACCTGTACCACAAGAGTTTTAGTTTATGACTTCTGACTGGAGACATGTTTTCCTTGGCTTTAGAGAATTGTGCAATCTCTACTTGTATTGAATTTGTACTGCAGCATACATTTCTGGGATTGGGGGATTTTTTGGTAAATTATTTAAATATTCTGCTTCAGAGGTATGCAAAACATTTTTGCTTTCTAAGTTCAGGGAGCCTATTCTGTACTTGACAAATTATTCTTTGTTGGAACCAGAAGGAAGAAGAGTTGCAGCTTGCTTCACATTACTGATGCATCAAAAGCTTGTACGGCTTTAAACGCATCACTGGACACTCTTTCTACAGTCCCAGCAACAGGTCTTGTGAAACAGTCACGTGATTTTTTCCACCTGTGTTTCATTTTATTACTATTTGGAAAAGGACATTGTGTTTGTGTAGTGCCAGTTTGAAAAGTGTGCTTTTATGATTATAGCGATGGTGTAGTAGATGGGTAGATAGATGTAGTTCCAGGGCAGCACTAGGAGTAGGGCCGAGTATGGTCAACCACCATCCTGTTAGATGCAGCAATGCTACTGCCTTTGTATATTGCCACCCATACCCAAATATGTACATGGCAATTTGCAACAAATTTGAGAAGATATTTATAGAAAGTAGATGGTGGATCCAGTAACGAAATATTCAGACCTCAAGTCTGATTCCACAGCAAGCTTGGGAACATGCATACAATTGACAGGGTGAAGAGAATAACTGATAGAGTTATCGATCTTGCTTTCAGATGCTGAGATAGGATGTTTTCCAGGAATTCCTTGGCTCTGAGACAAGCTGTCAATAATCTTGAATATCCTGCTAGCAGAACTTTTTTGTCTCCTGCCAACGGATGCCCTGGATAACTCTGTACTAACTCAAGATTAATCTTGGGAAAAGTGCTTGCTAAAAGAAGTGCAAGCATGTAAAACTTGTCAGGAAAGCACGTGGGTGGAAGCATGGAGGACTCGACTAGCAGAGGCCAAAGCTGAGTAACAGCTGCTGGATGGAGGAAGCTCACTAGTTCATCCCTGCACCAGGAACTGATGTTGCAATTGCATAGATTTCAACAACAGCAATGGAGAGAAAGTGTGTTGGCAGTGTGGCTGGAAGCATTCACCTGGAAAAATGCCTTACAATGCACACTGCACAAGAAAAACCAGGAGAAAACTTACAGCCTTACACCGAAACACTTGCTTTTTCCACAACAGAAAGACACCACTTCTTATCTAGAGCTAGGAAAATTCTTGTCTTCATGGCACTGAAAATTTACACAGTGATTATCCCTGTGAGTAAGATGCCTTTTATGTTTACAGACTGTTCTCCTTTCAATTAAATTTAAATTTTGTTGTCAGAAAAACTACCCCTAATAGTTATTAAATTCTAAACTGATGGAGTAAAACAACTTGCAGACTTCCCAGGTGAGATTTGATCCATTTTATATTTCAAGTAAATAGGAAGAACCAGCATAAGTTGCTAAATCATTCTTCTTGCTTGATCAATAGCCTATGTATAAAACTTTCCAACAGACAGAAAATTCTTTGATTATAATTCTTCAACACTGTTAATCTCCCAAATTAAACTCCACCTATGTGCAGATGTCTCATCCCCTTGAGCTCTATTTTTCACAATAAAAATTAAATATAAACTTGCCTTACAACAGGCCCATAAATTGAACTTCCTATTAGATACTTTATGTCGCATTGGTTATGAACCTGTTCACAATCCTGGGTATAATAACTAAAATGCATCTGTTCAAATTTTTTCCTGAATTTGTGTGTTTAAAATATTAAGTGTCTGATTCACACATAACTCTGAGCATAAGTTTAACTGCATCCTACCTTGAGAGAATCCATAATAAATTGTTTCTATTTCAAACAAAATCAGAATGTCTGCTACCTCTGTAACATCTGATACAAATACCCATGGATCAGTAATATGAAAAAGTGGAATTTCCACCAGCCATTTCTGCCAGTCTTATATATTTTGAGTGTTATCTCATGTCTCCATTAGACATTTTCTCTGAAAATAACATGAGAGTAATAGGTTTTTAAAAAACCTTGGGCTGAAATGAAACATTCTGGTTGATATATTTGTACTGTCATTTTAGCTTGGGTTTGATCTCACCCTCAAAACTGAACTCTTCAAATAATCCTTATTCAAATTTCAACCCTGCAGCCACTCAACCAGTGTGCCATATGGGGAAAGGCATATGCATGATGGGTGCTGGCTCTGAACTCAGCCCCGTTTCCACAGGCGCTGTGGATGCAATCAGCTCAGGCCATGATGAATAGGAACCCACACTCACGAGTCTAAAAAAAGCCATATAAAATAAACCCATGGAGACCTGCAGCTGTCAGCGTGCCTTACTGGGTGACAGTGATCCCATGTCCCTCATGGTACTGATCTTTTCCGCAGAGCTTGCTAAATTACCTGTTGTTATGTGAAATACATATATCATAATGACAAATGTCAGCCCACAGATGTCCAGGAACACTGCATTAACATGAACATTTATTGTGATGTTACTACTTTAAAGAGGAAAATACTACAGAACTTCAACTTGTGGGGAAGGGTCCCTAGATGTCATTTTCCATTGTGGAAACTAACCCATAGATTGTAATTTTTTTGTGATGAACCATGCTGACCATGGCTTTCCAGCTTTCCAAAGAGGTTATGGAGAATAAAGTCTAATAGACCCCTCAAGATTCACAATCCCAAGCTCCTTTTTTGTGTGAATCCCACAATTTTCCTATCCATCCATCTAAATACCTTTACGCCAAAAAGCCAGTATGAGTCTGCCTGTGAGTCACTGAAATTCAATGACATCTGGAAATTTGATTGCGGTGCGATTTAGCGGGTGAAGCTCAGAGCCAGAAGCTTACAACTCCTCACTGCTCATCCGATTTTGCTGCAGACATATTGGCTATCATTAGGCAAGCTATTTAGATGCTCTGCCCTAGTTTGTCATGCTGCAGTAATGGGAGCAACAAATACTATGAAATCCTGCTAATCAGAGCACTGTGCAGTCCCACTGCTGGTCAGGCTGGTGAAAGTTTGCTGTACTACAGCTAGTAGCAAATACATGTTCTTCAGCTATGCTACAGATCTGCCAATCAAACTTAGGTTTTTAAGATGAAACAAAATAAGGCATTGTTTTCAAATACTTGTAATAAATATATTTCTTAGGATAATCACTGCAGATAACACAGAAGCTAATGTTAAGAGAACTCAATTATTTACGTTAGTTAATATCCAGAATGGATAAGATTTCTCTGTGTCTGTACTGCTGGGTATTTTGAAGTTTAGCAAGTTAATACATTCTGCAAAGCACAATTGCATATAATTTTCTATCCAGAAGCTTGCCTAATATTTTTATGCAAATACCACAATTAGCAGTAGGCCCAGTGAACATGAACACTTCTAATTGCTTCCATATTGTCATGTGATTTAAAACTGAATCTTCTGTTTAGTATTAAAGCATTTTTCAGATTAGAACACAGCCTGCATAGCTGTTTTAGCAGCTTTAGTATGGTTTACAAATGAAACAGAAATGATAAAGGTGTCATATGCTGGATATTTGCCACATGGTTGTAAATGTCAAATAAGGCTCTAGTTAAGAGATATGTCCTCCAGCCTCCTCCTCAGCATTACTTTTTTTATCCTTTTTCTCTAGCAAGGTCAATGTCCTGCAGATCCAATACTGCGGCTGCTGCTCATAATCATGTCACCTTTACCCTTTGTTTTTCCATCCATCACATCAGGCTTTTTGTCCTGCACTTTGCTTGTTAGATTTATATGGCAGGGACCATCTCTTGCATTTTACATTCTTTAAATCCAGTGAAGGCTGATATATTGTAAATTCATAAGTCACATTCATCACTTAAACACCATTTATACATTGCTTCTAACTGTTCCCATGTCATAAATTTCTGTATTGGTTAAGTAATGCCATTAATCAGACCATGGTCATCTAGACTAAATCACAGTTAAGGAGAGGGTTGTTACACCCTAATGTTACAAATTCCTGTTTAAATACAAAAACTCTCTTGATTTTTGTGTGCAAGAAGGGGCAAAAACATTCCTGTTTTTCAACAAGAAAGGCTTCTTAGCATTGAGGCTGGGGCATTAAGGAGCCCTGACGTGCGTAAGGACGGTGGGGCGGCAAGGGGCGAAGGCAGACTGCTCTGTCCCCTTGCTCCTGCTGGGAGGATGCACAGCGATACCCGGGCGGTACCCGGGCGGGATGTAGAGCCCGGGCACAGCTGTTAGCATCTGCGCTATTCCTCTGCATGGCGCTGGCAACACTTCTGCTCCACAGCTTTTTGAAGGGTGCTGTGAAGGGACCACTGGGTGATGTTTCTTACCCCCACAAATCTATTTTGGAGGGGCAGGTGGGTGGCAGGGATGCTAGGCCTTAAGTCTCACACGTCACTTTATGACTAGTAGACTTAAACAAGAAGACAAAAATTGCTTTTCTCTCCAAAGCAAGGACAACAATAATTTCTAGAGTGCAGGGTGCTATTACCCCATAAAATCTGCTTGCTAGCCTTCCCAGAATGTTGCTACTCTCACCACAATTCCCAGTGGTTAATGGCTGTATCATGAAAATGTTACAGAAGTTGGCAATCGGCTGGCAGCACATTAGGAGAAGGCCAGGGGCCTTCAGCAATCTCAGAAGGCTGGCTTCCATTCGAAGTGCCTGTCTGTTTGTGGCTGCTTCGACAGCACCGTGCAATCATCAGCTGCACCAACGCCCATGGATGGACACAGGATCAGCGTCTCCAGCTCCATCATTCTGGTACCTCCCATAACCACCATCATGGAGAGCCCAGTGTCCCACTCATCGTCTCTTTTACAAAGAGCTCGGCTAGAAAGAGGATTGCAGGATGAGTCTGGTTTCAAGCTGGTGTCAAGATGTCTTAATTAAACGTTTTCCATGGCTTCTGCTGTACGCTCCATCCCCACCACAGCTTCATCTCCAGCATTGCCTCTTACCCCTACCACACTGCAGCACACACACACATGCCGTAAGGATAAGCAGCCTGAAATCAGCATTCCTGTGAAATTCAAAGGGAATACAAACAGAATCTCTGGGGCCAAATTCATAACTTAAACTAGTTACGTACAGCCCTGCTGAATTAATGGCATCTGAGTCTCTGCATGCAAAATAATCTAATTTTAAAGAAATACAAGACATTAATTATTCAATATAGTGTGCTTTTATTATGTTAATACTTTAGTTTACATGTTTTTATAAGTTTGTACTGTCATCATTTCTCATATTCCTGGCTTAAGATGAAATTTTTAAATGAATTGTGTATAATCTGGCTAATAGTCACTGTGTAGATACAGAAATGTACTGGTTCAGAACTAATGAAAAAGTGACAAAATGGTCATGAGGGTTATGTGGGCAATACTTTGAGATGGTTTAATTTTCATACACTCATATTATCTATATGTAGAATATGAACATTCCTTAATTTACATTAAGGTTTTAAATCAGATTTGAATACAGAGGACTAAAATTATCTGTCATGAAAAGATATATACATATAAAAAAACTAATTTACAGATATTTTGTCCTATACTAATTTTCAGCTGGTTTTGAAATTTTCAAAAACTCTCAATTCTTGTCAAGTTAATTTGTGATTGCAATAAAAGCTGAGCTAAATTAATGAAAATACTACATAGCAATTGCATTCAGTAGGTCCTAAATATGTTTTACAATCATGCTAGGATATATTTTGTTTTTTTACAGTTTATGAGGAGATTTATATTATCTTCAGGCTGTAGAACACATCACTAACAAAGCAATATATACAGAGGCTTGGCCACTGTTTTCACAAAGCCAGTAAAAGAGATGGGTATGAACCAAAAAAGTGCTGGGGAATTTTTCCAGGGAAGGATGTCCATTGTCTGCTTGGCTGCAGGCAGGAGGATGGTCCCTGGCACAGATTTGGCCCAGGCTGGCTGGAGGTTCCAAACCATCCCAAGCACAGCTCAGGAAATAAAACCAGTCACTCCCAGTGGGGACTCTGCATATGGCCACCGGTCATAGACGGTCCTACAGTATGTGTGTAGGTGGCCTTTCCTTGACAGTTGGCCTCCAAGCCAGGCAATGGCATGATTACATACTAACATAGATGGAGCCGTATGGTTCACAACTAAACACAGGGAAAAAAAATGATCTCTCAGACATTTCAACACAAATTCCTATGCTGTCAGCTCTGGTTTTATTGTAAGCACCTTGATGTTTGATATTTTATTTAAAATGTGATTTCTGGAAATATTTTATTTAAATACTAGCTTCCTTTTCAAAAGCATCTCAACAGTTCCTTTTTATTTTTAATTTTATTTTGACTTTGATTATATTGGGAGGGGTTGCAGCTCATTCTGCAACATGAATTAATCCTAGTGCCACTTTTTTGGAGAAATCCAGTACCAAATGAAGGTTATCAGGAGTAGTCAGCATGGATTCACCAACGGAAATCATACCTGACCAATATGATAGCTTTCTACGATGACATGACTGGCTGGGTAGACGCAGGGAGAGCCGTGGATGTTGTCTACCTCGACTTCAGCAAGGCTTTTGACACAGTCTCCCATAATATCCTCCTAGGGAAGCTCAGTAAGTGTGGGCTGGATGAGTGGTCGGTGAAATG
>Ga0181612_175539_pt1 | contig 14519 bp, 7 predicted proteins | sample HoacroProtozoa21_FD_119630 | JGI IMG/M metagenome (GOLD analysis project Ga0181612, IMG submission 119630) | Hoatzin crop microbial communities from Cojedes, Venezuel. Combined Assembly of Gp0051906, Gp0051904, Gp0051908 | reverse complement strand
GGCGGCTGTACCCTGCCAGTCGCCTTCCCCGCTCGCCCCGCCCGCGCCAATCCTAAAAGGCACTTAGTCAATGTACAGAAGACCTTTATTTATTGTCTTTCCATTTACTGTTTTGAACACATCTATGTCTGGAATACATTTTTCACATATTACAGGGGCCAGTTTTCTAAGTAATATTTTACAGAGTGAGAGAATATAAAATGTTGTAATCAAATAACATGCGCTGCTTTCCACTGAGAAGTGTAAAATTATAATACTCCTTTCGCCAGCAATCTCATTTTCTCTCAGTTTTAGTCCCTTTATCAGAGACAAATACTTATTAAATTTTGGGTCTGCAAGATCTTATGGCTGCTGTTTATATATGAAAACTGGAAAAGGAGATCGTTTGGTAGTGCCTATGGAATTTAGAATTATTTTCATAACTACTAAAAATGAAAGTCTAAACGCCTCACTGATTTTGATTTGTGATGTTTGCAAATCTCATTCATCCATAATTGTTCCAAATTTGACTTTCAGAACTGTGTCTGGCTTTTTTTCTTGTTTGTTTTGGTTGCAGCTTAAATCCTCTGTTTATATTATTGTGTGATTTCTACAGTATTTGACAAAACATATGTTGTTTTTCTTCACAAAAATATATCAACTCTGTCTTCCTTCCACCTGTTTGATCTGGACAATTAAATCACTCAATTTGTTACTTTGATCATGCTGTTATTTTATGGCTAACAGGCTAGTTATGATTGTCCACGGACATGTGCCTTAATTAAACTAATTTTCAGTTAATATATGTCCCGCTGGCTGAAGCAGTTTCCGTTTCCTTCTCTCAATTATCTTGTGTTGTGCTCCTTCCCCACTTCGCCTACACCCACAAACGCTGTCTGTGCAGAAAAGCCCTCTTTCGGAGTCTGTACTGTTAATAGAAAAAAATATTCTTAAGTAGGATTTCCATTTGCTATTTATTGTTAAAGTTTCTCCTTTTTAACCTTTAAACTTTTAAACTGGTTTTAAGAATTTGAACATCAAAGCCTGTTTTAAGACATTCTCAAGTAATAAGGGTAGCTTATAATCAGACTGTGTTGAGCTAAATGGATATTTTGTAATTAATCTACAGCGTATGCGTTCCAAGGGCGTTATTGAGTTCATTTAACAGAAGGGGAAGCTGCCCTGTGGAGGGAGCAGTGCAAAGCTGGTTCAAGCACTTGAAGTGCCCCAGTAAACGACATGCCCGTGCAAGAATAAAAACATATATTAATAATCTTTGTAATCATAGAATCATAGAAAGTTTTGGGTTGGAAGGGACCCCTAGAGGTCATCTAGTCCAACCCCCCTGCAGCGAGCAGGGACACCACTAACTAGAGCAGGTTGCTCAGAGCCCTGTTCAACCTGGTCGAATATTGCAGGAGAAGCTACTGCTGTGTTCTGGGATGTGGAGAATCTTTATGATGGCAGGTAGCTGACATAACAAAAATAGTTCAAGCATTAGGACCATCCTTTCTGGATACCTAGGCATGGCAGAAATTATGTTGAATTTATAGTATAACATTGAAACAAAGAGCAATAGGTTTAAATTCCTCAGATGTCGGGAAGTTAAAAGAAAGTTTCAAAGTCAGAGGAATGAGGTTCTGGAATAACCCAGACAGATCAATAATAGAGGTAGAAGGTGGTGAGGGAGTTGTAGAGTAAATCTGTCTGTTTGTGATGAATGCTGGAAGACTGTATACCACGACTGCAGGTGGAAGCAGGTAGCTCGACACGACGATCTAGGAATCCTTCCAGTCCTGTGTTCCTGCATACAACATGATCTGGCTGAGTGCAAGGATCATACATGGTACCTACAGAATCATTCTGGCCCATTTTTAATTGTATCCAAAGGACATCCTGAGGTTGCATGGTAGGACAAACTTGATTTTCTTTGTTTGTTTGTATTCCACTTTCTTTTTACTGTTTCCCTTTTCTTTCTGCACTTTGGATTAGCCAGGAAAGTCACAGCCAATCTCCTTTATCTGCCTTTGCACCAGTGAAAACTAAAGATGTGCGATTTGGGGGTTGTGGGGTTTTGTTTGTTTGGGTTTTTTTGGTTGTTTTTTTTTATTTTTTTTCAATTCAGTGTGAGGTGGAAATACTCATTTAGCTCTAAATATGCTCATTTAAGGAGCAGAGAAGCTCTAGCTAGGCTAGTGTAGAAATCCATATGGACTACTACACCTGCTGACAAGCGTATCGAATAGATGCAGCTGATGACTATTTCTGGTAGTTAAACACAGTGTTCACACCTCTCCTGTTTCTTACTATGCTTCCATGGCGACACCTATACTTGCAGCTTTCAGTAATGATTGTTTTTTTCCTCTGTTCTTGTTAAACATCTAGCAGTAATAATGTATTGTTTATGAGCCTTTTATTACACAAAACATACTAATCTGCCTTTCTGTGTGTTGGTGGTGATGGTCCGTGGATCAGGTTTGTGTTTTGATCCTTACACCACAGTGGAGTTTCGCAGTACGAAGTTCAGGTGTCTCTGCACAGAATCTCTTGCGGTTTTTAAACATTCATGTCATGTGTGTAATTATATATAAGGGGCTATGTTATATTAACATCTGTAACGTATATGAATTCCGATTGAAACGAGCAATAAAGTGTGAGAGTATTAAAATATTTCCAACTCAAGTTTAGATGAAAGAGTGTTATAGTCAGTGAAAATTTTTTTTTTTTAATGTAGTTCCCAATTTTGGAAAGAGAGGCTTCATTTTCCTGTAGGTTGATGCTTTTGGCGTGATTGCAGAAATCCTTGACAAGTTCTTTTATGGTGTAAAAATAACTGTGTTGGGTCTCAAATGTAGGTTACCGTAATTAACGTGTGCAGATTATGTGAACAGATAGTAGAAATGAAATAATTCTTTAAATTGCTATTGTGCCTTCTGTCTTTTGCTCTGTGTAAACCTGCAGGGGATCTCCTTTGTATTCTCTGTTGCCTTCTTTCTTTTATCTTTTCTCATCGTGAGCCTATACCATCGATTTTCCCCGTGCTGGTGAGCCTCCTTGGCTGGCTTTTCTCCTTTCTCATGCTGTCTCATACCAGAGTACCTTTTTCAATGTTTTTGTTTAAATTTTTCCTGTTCTTTTTCTGGCTTGACTACAAACCCTGAACTGTCTGACATTAGCATGCCTGGTCTCTTACGCCAGTCAGGGTGTTACAGGAAGGTGGTTTTACTTTCAGCAGTGTTTGTTTCCCACATTTTTAATAACGATGTTAAGAACATGCTATATACCTCTCTCATTTTCGTAATCCCCCCATTTCCTTTATCTCGGGCTCATCAGAAAGCTGGGGGATCAGCAGGCAGCAATACCTCTTGCTACATTAGTCCCCAGGCTACAGTGTGCCTGGACACGTGCTCTATTCTGAGCCAGGTGGTCCCCGACTCGCTCACTGCTTCTGTCAAGGCAGGCACAAAGAGGAACAAGGTGTAAGAAAAATCATAAATGATCAGGGCTATAAAGCACTGCGAAACTGACCCCTGAAAACGTGTAGATCCACTGGACAGATCAATCTCATCGTCAATCCTACCCACCTCCTCCCAGTGCTTCCCGTGAGCTGACACGAGCAACTTGCTGCTCCTGTTCTCGGAGCTCGTTGGGAAGTTTTGGTAAGTTTGGTTAACAGAATACGGCTTGCTGGAAATTGTAAACCCCTTGAAACTGAAGCTTACCTCAGAGAATATCAATTTCAACAAAGCTTTTTATAGGGCAATTCTTTTTTATGAGATAATAGAGAATGATGAAGCTGATTGTAATTATGATTTTGAACTTCGTTCACAGTGCCTACGGCATAGATATCATCTGCTCACTAACTTGCTTGGCCGTGCAGTATTTGTAAGCCTCTTCAAGCCCCAGAAGGAGAGCAATATCCAGAACGGTGAAATTTGTCTGCCGAATGGGGAATGCCACTGTAGTTTTCTTAGAGCATGTTCTTTTCTATGTCTATTAGAGAGTTGTGTGTGCTTTCAAATGTTGTTCTTTAGCTGATACGTTTCAGTCAGATTTCTTAATGACAATTCTCTTTACAATTCATAAATTGTTATTCAGAAACCCGTTAAATGATTAAATTCAAGACTTTAATTACCTGGTCTCACAGAAAAAGATTACTCTGTGTCAGTTTCATTAATTTTAGTCTTTTTTTCAATAATTATTTTGATAAATGTACTACGCACAGTCCACCAAAACTTCTTCTAGCAGTTGCCACTGTAGTTATTTGAATAGTTTTGTCTTGTTTATATGATGAAATATTCTACTCGCTTTGAATGTTCGGCTTGTCTCAGTCCTGCAGCTATCTGGTAAAGAAGGGAACGCTTCTTATTTTAATTAGAAATCTCAGATTTTTAGAATAAAGGTAGAGGTAATGGAAAAACTACTAGCTGAACAAAGAGACAGCGAGCTTCCTGCAGTGCTGAATGATGCACCCCAGTATCATGCTGCGTGGCAGAAATCTGTCCTGCTTTGTCCTGACCATTGGACGACAGTCCTGCCACTTTCAGTATGTGATCTGCCCGAATGGGCACACCCAGATTTCCTTGGAAAAGAGATTATCGGGTTCCTTCTCGGCTGGATGGTGAGAGCAGTCTTGCTTGTGTACAGCCTTGGACAGTCAGGTTTATCTGGCCACTGGAACAAAGCACGGAGAGAGTCAATTTGGCAGTACAGATGCTGCTTCAAGATAGAAACATTTTCTTTGTCTTCCGTAGAGGACTGAAGTTCAGCTGCATGGCTTTTGCCAGGATACAGATAAGGCCATGTGATAATTCAGTTGAGTTTAATTTTTTAAATTCTGTGGTTATTGATATCTGAAAAGGTCCGGTGTGTTTGCATGTTTCCCTAGCACCAACCGCAGTGTTGAACACCTGAAATATTCATGCTGATCTCCATGAGCTCTCCAGTTCAGTGAAGGCTAACCAGTTGTTTAGCTTATCCCTGAAGGATGTTAAACTGCAGAGTAGCTGAGAGCTGCAGACAAAGAGGGATTAAAAATGGTAATGTATTCTCACATCCAAAACAATTTACTGTTGAATTGAAATTTAATTAATGTTTTATTGTACTTAAGTGTATCAGTGATGTTTCAAATGTGCTATTAATCTGACTATTAATGAGAAAAGTTCTTTCTAAAGTGTAACATTTGTGAAATAATTGCCATAGATATGTGGCTGAATATCTTAAAATTCTGTATTCTTGGTATTTTACTGTTCTTTAGGAAAGAAATAGTCAGGTTGATTAAAATTATACATTTGAATGGCCTATGAAGAGAACGAGATGACGTGCTGTTGGATCTAAATGCGCATATTGAATCTAAAATGCATACTAGCTTTAAGGATATCCATTGTGCTTTAAAGTAGATATTCATCATCCATCACTTTATCTAAATGTCAAATGTAAAGTGAGTCAAATTTAAGTGAACTAGATTGTCTGTATAATCAATTCCAGAGAGACGCAGCTCTAGTAGCTGAAATGGAAGGGGAAAAGATCAGGCAAATCCTATCTGGCCTTTTCTTGCCTTGAAATCTATTAATATGATGAGAACAGCGGTCGTTCTTCCATAGACAGAGAACAAAATCCCAACTGCAGGTGAAAGGGGAAATGAGTTTAGGGGACACAGCAGTAAAGATTTAAAAGAAAAGTATTAGGGAAGGGGAGATGAAGATCTAACAGCCATTTGTGTGAAGCTTTGGGAATTCTGAATAGCGTTTTTCATCCATATTTATATTTAGTAAATATACAGCATTCTTCACTATGAAAAAGCTCTACAAATTACTTCCCAGATCTGAACAGGTGATTACGCAATGTCAAATAGAGATTACTACTGAAATGAACAATTTTCAGTTGTGGAGAATGGATTTTAAAGTATTGTAAACAAAATATGATATTTTAAGAAGGGTTTGGTATTGTTTGTTTTAATAACAGGACAGCATCCATGAGGAAAGAATTAAAAACCAGCTTACATTATTTACATATACCCTACTAGCAGTTATGGGTTATTCAAATCCATCATATTATAATTTAGTACATAAATAGTGTTTTATATGGAATCTGCAACTCAGGTTGGCTCTATACATTATTTTAATCTAGAATAGCTTCATAACGATGCTTTTGCTCTAATTACAAGGGGAGCCCTCTAAAATGCTTTAATTAGGTCATGGATCAGTTGTCACGTCTTTTTAATCTTCGACGCATAGAATAAAACACAGAATCTAAAAGAGATGGATTAATTAGACCATAGCTTTATTAATTTCTTCCATTTGAGAGCTGCTCAGGAATGGCACGTACAATCAAACTGTCATTGTTTCCGTAATTATTTCCAGGTGCTTGGAGTATTGTCAGCCTCCCCTGCTGATTATAGCTGTTCTTTCTGTCTCTTACCAAACTCTTCAGGGCTTTGGAAAAGTGATATTTCCTCAGTGTATTAACCATTAAGCGTTTCCTTTCTTAATAGCTAGATGCCTACCTTTAAGTCTGCTTATGATTCTAAAAGTTCTAATAGCTCACCACAGCATGTTTATGCACCTCTACTGATAAATGGGCCAGTAATCAACACTGGTACCTCTCAACCATCCCTTTCCTCTTTTTCCGGTACGCCATCCCCAGCAACTTGCACTAGGCTGAAACAGGAATTGCGTTTTCGAGGACATGGAGCAGAAGATATGTTTACTTTGATAAGTCCAATCAATGATTTCCGTAGCAAATGGTGTGTAAAAATTGACAGCTTTTCATGTGTGTAAATGGAATGCATCTGTCTGTACAGGGATTTTTTTAATAAACTGCATGAAATCAAAATCATTGTTTTTTACATAAATACTATACATTTTATAATTATTTTTCAATGTGTTTTCAGTCCATCGTGCTGGCTTTGACTTTTTGTCTGATGTAAAAGAAGAGAGTTCAGTCTGATGAACAAGTAGAAAACGGGTACTTTTTTGTCTGGTTAGGTTTTTGCCAGCTTATAGAAAACCAGTTTATCTAGTGGGAAATGCCCACCAGGCTTGGCACAGTGGAGGTAGCAGGAGTGTGTATTTGTGTATCAGGCAAAGGAAACACAATTATTGCTGCACAAACTTAGTCATGTGTCATAAGAAAATTGGTTGGAGAGAGTAACTTCTTTTAAACAGGATTCCCCTTCTGTATTCTCAAAGTGATTGTGCCTTTGTTTTTCAAGATACTGCAAATTACATATTAGTCCTAAAGAAGCCACGATCAAAACATTTGTTTTACTTTTGTCACTGCTGTTAAACATGATGTGGTTGCCTCTGAAGAAAAGAGCTGGTAAGACCAGAGAGTAGATGATCTTGACTTCCAGTGTTAAGAAATTATACGGTTTGGGTCTTATTCCAGCACTGTCATGGTGCTATCAGTTGTGCATGCTCTTGAATCTGTTTGATATCTGGGAGACAGAGAGATTTCACTCAATCACAGAGACTGGGAGGGACCTCTAGAGATATGCTAGTTCAATGGCCCTACTGAAAGCAGGGCTGGCTAGAGCAGGTTGCCCAGAACGGTGTTGAATAAAGTTTTGGATATCTGAACTAATGGAGACTCCACAAGCATTCTGGGAAGCCTAATGTGGTTTTTGATCACTTTCACAATAAAATTAACAAATAATAATACATAAGATGGAAAATCCATTTCAACTTGTGCCCATTGCCTCTTGTCCTTTTGTTAGATGCCACTAAGAAGAGCCTTGTTCTTCATTCCCTCCTGTCAGGTATTGTATGCATGGATAACATCTCTCTGAGCCATCCAGCTCTTTCAACCTGTCATCATATGACAGATACTCCAGTCTCTTAATCATCTAATAGCCTTTTGGTTTTTTCCCCAGTATTCTCATGTCTGTCTTGTACTGGGGAATCTGGAACTGGACACAGCACTACAGGCATGGTCAGCCCTGTTCCGAATAGAGAAGGATCACCTCCCATGGTCTTACTGGTAACACTGTTCCTAATGCAGCCCAGGATGCTGATGACCTTAGCTGCAAGGGTGCATTGCTGGTTCATGCCCATGTTGTTATCCACCAGGATCCTGGGGTCCTCCTCTGCAGAGCTGTCTTCCAGCTTGTTGGCCCTCAGCATGTGTTGATGCCTGGGGTTACTCCTGCCCAGTTGCAACACTTTGCATTTCCCTTCACTGAGCCTCATTAAGTTTCTGTTTGCTCGTTTCTCTGGGGTGTTGAGATCCCTCTGAAGGGCAGCACAACCATTTGATATATCCACCAACCTTCCCAGTTTTGTATTGTTGACAAACTTGCTCTCTGTCCCGTCATCTAGGCCATTAACGAAAAGGTTGAATAGTCTCGGCTCCGGTATTGACTCATAGAATGCTCCACTAGTGACATGCCTCCAGCTGGACTTCATGCTCACAACGCTGTGAGACCAGCAGTTCAGCCCATTTTCAATGCACCTCATTATCCACTTAACAAGCTCACACTTCATCAGTTTCTCTATGGGGATGTTATGGGAGACAGTGTGAAAAGTCTTACTAAGGTCGAGATGAGCAACACCCCTGCTCTCTTCGTGTTCAAGGTCAGGCTTGACAGGGCTTTGAGCAACCTAGTCTAGTGAAAGATGTCTGAAAAGATGACCTTTAAAGGTCCCTTGCAACCCAAACCAGTCTATGGTTCCCTTTGTCACCTCGTTGTAGAAGGCTGTCAGATTGATTTGGTGTGGTTTCCACTTCATAAATTAATGGTGACTATTCCCCATCACCTTCCTTTCATTCATAAATTTGGAAATGGCTTCCAGGAATATTTGCTCCATCTCTTTTACAGGGCTCAAGGTGAGGCTGACTGTCCTGTAGCTCTCCTGATCCAATCTCTTTCCCTTCTCCAAGACAGGATGACATTCCTCTTTTCTAGTCTTCGGGAAGCTACCACAGGCAATCACTGTGATCTTTCAAAGAGAATTGAGAGTGAGCTGGGGCAGCTCCCTTGGCATCTGTAGGTGCACTCCATCAGGGCTCATGGACTTTGGCATGTCCAGTCTATTTAGATGTTCCCAAACCAAGGGTAAGCCTGCCTGCCCCCTTTCCCACTGCTCTCAGGGGCCTGGGATTCCCAAAGAGAAGTCTTACCACTACAAGCTGGTTATTTATCCTGGTTATTATTTTTGTAAATATTAGTAGCCTGTTACTCCACTTAATATGGCCACACTGATATTTTTAAACAGGTTTTTATCAGAATACTTGTTTGTAAACGAAATCCTATGAAAGTCCACATTTATGAAAATAGTGTGGTTGCTTTTTATCAATTACACTTCCAGCTTGTTCGTTTTTTGAAAAAAATCCTGTCATCATCCTTTAATTTCTCTTTGATATACATGCATAGATATGTATGTATATTTTTGTGTGTGTATGTAAGAACATCACAGAATACTTACACATTTTTGTTGTTTATTAATACTTTTCCTAGATATAATAATATTATTAATAATTATTAATAATATTTTCTTTCTAGTACAAAATAGGAAGCAATCAGCCTAATTGTTCCCAAAATGTATTCAGAAAATACAAAATTTCTAATGTGTGTGTATGTATAGTTTTGAATATGTGTATATATATGTGCATGTATATAAAATTACAGGAAAAGATGTACAGACTTGTTGACTTCATCTGGTTTTCTGCTTGTTTTTTCCACTGAGGTTGATTTTCACTTTCGCTGTGTAGTATCACTTTACACCCTTCCAGTTGTGTGGGGCGTTGCGTTTTAAGACTTTAACAGTGAGAAGCAGAAATTTGAATGGGGTTCAGCATGAGACAGGCAGTGGTCTGCACATTCTTTTTGCTCCTTTGACTTTCTTTTTTCCAATGTTCAGTTTTTGGGTTATACAGAATCATTCAGAATTTTGGTGACCTTTGCAATCATCTGTTGGTGGCTTTTTGCAGAAGTTAAACTTGTAGTATTTGAATTACCTTACGCAGGTTACCAGGTGACTTGTGTGTACATGATTCTGGTTAAATATGTCTAAAAACATCTTTAACTGCTCCTATATGAGTGCCTGAATTTAATATCCAAAATGAAATGACCTCTTATTTTGAAAATCTAAGGGAGGAGGGTGTTTTTGTTGAGAATCGGGTCTAAAAGACTCTGTTTCCAGGTGCTGTAACATTGTTAGGTGAAAGTAACTGAGTATGACTGAATCTAAGCTTGCGTTATCCCTCAAGAAAGGATAGATAGGGTAGGTCCCTCGGTTAAATCCTGTCGGAGCAAGCTGGGTGGTTTGATAGTGATGTTGGGAGATGGTAGGTGCCGGTTTAAACCTTCTCAAGCTGGTGAGAACCCAGAACCTAAATAGGATAACTTTGGGCACATCATCTAGCCTTTACTCAAGTGTGGGAAAGTGGCTTGTTGTGTGGCTGTTCTCAGATTCTGTGAATTCTGTGAATCTGAGAACGGTTGAGGTTGGAAGCGACCTCTGGAGCGCATCTGGTCCAACCCCCCTGCTCAGACAGGGCCACCTAGATCTAGTTGCCCAGGACTGTGTCCAGATGGCATTTGAATATCTCCAAGGACGGAGCCTTTGCATCCTCCTTGGACAACCTATTCCAGCGCTTCGTCACCGTTGCAGTCAAAGAGTGTTCCCTGATGTTCACAGGGACCCTCCTGTTTCTCAGTGTGTGCCCGTGACCCCTTGTCCTGTCACTGGTCGCTACTGGAAAGAGCCTGGCTCCGTCCTCTTTGTGCCCTCCCTCCAGGTATCTACTGGTGGTAGTACTACCAGTAATCATTGGAATTCAGGAATGAAGCTGAGTTTCACTATTAGGATTTTGTTGTGGTTGGCTTTGGGGGTGGGGTTTTTTACTTGGTTTTGGTTTGTGTTTTTAGTTTTGTTTTGTTTTCTTCTTTTGTTATAAACATTTCTCATATGGCTGATAGGGGCTTTCTCCACTGAATGTTCTGGGATTTTAAAATCACCTTCTAACCCAACTAAGACTCTTCATTTACAAAGTATAAATTAAATGCATGCTTTTTTCTCAAAGCAAGATGCCAAAGAATTTAATGTGTCGGTCTTAGCAAGAAAGTGGCTGACACTATGTGTTTAATAAAAAAGGTGTGTGAATCCTGCAAGGTGTAAGGTGAAGTACTTCTTGTACCTACAAATGACAGTCCTAGAAAACTGCCCTTCTTATCACGTGTATTCCAGAAACAGAATAGTTTCGTAGGGCTGCTCTAGTGTTATGGGAATGGATGTTCCATGCAATAAAAGGAGGCTGAAGTACTGCCTTTAAGATCTCATGGCTCATCGCAGAAATAAATGAAGTGAAAAAGGGACAATAGGAAGGACAGTGGAAGAAGAATTCTTAAATTGAAGGACAAATGGGGCATGAGAAGAAATGGGTATAAATTGTCCACAAACACACTCAGCATGGAATTAAAGTGTCTCTAATGAAAAAACCTGTCAGATTCTGAAGTTCATTTTGGAATGAGTTTCCTACTTCCAGTAGGATTAATTGGGGTTAAATGCCTGAGCTGTTTCTAAGATGGCAGCTTGATAAGTTTATGAGTGTGGTTATTATGATACTAAGATTATTATTAATTATATTATGACATGACTGTCTGCAGTGGCAAGGAAGCAGACCTGATGACTCAAGATGTCTGTGTCTCGTGTTGACCTAATTTTCGCTGAAAGTAATTTAATATAGATTACAGAATAACTTGAAATGAATTTGGAAAGAAAAGGATAACTGAAAGTAGGGTTGCGTTTTTCTAGATAAACAGGTTTATCTGAAAAATAATTTGAGTAGCTTTAACTGCAGCATTACCTTTGGCCTGAGAGTGGTTTGATACTGTTGCTGCACAAGGATAAAAATATGTTAATTGGCACCGAGATAGACAATCCTTCCTCCCCAATTACAGCTGGCTTTCTAGGTTCTTAGACTTCAAATTGTGACCTACTAGTTCTTTATAAGGTTTAAACAACCTGCTATGAATTTTAATATTAATACTTTTTAATTTTCTTATTTGTTTGTCGAATACTTTCTGCTTAATTATTTTGGAATTTAAAAGATTAAGATTAAAAGAAAGATTAAAAGAAAGAATTGTTTCATCTAACTTTAGCTTTAGAAGGCTAATCCAAACATTTTAAACTGTTTTTTGACCCTCCATGTATTTTTCCTCTGTCTACCAGTGTTGAATTTCAAATATATTTGCTAGTTGTATCTCCTTGGATAGTCAGGCCTCAGAAGACAATTTTCCTGCCTGCTTTCCTGGTGCTACTGGCCAATTATCAAATATTACTTCCTTCATAGTTCAGTATTCATATTTATCTGAAACTACAGTCTGGTAATTTGGCAGAAAACACTAAAATCTCTTCAGTACCAAAACAGAACTTAAACAATTTGCAGGCATCTGATTCCAAAATCCAAAGCTTGCTTTGGCTGCCATTTGATCTTGAATATACCTAAAGTTCGAGCACTTTCACAGGCAAAAGTTTTGTTGCTGGATGCTCAGAACCACTTCCAGCTGATCTGAATCCAACTTTGAGCGTAAATGAGGGAAAGCCTTGCTGGGCTTTTCATACAGTTGCGTGTAGCCCTTGGGTTCCATCAGGTCGATGTCCTCTAAGAGTGCATATGGGATCAAACTTCCTACAAAAAGCTGTGATAGATGGTTTCCACTAACAAATAACGGAAGGGAAGATGATGCCTTCCCAGTTGTTACACTGATGAGTTGTTTTTTCACATTTTGGATCAAATTCCCAGTTTAGGAAAGTCAAATCTAACCCTTGTCCATGTGCTAAACTCTAAGCTGTTTTGTTGTCGCTCTCAGCCTCTCCTTTTATGTGAAATATTTTGAGTTCTGAAAAATAATAATAAAAAAAACTTGTGGAAATTTCATTACCAATTTTAGCGCACTCTCAGCCAAGAGTTGTTGATTAATTTTTCCAAGAAATGTCTGGTTTAAAGTACGAGTCAGAAAAATTTCTGTGGCTTCAGAGTTCCTTGCTCCTAGTTGCGGTGATTTTTGGCACATACGTAAAATGCAAGAGCACGTAGGTACAGCAAACTGTGGTCCTCCTCTGCAGAAACCTTGTTGTCTTGTTCCCTACCCAGAGCTTTAACTCTGCGATGCTGAGCCATTTAATGTTTAAGCATGTTTCAAAATTTGTTTTGTTGTCTCTTTATCTGACAATGATTGTTTGTTCTCTGAAGAAATCTTTGGAGAGTTTTGGCAACCTTATGGAAATCTTGGAAAAGTATGTGCTGCCTTCAGAATGAATCGTTTGAATTTTTCTGCTGAAATTGTGTGTTATCAGCTTATCATCCAAGATACCTTGCACACAAATTATAATAAGAACACGCAGTCCTAATGGTAATATAATAAGGAGAAGAGTTCTGATGGGAATTCTTCACTGTAGCTGTCTAAAGTCACTCCCCGAGTATTTGCATTGTCTCGTGGGAAGTTATGCCATCTGGGAAGTTTTTTGAATGTTGTTATAATGGTCTTAAAAGCAATGTAAATATGCTTTGATGTCATATTAGAAGTACTTTCTGAGTTTCTACACTGGAGACAAACAGGATCTTTTTATTTCTCAGCAATAACAATGTTTGGTTTAATAGAAAATCTCATTCGAAACGGTGTTTGCTCCTCCTGCAGCCTGATTTCCGAGGGCAATGAGGCTTGCGTAATTACTGATCTGCTGGTTGGTAGCTCCTGATACATTTAAATTGTTGTCCTGTTTCGACCCATGCAAAAGAATTATAAACAGAAAGAAATTAAAAATCAGCAACTGGAGAGAGAAGAGAACAAGATAAAAACTGCGACTTGTGTTCACGCCAAGAGCGAGGCAGGTGCAGTTCGGCCTGGTCCGTGCCGCTGGCTGGTCAGGCAACGGACGCGCAGTCGGGACAAGGCAGAGCACGTGCTGGTTCCCTCGGACTGAAAGTGCCATGGAGAAAATATGATGCAGTGGGTTTTCAGGCAGTGTAGTAGCAAGATAGGTGAAAATTAATATAAACTTATTAATTCAGCTGCACAGACACCCTTTTTTATTATATGAATAAATTGTGGTTTGAAAAGAAGGTCATAACAAACTGAAATACAGAAACTGCTGAAAGTTTATGATGCGTTTAAAAATGCTGAATTTTTAAAAAAGCAGCTTGCATATGGAGGTTTCTTTCAGCAAAGGGTAAAAGTATGAAGAAAACTAAGAAATTTGATTGTCTTAAAAATCACAGAATCACAGAATGGTAGGGGTTGGAAGGGACCTCTGGGGGTCACCCAGTCCAACCCCCTGCCCAAGCAGGGCCACCCAGAGCAGGCTGCATAGCACCGTGTCCAGGGGGGTCTGGAATATCTCCAGAGAAGGAGACTCCACAACCTCCCTGGGCAGCCTGTTCCAGGGCTCCGTCACCCTCAGAGGGAAGAGGTTCTTCCTCATCTTCGGCTGGAGCTTCCTGTGCTTCAGTTTGTGCCCGTTGCCCCTTGTCCTGTCGCTGGGCACTACTGGAAAGAGTCTGGCCCCGTCCTCCTGACACCCACCCTTGAGATATTT
>Ga0181612_154382_pt1 | contig 14519 bp, 12 predicted proteins | sample HoacroProtozoa21_FD_119630 | JGI IMG/M metagenome (GOLD analysis project Ga0181612, IMG submission 119630) | Hoatzin crop microbial communities from Cojedes, Venezuel. Combined Assembly of Gp0051906, Gp0051904, Gp0051908 | reverse complement strand
TCAGGTCTACGAGGTCAGTCATTACTGTCCATATCCCTTAAGCTTACAGGTTCTCATGCCCTAACGCTTTCCTACTCTGTTTAGCTTTGGATGGACAGAGGCTTAGTCCTTAACATCACTTGCATTATCATAATAATTATCAGAGTTTGCCAAGGGCCATGTCTTAGGTCTGCTGGCTGCTTGCTTTCCACTAATCTTTATTTGCTGGGTTTACACTAGCGAGGTTGAAAGGAGCTGAATATAAGCACTGGAAATGGTGACTGTTTTTCTTCCACGGAGCGCTGCGATTGCCTGGGATGCAGTCTGAATGCTGCACTGAAAAGCTTTGCACTGAGCCCGATCTAAGCGCTGCACTGCCAACTTTTGCTTTTGGAGAAGCTGTTTCAAGAGCAACAAAAAGCAAGTTTGAAAGAGGTTCAAAACAAGGATTTGGGCACTGAGATTTTTATTTGAAGTTTGGTTCAATTCTTTCTTGGGACCAAATCTAACGATCTCCTTTTGATCCTGACAGCATGTCAGTGCACAGCCCACAGAAGTTTTTATACTCTTGTCATTTCCTTCATCACCAGAAACATCCTTTCAGGAATGTCTCAGACTTTCACACAATAACAAAGTCACCGTCTGCTGTGCATGCTCCCAGGTTGTGAGTAGATGAGAGCAAGCCTTGGCAGCCAGGTCTGGAAGATGGTATAGTTCATGTACATATTCTCCAGCCCTGTGTCTTGCGGTTAGTAACTCCTGTATGGAGCTTGCTTTACAATCTCTGAATCATCTGCTGTTGTGAATGGCAAATTGCCACTCTGCAGAAAAGCGATTAGCTCGGGCAGCTGCTGCGAGCTGGTGATTCAATCATCAAAGCAACAGTGACATGAACCCCTGGCAAAACATCTTTGGGTGATTTAAGAATGACTAAATGATATGGTTAGGCACCAAGAACAGAAACAAAATGTTCAGAGCCTTGATGTTTACATGATGGAGGTTTCACTGGTTTCACTGAATTTACATTTCATGGTTTTAGATTAAGAAAAAAAAAGTTCATGTTTCTACAGGAGTGCTATTGATTAACACAGTAGTTTAATGGTGTCTGGTCTAACACTGCACTGTCCCAAATTAATCCATCTGCATTTAGGGAAGACTTGGTGGAAAACTTTAAAACAGAGAGAAATAAATGCTAAGAGAAGAGAAATGTGAAACAGAAATGCGCTGACTCAGATCAACTGGTATTATTTGCGTGGACCAAATTTTTGTGTCTACACAAGATCTGAATATACTGACTAAAGATCTGGTTTTAAAGAATTTTTCTTGTTGGAAAACTGGCAATTTAATATCTCCTCTAAATGTTCATTTTAATGTATGGAAATACATTATTACTAATTTAGTCTTGTCTTCTTTTTTTCCCCTCTGTTTCTAGTACTTGCTTTGGCTTCAGGTCCAGAACTTGGCAAACTAATATTTTTAGGCCTGGTTGGAATAATTGATCCCCCAAGGGCTGGCGTGAGAGAAGCTGTTCAAGTCCTTTTGGAGTCTGGTGTATCAGTAAAGATGATAACTGGAGATGCCCTGGAAACTGCTGTGGCTATAGGTAGCAAACTTAGCTTCTTTCCTGTACTAAGTCTGTCAGATCAGCCAAATGTTATGTCACTTCATAACCAACTTTATAATTGTTTTTGTGTGTGCAATAGAGGTTTTAAATGTCACTGAATTCTTGTTTTTCCATTGTAACAAATCATATTAAATGCAGTAATAGAGCAGCTATGAACTACGGGCCAAATTCCAGTAACTTAATTCCACTATTTTAGTGCCAGAAATGGCAAAATCTCAGTGTAAGACCCTTAAACGAGACAAATGGCATTGTTCCACTGATGTCTGAATGTGAGTATCTCTGCGTTTCCTATTTTGGCATTTTGCCATTAGAAATACATAGAGCAAGCAGCAGAGAAGAGAGCAGCAGATTCAGTACCAGCCCTAGTTCTGGGTATTGTATTGCTTCCATAACTCCAGCTGAGTAAGGACAAGGTGACTGGCCCAGCTCAGAGCCAGAGAGCTGTGTGCCCTGTCAGAATAGCTGCCTCTATTCTTTGAGTCAGGAAACAGCTGGCTTTTTCCAGAGCTGATGGGCAGATTTCATTTTGGGCTTTTCTTTGCAGGACAGAACATTGGTCTCTGCAATGGGAAGCTGAAAGCCATGTCTGGGGAAGAGCTGGACCAACTGGAAGAAGCAGAGCTATCATCCACTGTCAAAAATGTAATGGCTTTGATTACGAAAACAAGACCTATTTCCAATAGCATCCGTCCAATACAGGATTGTATTTATTGTTTTTCAGGTCTCCATTTTCTTCAGAACAAGTCCAAAGCACAAACTAAAAATCATAAAGGTACTAAGAGCCTCTTAAATCCATCGTATGCCTCACAAAACCAAGATGTAAAGGGGGGACTCAGTTCTTTAGACCACCTGGCCTTCCAAGGCAGGATCAGCTCAAACTAAAGGATGGTAAAAGCCAAGCTAGAGCACTGGCATTATTTATGCTGAAGGTATTAGCATTTCTCTGAAAGACATTACTGAGCAACCAAAAAACTAATTAGCAAGCATAATACCAGAAGAATTAGTTCTGAGGACCTCACTCCCCTCTTCTAACTCCTGCTGGAGTTGTGAGATTCTCTGTACTCCTGAAAATCTACTCTCCTAATTTTTGGTCTGAGTTTTGTCCTCAGTGGGCTGCTGAGCCTGCTTTACCCTCAAAGTCACATAGCACGTCTGCTCTGTCAGTATTACATGCCAATCCTGTGACTGCCAACAGGACTTACCTTCTCCTGGCTTCAGGGCCTCTCATCTCTCCACTCTCTCAGGCTTTGCAGCGGGCTGGTGCTATTGTGTCAATGACAGGAGATGGTGTTAACGATGCTGTGGCCCTTAAATCTGCCGATATCGGAATTGCAATGGGACAAGCTGGTACAGACGTCAGCAAAGAGGCTGCCAACATGATTCTCGTGGATGACGACTTCTCAACAGTAATGTAGGTTTAGTGAATTTCTCACTGTCAGACACTTTCTTACTTCAGATACTTTCTGGCTATCCATTGCAGCAAGCCTGTTGTGTGACTAGCCCTAGAAACAACGCAAGATGCAGGGCATGTAAGTCAACAGGCAGTAAGTGGAGATACCTAGTGTGAGTCTGGCACATTTTCTGTTGCATACATGGCAATGACTTTTTTGTTTCAAGTGGTGGTGACAAAGCAACCTTTCATCTGAAAGCCCTGGTTTCTCATTGCTGTAGCTAACCGGGGATTAGAAAGTGCCTAGAAGTCTGGGCAGACCGTAACTGTGCTTTCTGCCTCATCCAGGAAGCTCAGAGGAAAGACATAATTTGCAATGCTGTCAGTTCGTTACAACAGAGAGAGTAGACAGGGTAAAGTGAGAATATAAATAGGTCACACACCTGCTTTATGAACAAAGACCTGGCCATATAAACCAGGGTTTTCAGATCTATTAGTCCTGATAAAGCAATTTTAAATAAGAAGCTGCATTGATGTCCTCCTTGAGTTGGAGTCTGAATTTCAACTTAAACAAGTGCTAGAGAAGACAGCTTGTCTTTTAAGTGTAACGGGGAGCTCGATGTAAAATAGTGTGAGTGCTAGTGATTTGATAAACTCTCCTCTCCCTTCCAGGAATGCAATAGAAGAGGGAAAGGGAATATTTTACAACATAAAAAATTTTGTCCGGTTCCAGCTGAGCACGTAAGTTCCTGTTTGCTTCAATTCCAGTGAAAGCACTTTTTGGGTGAGGCCATGCAGAATAATGTTCTTCCGTGCTTTGCAGGAGCATTTCAGCTTTGAGCCTAATTACTCTGTCAACAGTGCTCAACCTACCAAATCCACTCAATGCTATGCAGATCTTATGGATCAACATCATCATGGATGGGCCGCCAGCCCAGAGGTATGGAAGAGTCAAATAAGAAAAATATTCTTGGTTTTAATATGTCTGAATTTGGCTTAGGAACACAAGGCGTTATGCTTTCTTATCAATGTGCCAATCATTCATTTGGTCGTTATCTAAGACAAGTTGTACTTTCTTTCCCTCCTGGTCTCTCCAAAAGCATTTACTTAGGTTTACTTGAGGTTTTCCATATTCCTGTTTTGTGGTGGAATCACTTAACTATTGTTAGTTACCCTGGTAGTCAATTCGGTCATTTTCACAGGTCATTATGCAAAAAAGAGCTTTGCCATAAGTCTCTCAGACAAATCTGGGGCCTCCTGCAACCCTGCAAGAATACTGATATCTCTCATGCTGCACTCCAAAGAATTTCATCCTCCAGATCCATCCTCTTTTACCAGCAGTACTGTTTCAGGACAATCTGCATTAACTAAACACGTCCCTCTGCTTCTCTTTGAGCAGCTTGGGAGTTGAACCCGTTGATAGGGATACTATCAAACAGCCACCCCGATGTATCACGGATACTATACTCAGCAAAGCATTGATCCTGAAAATCTTCATGTCAGCTATAATTATCATCAGTGGAACCCTCTTTGTCTTCTGGAAGGAGGTGAGGAAATCTGCAGTCGCATCTTGTTTTCATCAGGGTGGAGAACAAAGTGAAGGGCAATTTCTGAAGCACGTGTGAAGGACTTTCTGAAATACAACCAGCGGCGAAGGATCAGTACGGGCAGAGGGTTAAGAAACCAGAGTCAGCTCCAAGCTCTGCTGTTGCCTTCCTGTGTTGCCTCTAGTTTGGAGCTTCCTATCTAGAATGGGAAAACTTACTTAATATGATATCAATGCTTTAAGGTACTTTTCACCTCTAGATTTCCACGTAAGTAGAAAATACCAAGTACATTAGTACTACGGATTGCTGTTAGTAAACAGTGTTCAACAGTTTAAGCAATTTAATTTAGAATAATCTTTACTCAAATTCCACTTCAGTTTAAGAATTTAAAACATGGTTGATAAGATAGTAAACTCAAAAATTAGCAGAGAGAAATTAATGCTATTTATAATGGTTAGAACTAGATTTATTGCTTTTGTTTTAGTACCTTTCGAATTGACTGAGCTCATGTCATTTGTCTGTTGAATTGACATATTTTTGTAAGGCTTAACTAACCCCTGAACTTTGACATGTGCTTTCAGAATCCAAAAAGTGGCATAACTCCTCGAACCACAACAATGACTTTTACCTGTTTTGTGTTTTTTGACCTCTTCAATGCCCTGACATGCCGCTCTCAGGTGAGACCACTCTGTCAGCAAAACCCTCACTTAAACATTAGAATTCTAGTATCTTGCACAGCAAGGGGTTTTTTTTAAATTTCATTTAAAGCAGCATGATTTTTATCATCTTTATAAACAAAGTTATCCATCACAGCCCAACTGTAACTACACTTTCAACTATGTAGTGCTGCCTAAGTTAGCATTCGTGTAGCTTCAAAAAGTAATCGAGTTTACATGCAAAGTAACAGTCTAACACTCAGGTACCAGCTGGAGATTGGGAAATGTTACATTTCTCTTTTTTTTTTTTTTTTTTCCCCCCCTTCTCTAGACAAAGCTGATATCTGAAATCGGCTTCTTTCGAAACCGCATGTTCTTGTATTCTGTGCTTGGGTCATTTCTGGGACAGCTGGCTGTTATATATGTGCCTCCATTACAAAAGATCTTCCAGACAGAGAATTTAGGAGTGCTAGGTAAGCTGCAAAATAAATAATGTGGTGGTTTTTATTCATTAAAGCTACTTTAAAAAGCAGATGAGATTGCCAAATTGTTACATGATAGCTCCCAACAGATTGCTGGTAGGGGCAATCAATCAACAGTTCGTATACCTGTATACATACACATAGCTATACACAAATAGTAGTAGTATTTAAAGCTATTATCCCAGCCGAGGTTTTGAGTTTTGATTTACTGCACATAAATGCCGACATGCCAAGATCTTCCACAAGATCTGCATGATGATGATTTCTCTACCATATGTCTATCTAGGTTCATTATGCAGTCACTCTATTTTGAAAAAGCAGGGTGAATGTTTCCTAGCATATTTTACCATTTGCATCAGTCTAAGCAAACTCTACCATACCACATTGTACCGCATCTACACCAGGCATGCTGTTAGAAGCAGGGTTCAGTGATCCCAAATGATTTATGCAGAGGTTACCACCCATGAAGTGGACTACACCAACCTACTGTATGGGTATTCCTTGTCTATCGCAGTCATTTCTTGAATTCTGCAGTTAGCAAAAGCATATCTAGGCCATACACCTATGGCATTATACCAGCATAAATATCTGCTGCAGGAAGGCCATTAACTGGGGATTCCTGAGAGCACAAAATCCAGCTGTCTACTGTGCTCATCTCTGCTCTGTTTCCTCTTGGCAGACCTGCTGTTTCTCACCGGACTGGCTTCCTCAGTTTTCATTGTGTCCGAGTTTGTCAAACTCTGTGAAAAACACTGCTGCCGACCAAAGGACACAAAGGGATGCCATAACTGATGCAAACTTCCTCTAAAGATACACTTGGAACGGAGCTGTGACGCTGGATAATCCAAAAGCACCATTTTCTGACGCCGCACATCCTTTCTGCAGATACAAGCGAATGTGTATGAACAATTCTTCCTACTCCAGAGTCTGTTCCTTCTGCACACTCTGCCTACGCTGTTTGAGCTGTCTACAGAAACCTGCGGAGCAGCTCCTGTTTTAAACCAGGATCAGGTATATTTTTATAACATTGATCTATATGTCAAGAATGCTGTGATAGTCCCAGACAAAATAACACAATTTCACACCTGTACAGAAAAATCTGTTGTGCCTAAAGTGAAATTTTATTTATTTAAATCAAAATGATTTTTATTAATAAAAATCTACATTTTAAAATGTTACTTACAAGTATCTGAATGAGACTTTTGATTTAGACCCGTCCTTCTACATTAAATTAGAAGAATGGAAAATACCTGCCTTCACCAGCAGTTCTTTTCCTATAGTCATTCCATAGTGTTTCTACATTCCCAGATATCTAGCCTTGATTCAGCAAGACTCTCAAGGAAACTGTGGGGAGATGTCAAACAAAGAGCAGAGAGCTGAAGTGCTAACCCTTGGCTGTCAGCTTTTGCCAGACACCGCGGTGACTTTTTTGTACCTTTGTGACTAATGGGAGCAAACTGGAAGGCTGACCTGGTCTGACGCACAGTACTGGATGGACATAATGGGGAAGGGACTCACTTTCACAAGTGCGTGAGAATAAAGATGACTCATGTACACAGCAGGGATGTTCAGCTTTGCTGCTGGATCAATACCTGCACAGAACTGATTGAGAGGTGTTTAGATCATAGCTAAGCCCACTGCTGACAAACACTTTCTGCACATTTTTAGACATAAGAACACGAAGCACAAATGCTTAATCATCAGGTTCAGGAAAAAAAGAAACATTGAGCCTCTTTCAAGCCCATCTTTTACATCTAAAGAACAATTTTGAATAATCCCATCTGCTGGTTGGATCAGTAGTGTCCTAGTAAATAAAACTTCACTGATACATTTGCTATAGTGCCATAGTGTCAGCTTTCCTTTTGTCCCAGCTTAACACCTTCACTTCAAAGTGAAGACTGAGAGTCTCAGATACAAACTTGCCAAAAAACACAATTTCAGAGGTTAAAACGCTACGCTGATCTTCACAAGATGATATTTAAACAGGATTACATTTGGGATTCATAGCCTAGAGAGAACCAGCTATACTGATACTTATTTTACATCAAAGAAAACCGGGCCACTGAAATATTTTTGGTGAAGAGTAGCATTGTGCAATTCGCCCTCCCCAGCTATGGTCTGCAAAGGTATCTGGTCACTAGTTATTTTGAAAATCCTTGCAAATCATTTCAGTCCTCAAAGAAAAGTCTCTGTCTTGTAACAGAAGGAAAAGAAAGTCTAGTTGTTTATTTCACGTGTAACCGCAGAAATTCAACTGTGTCTCATTCCTGTATGCCGTCCCCTTCAAGTTTTTAGGATGCTTTGTCAGTGTCTAAGTGAAGAATACCTCTGAGACTTATGGTGGGAGTTTGAGAATGTTAAAACAAAATCCAGCATCACCACACTTAGACAGCATCGTGTACTTACTTGCTGTAGCACTCCCTACCTTGTACCATTTAAACTTCTTATTAAAATATACAGAGAAGGAAATTATACAAAAGCATCAGTGTAAATGTTTTAATGCTTACCTTTTTTTTCTATGTGTTACAAACTTGGGAGACTATGCAGTTTATTTAAGCAAACACAAGATAAAAGGATATTAGTTCAGGCCTTTCACGGCATACTCTGTACTAGAACAGATACCTATACGCCCCAATCATTAGCTCAGGTAGCATACAAAATGCATTGTTGAGTCCTAGGATGCCTGGTTGAAGTGATGTCTTCATGCTCTCCTTTCAAGGCTAAATTCATATTGTTTAATAGAATTTTAAAAAACAGGATCTATATTAAGGCACAAGAGCAGATTTTTCATAGGGAGCCAGATTTGAATATTCTGAATAACATCGGGTGGAAAAAAAAAGGCCCCATACAAGAAAATGCTAATGGAAAGAATTTGAAGGAAGGCCACATAACCAGGAATCCCAGTATTTTTATAGACCATTACAGCACATTTTGTGCTCTAAACTGCATGGAAGACAAACTCCTGCTGGGACAGAGGGGATTTGATACATTCCTTTTGCTTAGGAGGAGAAAGGCTGACAATCACACATACTAATAACCAAACACAATCTGCTGAGTTAGAAATGATGGTCCCCGGCAGAAATGAGGGTTATTTCTGACAAGTGAATTACACATAGAATTAGCAAGGTCAAACTAACTAATAAAACTAATGATGGGAATGGATTCAAGCAGAAAAAGCCTGGAGTATAATAGATTTCACAAAACTGGTGAACAGCCAACAAAACAGAGAAAACACCCCAACCCACTAGTCATATTTCACAGTGTCACAGTGTGGGCATTTTTTTCCATAATATGGTAATGATTATGTGGAAATAAAGTGTACAGCAGTCTTCTTTAAACATGCTACAGACATAGCCCTGTTTGGTTTTTTTTTAACAAGGTATCTGCAGATACTATTCCCAATTAACTGTGGATGCTTCTTACTTAATTGTTTTTACAGCCTGATCTTTTATTCCATTCTCAAGTGAAGCTACTAAAGAAGGCACCTTATCTAGAGAATTTCTGGTGAAGGTATGGCCCAATCTTAGGATAAATACAGCTGAATGAATCCCAATGGCTCTCTTCTATGAAGCTTAAAAAACAATAGGCAAACTTCTGCAGAAATATCTTAAGTGAAATGCATTAAGGTGTAGTGTAGCATGGTAAAACTGGCTGCTGTGTACATAGCATTCCAGACACCGTACAGCCCATATAGTCACTTGCTGAAAATCTGACTTAGGAAACATGAAATTTAATGCTTTAACTGGGGCAATGAAAATTAATATCATCCTTCATATGGAATCATGTGGACTATTCTCTGTTTACCAATGTAAGACATCATTACAATTTGCAAGCTTCACTGATTAATTTCATTGCATGTAAATAAATATGTGCAGTTGAGGTATACGAGCCTTAAGCAGTGTCTTCAACAGTCTTTATAAAAATATATATCAATTCTCCAAGTCAGCAAGCTGTACTGTCAACAACTAGTTCTTCTGTTTTTAATTCTGTATGGAGACAGGATCTATGAGGAATACTAGCAAATTCATATTCAGCTAGAACTCAGAGATCTCTAATGATAAGTTAGTTTTTCTGTCCTCCCCAGACAAAACCCTTTAGGCAGGATATTGTATTGGACCTAAATATTACATAAGTATGAGGCTTAAGCTTTGTCCCAGATAATTAGGTAAACATAAGGGAAAAAAATTAGGAAAAAATACTCTGTCCAAGGAACATTAACACTCAGGAACAAAAAAAAAGAAAAACCACAAAAGTTTTTCGTGTTACTGTGATTCTTTTAGCTATCGTCATCATCATCGTCTTCAATGGGTTCTCGCAGACCTTCGCTCTGACGACTTTTTCCAGCCATTTCTAGCAAGGCCTGAGCCTCAGGGTCTACATCCAGGATACTCTTACCTTTTGTCTTCAAAATAAAATAAAGTACAGTCAATTTAAATGTCATTATGAAAAAATCAATATCAGGCTACAAGAAAGAGACATATTGAAAAGTCCACAAGCAATCTGGTTTGCAAGCTAGTCAGAATGAAGAATATATACTTTCCAATAAAGGCATTTGAGATTCACTGGGATACATCAAATTGTTTTTATTGCTGCAGTTATACAAAATAGTCAAAATTTTCCTAAGATGATAGTGAACTAGTTCAAGTTTATTCAGGTTACAAGCCAGCCAGAACATCCTGGTTAACCTGACCTCAATTTGAAGTGCAGATGTGAACTTTGTTTTTTTTTTTTTAAGAGATTCAAGTGCAATTCAACATTTTTGGTAAACAATTTGTTCTGTTTCTATTTAGAGCTGTGTGTCCAGTGAAAAAACAGGGCACATGAATTTCTTATGAAAAGAAATAAAAATTTAAAAGAAAAAAACCAACACCAAAACATGCAGACCTGACAGTTTAATACGAGAATAAATTACAGGGACAGAAGAGACTGGAAAGAGGTCTCCTACTCATTCCCAGAAATAAATCAGAGGCAAAAAGACTAGCATAAATCTATTGACGTAAATTTACTGTAAAACTATAGTAAATTTGAAGTTACCGATCAAGAAATCCTGTGGGTTCTCTTCCTGAGCTACAGATTAGGATTTACTTGTGAGCTTCCGGTGCTTGCCTTCTGTTTTACAAACACTGGGTTTTAATGAACCCCTCCAAGGAGGTTCCTCCTGGAAACCACTCCCGAATATCAGCAAGGCCTACTGAAATTCACAATAAAGCACAGCTCTTCTGACTCTACCACTTCATGGCCCCTCGTGTTGTTTCTTGTTGGCATCCTCAATAATTCCACTACTGTTTTGCCATTTACTTGCTACAAAACACATGCCCATCACAGGGCCAGTTAAAGAAAACATTATTCATTACAATGGAGAGACAGCATTTAATCAGAAAACTGCAACTGCAAGTTCTGCATTTGCATCTCCTGTTCCAATCAGGACACAATTTCACAGGTTTAAATTTTGTTCACCTACCCCTGCACTTTCAGTAAGGTCTCCCACTGCCCAAACTTCCATGGCATCCAACGTAAAATCCTCTTTAGCTGACAGCTGGGGACTGTTGTAGGTGGTACATCGAGGTTTTGCTTTACTGTGTCCCTTCCCATAGTCACTGTCTACCCAGAGTCCGAAGTACCCATGCTGTCCACCCATACCCTGCGAACCAAAGCAGTACAGTAAACACTTGCTGCACGTGTTAAACAGACTGGCAAGTTAGAAAAGATAGAGTATAAATTGCTATTTTCAGTATTTCAGCTACCCTTCTATATGTAGGTGATAAAGGGTATTCTGAGTGAACCTGGGCTTCTGTACCAAAATCCAGTACTCCAGCAGACAATCAAGAATTTACCTGAGTGGTACTGCTCTCCCTCTAAGCTTTACAGGCTACCAGTATCTGTAAGCACTTCAGCTGTGTCTTCTGCCAGAAATTTAGATCACTGGCTTTTGTTTATTGACTAATGGTTCCATTTTAAACAGGGTGAAAGTGCTCAGTTTTGCTGTCTCTTTTCCATTTAGAAAAGTATCTACAGAAACAAGTGATCTGATTTGATGTTGTTTGCTTTCTTCAGAGCAAATTTACTCCAGACTGCTGCAATTCCCAAAGTTATGGGCACATAATGCCACAAAACTCTAAGGCATTTTTGCAAAATAGGCAACGCGTTGCAGCTCTGTAGAAACTCCTCTGCATTTGGAGAGCTCATTCATGGACTTGAGTAAAAGGAGTTTCTGCCACTGTCATTACACAACAGTAGCAGCCTGCATGCAACTCTTGTACTCCAATTCTGTTGGGCTTTCTCAGCCTTCCATAATTTGAAAAGTAGCTAGTGTGGCAGTGACAACAGCCAGCAGAAGGATCCTCAATTACATAGATCTGCTAGCTTGAGCTGCTTCAGTGATGCGGATATGTGCAGTCAATTCTGGGCAACAGGGAGGACTGCTAGAGGGGCTTCCATGATAACCAAACCTGGCAAAAAGATTTCTTCCCAGAACCTCCATAAATCTAACCTACATAAAGCCCATCTCCTCGGATCAGACACAAATGAATTCCACCTTAGCTGATTCAGTACTTCAATATACATACCTACTGTAAAGAAAAGTACAGACTCTGTCAATACTGTAACTGGTTCTCCATCGTCACCCATAGTTCACACTTTACACTGATGCTTTAACAAAAAAAAAGAAAAAAATCCTCATGCTAAAAGTGTGGCACAAATAGCACAGTGAAGGGATGAAAACTTCCTCAGAGATTAACAAGTGAAATAAGTCTGCTCACAGTAACAGAAGCAAAAAAACACCAAACACTTCCAAACACCAGCCATGAATCCAATTTCCAAATTGCCATTTCTTAATACTTACAAGTCCATTTGGCATTGTTTGTTGGCCATGGTTCAAATACATGTAGTGGTCATTATACCCTGTGTATGGGTATACAGCAAGGGAGGGGAAAACAGAGAAAAGAAAGCATCTGTTGTCACCTGTAAATAGAAAAGCATCTAAGGTCAGACAACTGGCCAAGCAATAACTTGCCTACAAATAGGATTCGAAAAAAATACTGAAGAAGTGCAGCTGAATAAATCAAAGACAACAGCTGCAATCTCAGAAAGCCAATACCTACCTCTCATCAAGATCTAGACCTATTCTTTACTCTCAGTTAACTCTGAGCAGGGTCACAGAAATCAATGTGCTTATACGGCTGTGACCAAGGACAGAGTCAGAGGCATGACTAGTACATCACAGTACTATGTAAGGGTACACCTATCACAGGCTTGCATTGTATCATCTAAAACTGGCCAGCTGCTAGACCTGTACAAACTGATACGAGTGCAGACACTCCTAGTTCTGACTATATGGACATATAGATCAGTTTAGGGTCAATGACTGAGATTATAATTTTTATTATGCCCAGTCTGGCACTCAGACGGACCTGTGGTGTGATTGCCTAGTACCCTGCATGCGTTATTCTATCAGGAAAAAACACAAGGGAACTGTTGTGTAATCAACATAACATAATGTTATATTAACTGACTGAAGTGGTAATTATTAAGTACTAATTAAATATAGGAATTTAGTTTTCAATGTAGCAAAAGTGAGGATTCCCAGCAGGAAGATTGTACACAGAGTCCATATTTTTTTTTTCAGAAAGCCATCACAAAAGTTCTTTCCAAATAGTTGCAAAAAAACCCTCTCTTCTCCCCAGAAGATTCAAGGGAAAAAAAGTTTATCTTGTCCAAAAGACCCTTTTGCTGCTGGATTTTAAAAGGGAAACAAAACCAGACAGACAAGACAGTGCACAAAAGGCAACAGGAGGCTCAGCCTGGTGTTTAGCTCAGCTGTTCTGAGATGGAAGATTGCCATCTGCTGGACGCGATATTTAAATGCGAATTCCTCCTCTATGCTGTATTTCCTTCATTTTAATTTGATTTTCAACCTATGCAGCTACAGGCATTGATAGATTTCACTGAAAAGAAAACTTGTTCTATGATCAGTAAGTCCTTCAACTTTAAAAGTCTTGCCAAATAAGACAAACTATAAACATTCATAAGTAATATGCCCGACTGGGTACAAAGCGGGAATAAGTTTGCACATACATTTTTCAAAAATAAGTGTTATTTCTGCCACAGGAAAATGCACTTGAAAGTATAAGAAATACTGCACATCATGAAAGTAAAATGACAGTATCCGTTAAGTGGACCAGAGTCCTGTACCTGTACAGAACAGGCAATGTTTGCCAGAGCCGCGAGATACTACAAAAGAAAAGTAAGTTTTACCTTGAAACTGTGGCTTCACCTCCCAGGAGTGAGATGCAAACCCACCAAAGATATAACCATCTAAGTCCTTTAAGATCACTATACAAGGACCTTTGTTCACTATATGCCCACATAACTGTGAAAAGCTTTCTCCATGCAGCCTAGAAGAAAATAAAAGCTGCCACTTGTGCTGTAGCTCTGCAGGCAGATGGGAGTTGATGTATATGATGGATGGGATGTCAAAGAGACTGACAAGTCCTCTTCTTTTGATGCCTTTGCAGGCTGGAACCAGGTTGAGTATGTCTTTGGTTTGGTCTGGGACAGAATGCAGAACATGAAGGCCTTGCCTGATAACAACACTGAGGAAAACTGAGATCTGTGGAACTCGGTACACCCAATCCTCAATGACACTTTGATCAAAATTTGTCTCCATCAGCTGAGGACCCACAGGTTTTGTTCCATCTAAATAATAAGACACACAAGAACAGTAGTAAGTCGCCCAGTGTGTACCTCTCCTCTGGGAAATAATCACTTGATTTTTTAAGTGTAAACACAGTATTCCATTATTTTAATAGACAGGAAACCACATATAAAAGGAGTCAGCAACAG
>Ga0181612_134639_pt1 | contig 14519 bp, 9 predicted proteins | sample HoacroProtozoa21_FD_119630 | JGI IMG/M metagenome (GOLD analysis project Ga0181612, IMG submission 119630) | Hoatzin crop microbial communities from Cojedes, Venezuel. Combined Assembly of Gp0051906, Gp0051904, Gp0051908 | reverse complement strand
GGTCCAGAGAACCTGGCTGAGTCCCACTGCGTTTCTGTGCTTGTTCAAAGCATCACAGAACTATTTTCAAAACGGAGAGTTTCGAAAGCTGGCTGCCAATATTCAAATTTACAAATAGGACTTTTGTTCAACGGTTCACGATTTACATGGGATGGATCATGTTTTCTAACACGGCCCCAGTCACATGTGGTACATCTGAAAACACAAGCAGTTATTTGACAGTTTCCTTTCTGCATTTGTAATGATGCCAACACTGGCACTAAGTCTTCAATAGCTTTTCTTTCCAGAAATAATCACACACTTTCACACAGTGAATGGTATTCCTGAGGCTCGTACAAAAACAAGGAGAGGGAATTTCTGTATCTGGAACTGACTGACATGAGCTTCAATTCACTTTTGTGGCTTCAATTTAGAATAGGGGTAGTGGTCTTTACCTCTTGAGTTTTCTAACATTCAGTTTGTTAATACCCACAGAGTGAGATCCAAGCACAGCATAAAAGTGCAAGCTATTACAGAGAGGACATTTCTGCCCATCACATCCCAGACGCCCATGCTTCCACCTCCCTTCTGCACATCACTAGCGAGGTGTGATCGCACGGACAATTTGCAGCACAGACCTATTCAGATGGATGCCTTTGTCACCCAGCAAGAGCTTTTGTACCATAACTATGAGTTGTAGAAATAAAACAGTTTTGTTCTTGACCACCATCATACCAGCTTAGCATGAACAGTGGATTTTGTGCATGACAGTAGCAGAAGGAACAGAGGCAGCAAAGCCTCTGAATGCTAAAGAATGAAAGTTGAGGTGGTGGAGAGGAGCACCCAAGATTATTAAATTGCATTATTGCTAGCTTGCCTTCCGATTTCTAGGCTGCACTTGTCTTCGTAGTGATATTCACTCACCAGGTCCATTTGGACCATACTGGTGAAGCTAAGAGCTTGTCATGGTTTCGACAACGTGGCTGACACAGACACAGGGTCAGACTCTGAAAAGCAGAAATGTGGCTGGTTTGTGCCACTCTTGGTTGTTTCTTCTTAAAAGGAGAGCACGCTAAATGCATTAAGTATGGCCTGCCAGAAAAGCAGATGCCTTCAGGCAACTTCCAGACAAGTCCTCAATCAAGAACAATCTCCAAAATCTCCCTCAACCCCAACTCTTGTTTGTTGAAGGCAATCAGTTGCCAGATGAGTTGAGAGCTCTTCCTAGTGAGGATGCTCAGCCTTTAGGACTTCATCTTTGCCTGCTCAGCTTTTGAAGCAACTGCAAAAATACTTCGTCATTACAGAAGCACACACAATAACCAAGGTGGCGTTAGGGAATGGAGACAGGAGCGTGGCTGAGGTCTGTCCCAGATGTGGCTAGCTCACACAGCAGAAGTGAGCAAAACCAGTCATTTTTTGTTGAAGGATATGAATTACCAGAATTCTGCCTCAAAATATCCCAGCCCCTTTGCATCCCGTCAGCCTTGCGGGGTGCGGAATGCTGTGACCTGATGGGCACAGCATTTTGTGGAGAAACCTGGGGAGTTTCTGCATTCAGAGAGGAATTTGTAGAGCAGTTTTTATGCAGCAACAAGACATATTCCTGAGGAAATTCTACTAAATTCGTCCCTCGTAGCTGCGCAAATGTCACGTGAATTCACAGAAAGGAATCTGAAAAACAAAACAAATCATTCCAAACCCTGTTTCAGCAGTTGCTCCTTTGAATAAACAACTGCCACATATATTAGCTGTCCTAACGGCTCTGAAATCTCAGCTTTACACACCTGCCACGGCCTTGATTTAGTGCGTAACAAAACTCCAGATGTGACTTCCCAAACTGCCGTGTCGTTCCACAGCACGATGGGAGATTTCTGCCCGGGTGGGTCAGCCCTCTGCTGCTGCTGCAGGGAGGGGTCAGACTTGGATACCCACCTTCCGCTCCATGCCAAGCAGTCTTTCAAGAAAATATAGATATATAATCCTCTGGCACTTGTGAAAAGGTCAGGTTAGTGATCAGTCAAGATCCTTGGGTTCCTCATTAGTGGGTGCGACCAGTACTACCTACGTCGATGGGAAAAACTTGTTTAGACTGACTTCCAGCGCCAGGTCAGCTGAGAACTGGACTGTGTCTGGGAGAGTGTCGTGGCTGTGTCAGCCCATGGTCCAGGCTAGCCAAGGGGCAAGCGTCCTTGCCCTCATTTTGCTGGTAGAGGCAGAAATTAAACAGCCCAACAAAGGCCACCGGACAGACCAGGGACCCTGGTCTGTGGGACACAGCCTTTTTGATGAGTGCAAGAGAGAAGCCCCAGCTACAGCCCCTGTAAAGACGCTCCTCCATTGCTGTGTTGAAGGTCCTGATGGAGCACTTGCTTGGCTGCATGGCCAACCAGAGCCATGGGCCCTGGGGACATGCAAGATGCTGTCCAGGATCCATCAACTGGACAGCTGGGAGCAGCTTTGGGAGGGAGGCAAATTCATTTTGGCCTGATTATGTGTTTCTGCTTCCCTGACCAGGACTAGACCTCAATGACCCATGGGCAGGACCACTCATGAATCCAAGGTCTGAAATGCCCTGCTATGTGTCGCCACAGCTCCAGGCGAGCATCCCGAGAAAGTGCATCCAGTGAGGGTTGAGCCTATGTCTTGAGAGCTGTCAGTCAAAGGCACGAGCTGTCCCAGTGCAATACTGAACGAGGAGTATGGATTGCTTAAAATGTCATGGCTGTTTGTTCTTCCTAACGGCAGCCTCGTTATCCATGCCGAGAGATGCTATTAGACACCAGCAGGCCTGTGAGAGAACAAATCACAGCGCCCAGAGATCCGGGAAGCAGCAGTCGGAAAACTACAAAGGAGAGATGAAATGCAGCGATTTTTGGAGTTAATTGATCACTAGCAAAGATTATCAAAAAGCTCAGGTAAACGCTCCAGTACATGCAGTATTTTGACCAAGATGATGCTGAAAAGCCCAAACCGGAGTCCAACAGCGAGTTGTTCGGCACGACAGCAGCAGCCCGGGTGAAAGACTGGGATGTTGTATTCACAATGTCAGAGCAGATTATTAAAATGGTCTGTCGAGTCTTACAGCCTGCCACGCACTTCTTTCTCCTTTTTGTGAACGCAGAACTCATGAATAATTCTAACGTGAAGGCATTCCAGAGCTCCGCTTTGCCACTGAACTGCTGCAAGCTCAACACAAGCTGAGCTTACTGCTGCACCCTACCAAAACGCCTGCCCTCGGGGAGATGCCTTGACATCTCAGACTGTCCCCAGGGTTTGTGTCCTGGTCGCTGTGCCAAGACCATCATATTTCTACCAAGTTACTGAAAAGGGTAAATTTTGAGGCTAATGACTTCTTTACAGACAGGAAAAATCACTGAGAAATGGAAGCAATAGTCAGAGACGGCAAGAACTTCCTGCCTTTGTTAACGCTGATGTGAATTACAGATGTTTACCTAGAAGATGGGTTATTATGGCCTGTCTTGTGACACAAAGAGAGCTGTAAGAATACGAGATATGTTTCAGCGTATTAAACAAATCCTTTCTTGGATAACTGTATTTGAGCTGCTCTGAAATTAAAAACTAGAAAGAAAAATCATTTGGGGCCATTTTGCCCATCCTGAAATGTTTTTATTTAAAAAACCTCATAAATAGTAGTAAATTTATTAAACTTCTGGAAATAAATTTATAGATTAAAAATATTTGTGAGATGAAGATTTGGAATATTTCCCTTCCAAACTGAACCTTTAGGCTTTTCTATAAACTTTGGTTTTGGCCAGGGATATATGTCACCAAATCTGGCACAAGTTCTCAGATAGATGTTTTTGGCTCAGATCTGCCTCAAGCAGCACATCTCAGTTTTAGAACATGACTTGGCCAAAGAGCAGCAAGGTGAAGGTCTTGGATGTGAGTAGTGCAGCAGTCTGCGAGAACCAGTGCCTCTCTGGGACTGAGCCCCTCGGCTACCGTCATCGATTTCCATATGAAATCTGCACCATGCAAATGTTTTTTGTCCAGGAAAGAACGAGTTCAACTACATCTCTGTCAAAACTCTTTCCAAATCAAACTTTGTTCTTTAAGGCTTGCAAATTTTCAGCAACATTTGGTTTTACAGGCTTCTGGGTTTAAGCACGTGTATTTCTTGAACTGCTCAGTTCCATCAAAAACTGACATCTAGAAATAACAGGAAGGCCATTCAAATATTTTTCTAGTTAATCCTAAACACAGATTAATGGTGCAGGAAAAAGGAAGAGATTTTTGCAAGAGATGCAGATCAGTGAGGTTTTATACAACATATAAAGCTATGGGACATGTCATCGGCATGGAACCACCAAGGTCTTAGCTTTCGAGCATCCACCATGCTGGGATGGCAGCTCCTCCAGAAACAACCAGAGCATCAACAACTCAAAACCTAACACAAGATATGCTTTGACTGAGATGAACGGCCTTTGCATCATCCACTCGCTGGCTGAACTACCAAGGCAGCCTTTCTCACAAACTCTCCAATACAGTGAATACATTTAAGAAAATGAAAACAGAAAGCTCCAAGGAAAAAACTCTTTCTGACTACTGAAGTAATGATTTGACACTAACCAAATACAAACACACAGATAGATTTGTATCAGCTAATCGTCTGTTCCAACGGCTGTTGAAATCAAAGTCAGCCTTCCCTTTGATCTCAGTATTTTCATTAGGTCAGGTTCCAAGTTTACAAATCATATACTATAACAAAAGATGTTTCACAACACACATCCACTCATATGAAAGAAACCTGTGTCTGGTAAGACTTCTTATTTTTTTTTCCCATGCTGATATTTTAAAGTTCTTCTGTAGTCATTATTGTGCAGGTCTGAGTTAGGGGAATTCACCTGCAGAGCAAGAACATCACTGCTCCTTCAGGCTGCTCCCCTTCCCCAACTGAGCAACCACACGTATTATGGCAGGACAACACATGCTCCCTGGAGCTGATGGTTATATCCACTCCTTTTATAGCTCTTACCCATCTATGAGTTGTAGATAACCCAGTTCTGCAAAGGAAACCCTTCTGGCCAGTGTTTTCAACTATAGACACTCACCAAGTTGTGTTTACTTTGTGAAGGTGTCAGATTAGAACATCTCCATTTGCCATGTTTTGCCAAGCTGTCTGTTTTTCTGCAGTTGATCTGTTGTGTTCTTAATAACAGAATTCACACGTTTAGCAGTGATGTGAGGAAGACAACTCAAGCAGGCTGAACAGTTTGTTAAACACGGGAGACATTCGCATACAAAACCATACGGCCGACCTTGACTTCAGAGCCCTCATCTCTGCATTTAATTGACTGGTTTTTTGTAATCTTTGAGAGGACATGCTCAGAAACAGTGTCTGCTGCAGACATGCCTGACTGCCAGTGTAAAACATCCGGGTTTATACGCTACAGAAGATTTGAAAGACCTTGAGCTGAGAGCTAATATAACCCCACAGCTCCTACACCTGCAAATCTCTCCAGTCTTCATGGCAGAACAACTCTTTTGGGTGAAGCCTTTGATTTTCCTTTGCCTTTCCCTTGCCACAGCCTGGGAGAAAGGGATCCTGTGCTGACACCCAATCTGCAGCCCTGATGGCTGCTCGTCAACCAAGGATGCCATTGGAGCAGAACATTTGCTAGCTAAGATGTGGTTTCTGACCCAACAGGTTTCTGGTAAAATAAATTAGCTTAAACTAACACTAAGGACAGTTTTCAGAAGATAGGTGGTAATTTTAACCACTTAGTTGCCTGATGTCCAGGAAGCTCTTAAGCCATTTTTCAAACAGAGATTTAGGATCATAAGGCAGTTCATTCTTCTTGAAATTATTACCCAGAATCTTGATGTAGGTCTAGAAATTGAGAAAAGGCCCTTGCCAAACCCACTTCCTCCATCAGACAGGAGGTTCCGGAGTAGCAGCTAATCCACTCCTAAAAACATGGCCTTTACTTTAAAACCAGCTTGTCTTGTTGTAGTTTGCACAGCTTTTCAACCCAGTCCATTCACGCTGTGCCAATGCCATTCTGCAGTGCAACACTGACTAAAGAAGATGAGTGGAGAAAGGACCAGATCCACAAAATCAACAGAAGGTTAGCAGAGTCCCAAAAGCCTTGTTCAGCTGCTGCTTAACTCTGGAGATACCACACTTCCTTAGATTGAATTTTCAAGCCTGCCTTTCCCTGAATATCTAGTGTTCAGCTTTGTGCATGACCAGGTATATCTTGCTCTTGTCATTTAATGATAGGTCAGGACCAAGTATCTGAACTGGCCCTACATCTGCCCATCTCTGGGCACTTGCAAAGGACCCAGCACCATGCAGCTAACACCAGCTTTCTCCTGCTCCTCTTAGTCCTTTCAGCAAACAGAGTCCTGCCAGCATCACATGAAAACCAAACCTTTGAGGAGTGCAGTGAAGAGTTGTGAATATTTTGCAGCTTAATAAATGGTGCAGCAGCTGAACATCTGAGTGATGGTCCCTCCAGCTGCCATGGCAGCAGGATAAAGGAAGTAGAGAAGAAACCAGGAATTATCTCAAATCTCCTCTTCTTTCACGGAAGTTTGAGGCAACACTGGGCACCTACATCTTGTCTCTGGTTAGGAGGAAAGCCACTCAGCTCTGCTGATTAACAAAGTCAGTCTAATTCAGCAGAAGGCACAGAAAAACAGTCTCCCGATGCAATATTTCTGTTGACAATGTAATGAGGTGGATGGACAACACTGCCCAAACTTGCCTTTAAGCTGGTGGCTGTGATATACATCTTTAAAAATCCTTAATTATACTCCCAGCTTGACTAGTTATCACATTCCTGGTTGGCTTCAAAGCCTCCAGTTTGAGTCTAGCTGTAGGTAAAAGGGTCAAGAGGGTGGGATAGATCACTGACTGCACTGCTGAGGAGCGTTAGCAGCCAGGATTAGAAGCCAGGATTTTGGTGTTGCAGCTCAGAGAGAGGAGGAAGGGGAATTACTTACGACCCACAGGCTGCAACGGTAGAAAACATCCAGGTTTTGAATGCACTTGTCTCCTCCTGCCTACTTGGAAGAGGATGTACAAGGTCTTTACTAAGAGTGGTGGAAAATGGGCGATATCTTGCATGAAAAACACAAAATATTTTTATTGTATATCTTCCCCTGAACTCTGAAATTTTCTCTGAAAGAAATGCCTGCTATCAAACGGATAGAGAAGAAAAATTGCAAGTCAAACTGATGTGGATAAAATTAATTTCTTGAGATTTTGGATGAAAAGGTGAAAAGAAAAAGGTCTTTTGATGAAATTGAAAGGTGCCAATTGTTCAGGGTTTCTTTAAACAACGATTTAAAGTCACACTTTTCTAGTCTGCAACATCTAAAACCAGACAAAAAATACAAACACAGGAGATGAAGGCGAGTCCAGCTGAAATGATTCAGATGCTGGAGACCCATCAATACAGTTCTTAGGCTTCCAAAAAGAATCTGAAAATACTCTATTAAAAATGTTCACTAATGAGAGAACTTTTTTTGCTGTTTCCTATTCCCTCAAATATCTTCACAAAAACGGTCCCCATTTCATGAGAAGATCAATTTTTCAGGCACCGTTTGCAACAAGCATAGAATCCCTCATCCCAACACAAATTCATTACTTGTGAAATCCTGGCTTTACATTTTGTATCACAATTTCACCGCTTACTCCCCAGGAATCCTCAGTCACAGGTAATAGGTATTTACGAGTACGGATGCAAACCGAAACGTGAGAAACAGTTTTAACCTGTCACCATTTTCACAATCTGCTGCCGCTCTTAATATCGGGGACAACAAGAATAGCTGCAGCTGAGCAGAAACCTGCATTTCCATTTTGTGGAACGATTTGTGGTTTTGCAAATTGTTTTCACTTGGAGGCAAGAATCAAGCCCAAAGCTTCAGCAAGTTTTGGCTAGCATGCAGCGGAGTCTTTTTCACAGCCTTTTTTTAGAGAGTAACCCCCTTGAATCCCCGTCCCCCCGTCGCCTGCTTTGCCATGCAGGCAGCGTCCTGACCCACGGGTTCAGTCTCTATTACACCGCAACAACAGTTTCATTTTCCTTCAGAAGCAAAGCAATTTCAAAGCCTTGAAATGTTTCTAATTACGTCTGTTGTTTATGAGTGTTACATGATCAGTAGATTATATATAAAGAATATTTGCTGTTTCCAGAAGTTTTTGAACTTCAGCCAGAATTACGTCTATAAACTCACACTACAACCTCTTTCCTTATCCTTACGCAGTTTTTCCAAACGTCACCTGGACCTGAGTTTCATCCTTCTGAAGCTCTGAAATAAAGAATTTTTGCATAATACTTTGGTTGTGATTGAAAAATAAGAAGTCTGGTCAAAATATTTCAGCCAGATCTAATTTATTATCCACTGTAAATGCCCGTGGAGTGAACTCATCCTTCTTATTTGCCAAACTACTGACCCAATCACTTTTTGTACTGCTGGATCAATTTTAGTTTAAATTGCTTTTGTCTGCATAAATTACATCCCTTTGTGAACATGAGGGCTTCTGCCTCTATCCACACGTAGCTCGCAGCATTTGAAAAGTTGATCGTCTAGTTTCAGAAATCTCTGGGGAAATAAGGTATTTTAGAGACGCAATAGAAGGTCCCAGTCCTTTAAACAGTATCGCATCTCCCGCGTTGGGCGTGTGATTAGTCTCGCTGACATCGGTAGAAATATTCACATGAGCAAAGCTGTAGGGATATGATTAATGTCTGCCGGATCAGGGCACAAATGCATCATATCTTATCTTTGGGTGCAGTAGAAATTAGATGTTGCATTCGTGGTCAGCAGAACTTAAAATGTGGCTGCAAATGGAACACGGCGAGGTTCATACAAGGGACCAAGCTCTGTCCCTTTTGGCAGGTCATCAACGAAGAAGCAGCTCTGAGCTTTGAATCAGTCCAAATTTTCAAAGTGAAAATCAGCTGCAATTAATTGTTTCCACAGCTGCTTCCCAAAGTCTGAAATAACATTAAAATACATCTGTGCCCGATTTACATCTTGGGACATAAATGACACATAGCAAGGCTGACACGCAAGATAGACAGTGTTGCCAATCATAAGCTCATTAACAAATTAATCAAAGCCCGGATAAATCACTCTCTGCCACGCACAGCCCCGCATGATGAAGGACCAAATTTCACTCACAGACCCAAATTCATACCTTCTCCTCTCAAATCTGCTCTGATCTCGGGTTTCCCTGTAAAGTGTTTGACATCAGAAATAATGAGACACCCTTTCAAGAGTCCTTCCTTTCCATACTCTGAATGTTAATTTGAGCCCCATCACTCATTAAAGAGGACAGTGTCATATCTTCCATCCTCGCTAGCTTGGGAGTCGTTACACAGATCCTTAGATCAAAACTTTGAAGAACGTAAGGCACGGGACTATCTTGCAGGACCAAGAGATAGAGATGGCCTGAAAACCCCGGTCCCAGACACCCTTGAACGCCGGAGTGTTTCAAAGCTGGCTCCACAGCTGTAATTTGCAGCTGCGGTTTAGACACTTTGCAGAAATGAGCTGGCGATCTCATCAGCAACAGCCTTATGGCAGCATCTCTGGCTATATATTTTCTCGCTCCAGCGGGAAACGCTGCAGAGAGAGGATCTCATCGTCACTCCTGCTGCTGATTTCACCTGAAACTACGACGTGCGGAGAAACCGGGAAGCACCAAAGCTGTCCGATCGTTCTCCAGCCAAGCCCCAAGGTTTGCCTGGGTCAGACTGCAGGCTGGGTGGAAGAGGAGAGGTTTGTCGAAACAGCTGACCCAATAAACTACCCTTTCACACTAATTAGGATGTCTAGAAACCAAGCACATTGCACGGTTTATCCGCCGGCCTGTGGGGCAGCTTCTGCTGGAGAAGCGATTGCAGGCTGGCTGTGAAGGAGGCCATGCTGCCTGCTGCTGCAGGAGAAGGGACTGCTCCTCCTGAGCCATCCCTGCCTGTTCTGAAAAACCGAGAGCGTTTTCATTTCTCAGGGTTTTCAAAATACAGTCTGTATTTATGAAATATGCAGGAACAAGGCTTCCCTGCAAGTGACAACTGAAAATTAAGGCTGACATTAATCCTGATGCTTTAGGGCTGGTCGGTGAGGGATGATTCTCCCTTAAATGGGAGATGATTTGTGTATTTGCTCAGGAACCAAGACAACAACATGGCAAAGGCTCAGGAATTTCCCTGAACAACATATTTACAGCTTCATCTTCTTGTTTGCAGCTCCTAAAACTTGGGTGATCCCCAGGCTCCCCCAGTCTCAGCACTGGCTGAAATAATGCTCCTTTTAATCGTATGTTGGGCCAAATTCACTCCATATGGACTGGGATGAAATGCTGCTTTTTCCTGATAGATTTGCCCTTGCTTACTGGCAAGCGTAGAAGAGAAAAGGATGCTGAAAGGGCCATCGTAACGGCAACAAGCGTAATCTCTGCTGGAGGAGATGCTCTCCCATGCGTGCATGGCAGCTGTTGGCCATACACACGCGATGCCAGAGCCATGCTGGGAGGCATACTGGTTTGCCCAAAGGTGTGAGCAGCTTTGAGATCTGGCCAGAACCCCAGAGGGGCTGGCTCTGGCGGAATCAAAGCCTCTTCCATCCACCATAGCCTCACTCCTCTCTGGGCCACATTCTGCATCCTCAGGACTCAGCAGGGGCTGTGGGGAATGGGGCTTGGGAAGGCTTAGCTGCAAAGATAATACCGCACCTAAAAATAGTTATTTTGATCTGTATCACTTCCAGTTACACCCAGTGAAAGACCTGCTTGTTTTAACTGTCTGTCTTTCCACAACTGCCAGGTAATGCTGAAGTTTCCCACCGTTACAGCCCACACAGCAGCCCCTATCAGCGCTACTTCAGGCACGGGTTTCTAGGCTGTAGGAAGTGTTTGTAACGAAGTCTGTCCAGCTCAGAGCTGGGTCTAAATGCACTTAAACCCACAAGCCTCGAAGCACAAGGATGAGCCTTTGCTTCATGGCAGCATTAAACGCTAAATTGATTATGGAAAGGAAGCAAAGGCGTTTGTGTAGCGGACACAGCCCCAGCGAACAGACTGTTGCCAGCGATGCGGCAGCGTTGTTTTAACCATCCTTCCTCTGGGCAGGCGGCTGTTGCTGGTGCCGCGCGGGCTGACGCTGAGCTCCCTGCCCTAACAGTCCCCCTTTCTCTGCACACAAACTCTGCCTTGGCTCGCGAGGAAGCGCTGCCGGTTGGGAGCGCCGAGGGGAGGTGTTTTGAAATTCTAGGTCAGCCTCAAGCCAAAGTATTTGTTAGTTTTAAGGAGGGCCCCAAGTTCTTCAAACGCGACTCTTGCTGCTGCTGACACTCCCTATCCCCAAAGGGTTACACTACCCTCAGCTTATTTTTAACTTAGAAAGGAGGAAAGTGTTCCTTGGCAGCGATTGACCCGGGTTCCTCCTTTGTGCTACATGCCCAGAGCTATCGCCGGTCCCGATTTAGGTCTCCGCAGGTCCCGGGGAAGCCAAGCCCCTCGTCCGAGCGCGGTACGTAACTCCAGAGCACGCTGGAACCCCAAGCACGGCTCGTCCCCTGGCAGGACATGAAAGGTAACCCGTCTTGCAATTAGGGAAGGCAGCTTGTAATGAACTCCAGTTGCGGGCAGCGCTGCCCGCACGGGTGCCTGCCTCTGCGGGAACGGTCCTGGCCAAGCAGGCAGAGCCCGTGCCGGGGCAACGGGACAGAGCGCCGCAATGCTATTTTTATGAGATCATAAAATAGTTGCATTCGGTATGTTACGGTATTTTGCAACTACATTTTTATGAACCTAAAATAGCAGCTTGCAGTTACTACTTGGGAGAAATTGCTACCATATTTGCCAATCACTTTAATACCCACCGTCAAAACAGCTGCTGCTAAATACAAGTAAATTATGTTTTACTCTCCTCTAAGGTTTGTTACGAGGCCTAAGTCCATCATTTCATCTAGTCTTTGCAAAGCATGTCCACTGAGTTGGAAAATGGGAACTTATTTCATGCAAGGGTAGGGAGGGAAGTGATGTTCTGCAATTGATTTCAGTATTTAAAATTATTTTAGTAAAGCAGCATAGTTATGCTAATCCCCAGTGCTCCAGCATCAAAACTACCTCAAAAGACGAAGTCTGCCTCAAAAATCATGACATTTTTACCTAAAATAAATTTGAGATTTCATACTCAAATCCCCCCTCCAATGCCAAATCCAAGCTTTTTTCCTACCCAGGGTTTCACATCTCAATAACAACTACTGCTGCAGTAATAACAACATCGCTTGAAAGCTTCACATGACTCCAATAGCTGGGATTTGACTAAATAGCTGAAAAAATGTATGCATTGGATGTATAAGTATACTTTGATGGTCTTTCGGGTTTTTTTTCTAGTGAAACACTACTGCTTCAGAAAACAGCAATTATGACTTACTAGAGTGTCACCGAGTTAAGCATCTTAATCGGATATTTCCAATTCCTTTTGCATTTCCATAGCACCTTCCAGCTCAGCGTCACAGCGAGGGCTCTGCAAAGCTGCTCTTGCCTTGTTGGCCTGGGCTGCTTCCCGTGTCTTCCGCCACGTTTGCTGTGATTTCCATGCTCCCGCACTGGCGCTGGCCGTGACTTCGCTTTGCACCGGCGCTGTGGGTGCCGCGGAGGAACTCGCTGTTGGTTTTGGGAGCGGTGGGTGTCATCCGTGTCCGTCGGGGCCAAGCTGTGCGGGCTGCCCGGCCGCCTCCGCGCTCTCTGCCTGCTGTAGGCAGCTTTTGCCAGGAAAAGGCTGCTATTACCCAGCGGCAGCAAATACCGAGTGGCAGCTCTCGGACCTCCCCGAGCTTCCAGCTTCATTTGCTCCAGGCCAGACTGGGACCAAGAGGGGACCTACATGAACGACTGCTTGTCTGGCCTTTTCATTTTTCCAAATTTATACATGAGCATCAGTATTTCAAGCTTGTTGAGTGCAGTCGTAGGCGCCTGCAAACATCTCGCAGCTCTGCCATGCCCTAATTTCTCATCTGCCTCAGTCTGCCTGTGCCCACATGCACCTCAGCTGTGGTCTGAGTGGCCAGGGACACCCTCACCCTCCCGACATTCCTGAAAGCATCGCACCCCCGGCATGCGGGACCAGCTCGGAGCTCCCCTCCACAACCAGCAGCACATTCAAAAGCAAGAGTAGGAAGTCTGACCTTTTACCATCGCAAGCCCCTGCACTGAGCAAGGGCAAACACCCACCATGCTCTTAGATAAGCTTGTACATTTGCAAGGAGCACCTGGAGTCTGAGCTCCAAGCTTTAAACACCACAAATGCACCTGCTGGAAGGGACACAGGTCCCCTTGCCTTCTGGACTAAGCAGTTATCTACCAGGCAAGATCAAAGGATCCTTTCTCAGAATTCAGGTGATCTGTAATTGCTTATTTGGAGTTTATTTCCCTAGGCGAGCTGTCAGCACACACATCCGAGGCTGTTTGGTGGAGTTCTAAATGAACAAGCGACAAGATGTGAGGGGGGAAAAAAAACATTTAAATAAAAAAAACCCACCAACTCTTCCAACAACCCAAGTGCTGGCCTCAAGCTTTGACAATTGATCTAAGCAATAACCATTTTAAGTGAGGTGCAGCTCCCCCTCCTTCAGCTCCCCGTCCCTGCCTCAGAAGGTGCTGTGGTCCCATCCCTCCCTGCACTACAAGTGAGATGGGGATCTGCCTTGGCTGAGGACGACCCCGAGAAAGGAGAGTTTATTCTCAGCCAGACCAGGTCAGCTATCAGGTGGGCTCAGGTCTGTTTAAAACCCAGGTAATTCCACCACCTTCACTGCTGTCTTTCTGGACTGCCATCAGCGTGACCAAGGTCAGAGCCATGCATCGCTGGCAGGGTTTGGAGAAAGCGGCACAGCACCTCTCCAAGTTTTACAAAAAAGTCATGTGCATTGACATTGCTTCACAAGGAGCTGGTGTGGAGCTAACCCCAAGAGGGCTCTGACCCTCCCCAGCTTCATCATCCCTGACAAGAAAACCAGGGCTGCCAGGACCATGAATTGGCTAATTCCCCCCAGGTCATGATTTGCTCTCCATCTGAACCTATAGGTAATAGGTTTCAGTTGAGAAGGACAGTGTTAGATTATTATTCTTATTAAACATTGGCAGAAGCTTGCAAAAATCTGACCTCATTCCAGTCACTTTGTAAAGGGCAAAGAAACCCCATTACTGCTGGTGAAATGAAGAGCTTAAAAAAGAAACCACACAAATAAATGTTTAAGTTCTCAAATCTCTCAAATTACAGGCCACTCCTGATCTCAGTTGCACTGGTATAAGTCCAATTCAATTCCACTGATGCAAATAAACTTACGGCTTATTTACTCCAAATAACTGAGATGTCTATTTGACCTATATGTGAAATGTTTAAAATAAGGAACGACATTTCAACGCAAAACATTTTGGTAAGCCACAACTACCTTTCCCTAGTTGCTTCTACTTGCAGAGCAGTATTTGGCCTAGAGAGGGGAACATGGAGTCCCAGATGGGATTGGGTCGCAGGAGATGCAGGTTCTGCTCC
>Ga0181612_128365_pt1 | contig 14519 bp, 11 predicted proteins | sample HoacroProtozoa21_FD_119630 | JGI IMG/M metagenome (GOLD analysis project Ga0181612, IMG submission 119630) | Hoatzin crop microbial communities from Cojedes, Venezuel. Combined Assembly of Gp0051906, Gp0051904, Gp0051908 | reverse complement strand
TCCTCGATGTCGATGAGTTTTTGCTTCACCAGGTCGAAGTTTTCGCGGAAACGTTGCACCTTTTGCTGGTTTTTCGACGTAATGTCGGCTTTGCACAGAATCATCAGGTCGTCGATGTCGTCGCCCGCGTCAAACAGCAAGCGCCTAATCGCCGAGTCGGTCACACCGTCCTCGACCAGCGCAATGGGGCGCATGTGCAGGTCCACGAGCTTCATGACATACTTCATGTGCTCGTTCTGCGGCAGCTTGAGTTGCTTGAAGATGCGCGGCACCATCTTTGAGCCCACGTAGTTGTGATTGTGGAACGTCCAGCCCGTGCCGTCGACCCATTGCTTGGTGCGCGGCTTGCCGATGTCGTGCAGCAACGCCGCCCAGCGCAGCCACTCGTTGTCGCTCTCGGCAGCCACGTTGTCGAGCACTTGCAGCGTGTGCCTGAAATTGTCCTTGTGGCCGCGGCCGTTCACCGTCTCCACGCCCTTGAGGGCATCGAGGTCGGGGAAGATGCGACGCAGCAGGCCACTCTTGTCCAGCAGGTCAAATCCGCGTGAAGGCTGTTTAGCACGCACGATTTTCATCAGCTCATCGGCAATGCGCTCGCGCGTGATGATGTCGATGCGCGCGCAGTTGCGCTTGATGGCATCAAACGTGGTCGCCTCGATGTCGAACCCGAGTTGCGTGGCAAAGCGCACGGCACGCATCATGCGCAGCGGGTCGTCGTCGAATGTGATGTTAGGGTCGCGGGGCGTCTTAATCAAATGGCGCTCGATGTCGCCAATGCCGTCGAACGGGTCGACCAGCTGGCCAAACGTTGCCGCATTGACCGAAATCGCCATCGCGTTGACCGTGAAATCGCGGCGCAACTGGTCGTCGCTGAGCGTGCCGTCCTCCACAATGGGATTGCGACTCTCGCGGCGATAACTCTCGCGACGAGCGCCCACAAACTCAAGCTCCCACTTGTGCGTGCGCACCTGTGCCGTGCCGTAGGTCTTAAACACCGACAAGTGTGCCTTGCGGCCCAGCCTTGCTGCTACCGCTTGCGCCACCTCGATGCCGCTACCCACGGTCACGAAATCCATGTCGACCGACGGCCGACCTAGAATCACGTCACGCACATAGCCACCCACCACATAGCACTCGCGCTTCATCTCATCGGCAACCTCGCCCACGAGATGAAACACCTGCTTATCCACAGCCTTGTAGATATGTTCCTTAGTCACATTCATCGCCGCAAAGGTACAAAAATTTTGCCACATACCAAAAGCAGTAATCCACCCTGCCACCCCCTTTCACCCCTCCCTATAATATAATAATGTGTAACAATTGCGTCAATTTTAGCCTTTTTTCAAGGTGGGATATTTGTTTATCACAAATTTTTATGTACCTTTGCACCATCAATTAAGGCGCTATCATCGTTCTCACGATTTCTCTGCTTCATGCGCCTCCCCCTGTTAAGTTTGATTTTCACGAGCATCGGTCATTGCTAGTACTTTGTCATGACTATGCCCACACAGGAATGATAACGCGACAAAAATCATCTACACAATATCATCATTGATGCGGGACAGCGCATGCCTGGCGCCTCTTCCCACAAGCATCCCAATGAAATTTCTATTGCTTTATTTGATATGTATAACATCAACGAACTCAATGCGATGAGCGAGGAAAAGCTCAAGGAGTTAGCTAAATCTATGGGACTGAAAAAGGTCGACCAAACCGACCGCGAGGACCTCGTTTTCCAGGTCCTCGACCAGCAAGCTATCGACGAATCGCAAAATTCCACAGCACCAGCGCGTCGTCGCCGTGAACGCGTGAAACCCGCCCGCGACAACGCCTCAAATAAACCTGCCGACGACAAAGCACCCGAAAACGAGGCTGCTCCCGAACCTGCCAAGCGCAAACGCGGCCGTCCTGCCAAAAAACAACAGGATGCGCCCGAGGCTGCAGAACAGCAAGCACCCGAAGCACCCGCTGCCGAGCAACCCAAGCCAGCGCGTGCTGCTAAAAAATCGCAACCTAAGGCCGACGCCCCCGAGGCTCCCGTCGAGGAGAAACCCACCGAGCAACCTGCGCCCGTCGAGGCTGTGGCTGCCGAAGCACCTGCCGAGGCACCCAAGCGTGGTCGCCGCGGCCGTCCTCGTCGCGAGGATGCGCAACCCCAGTTGCCCTTTGCCGAGGGTGACGACACCGCCGCACCCGCACCGGCTCCCATGCCCGAACCCGCTCCCATCGAGCAACCGCAGGAACAACCCAGCGAGATGCAGCCCGAGGCACCGCAAGACGCACCCGTCGACGAGCCCCGCGAGATGCAACCCATCGAGGAGCAACCAGTAGATGCAGGCGAGCAACCCGCCGACGTCGATGGTGGCTCGACCCATCGTCCCGAGGTGTCGCTGAACTCGTTCTTCAACACAGGCACGCAGACCTTCAAGCCCCGCTCGCAACGCGAACGCGAGGAGGCCGCCCGTCGTGCCGAGGAGCAACGTCGCCGCGCCGCCGAGGAGGCTGCCAAGGCGCCCATCGTCCTGCAAGAGCCCAAGGCCGAAACGCAAATTCAGCAACAGGCCACCGGTAAGAAGAACAAACGCAACAAGAACAAGAATAATCGCAACCAGCAACAGCAACCCGAAAATCCCTTCACCCAAGTTCCCTACAACTTCGAGGGCATCCTCGAAGGAACGGGCGTCCTCGAAATCATGCCCGAGGGCTTCGGTTTCCTGCGCTCGAGCGACTATAACTACCTGAGTTCGCCCGACGATATCTACGTGCAGCAATCGCAAATCAAGACCTTCGGTCTCAAGACCGGCGATGTGGTCGACTGCACCATCCGTCCCCCGCACGAGGGCGAGAAATACTTCCCCCTGTGCAACGTCATCAGCATCAACGGCCGCAAGCCCGAGTATGTGCGCGACCGCGTCCCCTTTGAGCACCTGGTGCCCCTGTTCCCCGATGAGAAATTCGACCTCGTCAGCAAGACCAATCCCAACATTTCGCAACGCGTTGTCGACCTGTTTTCACCCATCGGCAAAGGCCAGCGTGGCTTAATCGTTGCCCCGCCCAAGACCGGTAAAACCGTGCTGCTTAAGGACATCGCTAACGCCATCAGCGAGAACCACCCCGACACCTACATGATCATCCTGCTCATCGACGAGCGCCCCGAGGAGGTGACCGATATGGCACGCAGCGTCAATGCCGAGGTGATTGCCTCGACCTTTGACGAGCCCGCCGACCGCCACGTCAAGATTGCCGACCTCGTGCTCTCAAAGGCTAAACGCCTCGTCGAGTGCGGCCACGATGTGGTGATTCTGCTCGATAGCATCACCCGCCTTGCACGCGCCTACAACACCATCGCTCCCGCCTCGGGTAAAATCCTCTCGGGTGGTGTCGATGCCAACGCCCTGCAGCGTCCCAAGCGCTTCTTCGGCGCCGCGCGTAACATCGAGAACGGCGGTAGCCTCACCATCATCGCCACGGCTCTCATCGAGACGGGCTCCAAGATGGACGAGGTTATCTTCGAGGAATTCAAGGGTACTGGTAACATGGAGCTCCAGCTCGACCGCAAGCTCTCTAACAAGCGCATCTTCCCGGCTGTCGACGTCATGGCATCGAGCACGCGTCGCGACGACCTGCTCCTGCGTCAAGAGACGCTCAACCGCATGTGGATTCTGCGGCGCTTCCTCAGCGACCGCACCTCGGTCGAAGCCATGGAGTTTGTCAAGGAACGTCTCGAGCGTAGCCGCTCCAACGACGAGTTCCTCCTCAATATGCAACAGGCTTAATCGCAGGCAATGGCACGCATCATGGGCATCGACTATGGACGCCGCCGCACTGGCGTGGCTGTGACCGACCCGCTGCAAATTGTGGCAGGGCAGGCCACCACCGTCGCTACCCATGAACTGCTGACATACGTCCGCAACTACGTTGCCACCGAGCCCGTCTCGCTCATCGTCGTAGGCAAACCCACGCAACTCAATGGGCAGCCCAGCGAGAATCTGCCGCGCGTCAACGCCTTTGTGGCACAACTGCGCAAGGCGTTGCCCGACATTCCCGTCACGCTCTACGACGAACGTTTCACCTCGACCATTGCTCATCGCGCGATGATTGATGGAGGCATGAAAAAGAGCGACCGCCGCGACAAGGCGCGCGTCGACACCATCGCCGCCACCATCATCCTCAACGACTACTTGCAACACATCGCCGCCATGGGTCCTGAGGCCGATGACGACCAGTCATTACACGAAATTTAACTCATTATCATTACGTTATAACAATGATTCGCCCCATCTATTTATACGGACATCCCGTGTTGCGAACGCCCACCGAGCCCGTTACACCCGACTATCCTGACCTGGACAAACTCATCCAGGACATGAAGGACACCATGTATGCCAGCGACGGCATTGGCATCGCCGCACCGCAAATTGGGCTGAGCATCCAGCTCGTCTACATCGACGTTGATGTGCTCGCCGACGAGATGCCCGAACTCAAGGACCGCCGCATGGTGCTCATTAACCCCGTCGTCACCGTCGACGAGACCAGCAAAATCATCTCCCGCGAGGAGGGTTGCCTCAGTGTCCCCGGCATCCACGAGAGTGTACCCCGTCACGAGAAAATCCGTCTCCAGTGGACCGACGAAAACTGGGAGCAACACGACGAGGTCATCGAGGGCTACCTGGCCCGCTGCGTCCAGCACGAGGTCGACCACCTGAATTGCACCGTCTTTGTGGACCACATCTCCACAATCCGCAAACAACTCGTGCGCAGCAAGCTCAACGCCATCATCAAGGGTAAAGTGAAGTGCAACTACCGCACTCGCGGCTTCAAGCACAAACACTAATTTGCCATTTTTATACACAACAAGCGCGCCTTATTCATACAGGCGCGCTTGTTGTATATTTACCTCGAAATTATACCAAAATGGGGTGGGTTGTTGCAATTCAATGTTGTGATGACTGGTTTTTGGTTACAATTTGTAACCACTTCGCTATCGTCTCAGCTGCCTTAGTAGTATAGTTATTCAACAGGTATATAAAAAAGTGAAGGATGTTTCACAACAGCCTTCACAATCTTAAATCTAATACCATGAAAAACACACACTGCAAAAGTACAATGGTGTTATAGTTTATGCAAATGTTTTTGCATATTTTTAGTTTTTTACATTGATTTTTAATGTTGATTTTCCTCCTTTTTGGTAGGTTGTCGGGTAGAATATCCATACCATCAACTCGACACGCATCCGATAAATATTAGTTACAAAAAAAGTGAAGGATGTTTCACAACAGCCTTCACAACCTTAAATCTAATACCATGAAAAACACACAATGCAAATTTAGCACTAGTGTTTTGTTTTATCCAAATATTTTTGCAAATATTTTATTTTTTCTATAGTTTTTTGCAATACTGCCACTTTATTGCATTTCTACGTTGTAGTCATATACCAACAGCTCTTCCTTGCTCTGGATGGCTTTGCGGACGCGGTGCGACATGTGCTTCGAGATATGCACTGCACGCAGCGCTGGGCAGCGACGGAATAGGCCCTTGCCTAGCATCCTAACCGACGCAGGAATATAAACCTCCTCGAGCGAACGGCAGCCCACAAACGTCTCGCCCCAAATGGCTTCGACCGAGGGTGGAAACACAATCTCGGTGAGCTCGCGGCACTGCGAGAATGCACGCATGCCGATTTCGGTCACCGTGCTCGGAATGTTAATCGATTTCAACTTCACGCAGTGGTCAAATGCGTTATACCCGATGCTCGTCACCCCAGTAGGAACGTCGATTTCGGTGATATTTTCACAATAAGCAAATGCGCCGGGGCCAATGCTGGTCACAGTGTTAGGAATCTCAATGCTTTCCAGGTTTGTACAACCACGGAACATAAATGCATCCATCACAGCCACTGTCGACGGAAATGTGAAGGTTTTCAGTGCCGTGCAGTCGGCAAAAGCACGTTCTTTGATTTCTTTTAGGGTGCTGGGGAAGGTGACGCTCTCGAGCTCGGTGCAAGCCGTAAAAGCCATCTTTCCGATTGTCGTCACGCCCTCGGGAATAACCACATGCTTAACCCCCTTGCAGCGCCACAGTGCTTCATCCTCGAGCACAGTCAGTCCCTGCGGAAACTCGTAGGTAATCTCGGTATTCCCCGCCATGTAGAGCCAATAGGCCGAACGCCTAAAGTTCTGTTCCACGCCATCGCCATTGCGATAGCACTCGGCCACAACAAGCATCGCTTCGTTATCGCCTGCCTCGGCGGCCACGAGCTTCTTCTTAAATTTAGCCTCGGTCATCATAGGATCGTTTTTAACATAAATATACGACTAAAATTGTATTTTTAGTCCCACAAAAGTAGTATTAATTCTAATTTTATGCAAGAAAAAACAACTAAAATCCAAAAAACTATTATCAAGGGCAATATACACACCAAAAACACGTAACTTGCTGGTCTATCTGCAATAAAATCACTACCTTTGCACTGCAATTTTATGAATAAAATGCAACATAACGATTCTTTCATTGTCAAGGTCGATGCCTTCATCGCCGCCCATCACCTCCTCGAGCCTGGTGAGCGCGTTATTGCAGCCGTCAGTGGCGGTCCCGACTCGGTGGCGATGCTCGCTGCACTGGTCACGTTGGGCTATGATTGCGTGGTGGCGCACGTCAACTTCCACCTGCGAGGTGACGAGTCGAACCGCGACGAGCAGATGGTGCGCGACCTGTGCGCCCAGCACTCGCTGATGCTCGAGGTGATGCAAGCCGATGTGCCTGCGCAATGCCGTGCCACCGGCGAGTCGGTCGAAATGGCATGCCGCACCCTGCGCTACGACTGGTTTGAGCGCCTGCGCCAGCAATATGGCGCGCGCTATGTCGCTGTGGCTCACCACCGTGACGACCAACTCGAGACGGTCATCCTCAACGCCCTGCGCGGCACGGGCCTCACGGGTCTCACGGGCATGCGCCCCCTCAACAACCGCCACATCGTGCGACCACTGCTGGGTGTGAGTCACGATGAAATTATGAATTTTATTTCACAAAACGGCCTCCCGTTTGTCATCGATAGCACCAACGCCCAAGTCGACTACCGCCGCAACCGCATCCGCAACATCGTCATGCCTGCCCTCGACGAGGCTGTGCCCGATGCTCGCGACCGCCTGCTCGACACCATCGCCCGCGTCACCGATGCCCACGAACTCTACACCTCGCTCGTCGCGCAAGCCCGCTCGACAATGGTGCAAGAACAACCCGATGGCAGCCACATCGACGCGCCCCAGTTACTCAGCCACCCCCAAGGCGTGATGCTCCTTTTTGAATGGTTGCGTCCACACGGCTTCACCCATCAACAATGCCAGCAGGCGCTCACGGCAGCACGCGAGGGTCGGGTAGGGCGCTCGTTCACCACCGCATCACATCGCCTGCTGCTCACCCACGACGACCTCCTGCTCGCCCCCATAACCACCGATGACAACAAAATCTACGCCCTCATCGACTTGTCAAGCTGCGACAATCTCCCCGATGACATCGAGGTAGAGTGGGGCAGTGCACCATTCACCCGCTCGATGTGCAACGGCAGTACCATGATTGCCCTGCCTGGCGAGATGGCACGCACGGCTTGCATCGTGCTGCGCAGCTGGGAACACGGCGACCGCTTCACGCCATTCGGCATGCAAGGCAGCAAGTTACTGAGCGACCTGTTTACCGACCTCCACCTCAATGCCCTCGAGAAAGAGCGCGCCCTAGTGCTCGAGGTCGATGGTCAAATTGCGTGGGTCGTCGGCTACCGCGCCGCCGCCATCACCCGCGTCGGCGAGGGCGCCACCGACTACTGCTTGCTGCGTAAATCATCAAAAGATGCACAAAAGTGAGCCATTATTTTGTCGGCAACGTTGAATTTAGTAATTTTGTGGCATCAGTTGGAAAGACCGCGCCTGCGGTGTCCACACATTTATAGTTTCGTAAAATCCTTTTCCCGTGAGCAAACAAAACGGTTTCGATAGTTTCAAGGATAAGCATCCAGTGCTCGTCAACCTGGCGCTGATGCTCATCGCCTTCATTGCATTTGTGTATATCGCGTTGCTCTTTGTCGACGTGTTCACCTCGCATGGCCAGGAACGCAAGGTCCCAGACGTGCGCAATATGCCACTGGCACAAGCCATCAGCGTCCTCGAGGATGCCGGCTTCAAGTGGGATATCAGCGACTCGACCAACTATGACGAGTCGCATCGACCCGGCATGGTGCTCGACCAGGACCCGCAAGCCAACTCGCAGGTCAAGGCAATCCGCACCATCTACCTCAAGGTCAACGCCATGCACGCACGCATCGTCTCGTTCCCCAAAATTCACGAGGTGAGCATCCGTCAAGGATTGGCTACCCTGCGTGCCATCGGCTTTAAAAACATCGAGGTCGACAGCGTCGCTTCGCCCTACAAGGGCCTCATCCTGCAAGTCAAGGTCAATGGCCGCCAAATTGCGCCTAACACCAACGTCTCGATTAACTCGATGATACGACTCACCGTGGGCGACGGCTCTATCGAAGACATGGCACCCGACTCCATCCTCGACTACGCCACTATCGACTCCATCGAGGAAATGAACTACATGCAAGAGCTCGAGCGCCTCGAGAAAGAGGCCGAGGAGAACGCCGCTAAAGAAGCCGCCTCGGCAGACAACGTCGACAAGGACAAAAAGGACTCCGGCAACAAGGATAAGGACCGGAAGTCGAGCGACAAAGATAAAGACAAGAAAAAAGACGACAACAAGGCGCGCGACAACAAAGACAAGGAAAAGAAATGAGCGTCAATCTTTTTGACCCCAGCGAGCTCGACGAGAACCTCGAATCCCCATCGAGCAGCGAAATCCAGTACGACTACAGCGTCCCCGACTTCAGCGAGGACGGCCGCGACTACTGGGAGCACTATCGCTATGAGGTCGAAAAAGGACAGGTGCTCTTGCGCATCGATAAGTACTTGGTCGAGCGCATCAAGGGCACCTCGCGTACTCGCATCCAGCACGCTGCCGAGGCGCAATGCATCCGCGTCAACGGCACCCCCGTCAAAACCAACTACCGCGTCCATCCAGGCGACATCATCAGCGTCGTCATGGACCGCCCCCGCTACGAGAACGAAATCGTCGCGCAGGACATCCCGCTCGACATTACCTACGAGGACGACGACCTGCTCGTGGTCAACAAACCCGCCGGCATGGTCGTGCACCCTGGCCATGGCAACTTCGACGGCACGCTGGTCAACGCCCTAGCATGGCATTTCAAGGATGACCCCAATTACGACGTAACCGACCCGCGACTGGGTCTCGTGCACCGCATCGACAAAGATACCTCGGGCCTGCTCGTTGTCGCCAAAACGCCGCAAGCCAAGACCTCGCTCGGCCTCCAGTTCTTCAACAAAACCACGCGCCGCCTCTATGTGGCCCTCGTGTGGGGCTCGATGAAGCAACTCGATGGCACCATCGAGGGAAACATCGGCCGCAGCAACCGCGACCGCGTCCTCATGTGCGTTTACCCCGACGGCGACCAGGGCAAGCACGCTGTCACCCATTACCACACCCTCGAAAATCTGGGTCCCGTGGCCCTCGTGCAGTGTCGTCTCGAGACGGGACGCACACACCAAATCCGTGTGCACATGCGCCACATCGGCCACCCGCTCTTCAACGACGCCCGTTACGGCGGTGACCAAATCCTGCGCGGCAACACCACGGCTCATTATCAACAGTTTGTGCGCAACTGCTTCGCCATTTGCCCCCGCCAAGCGCTGCATGCCCGCACGCTGGGCTTCAAGCACCCTGCCACAGGCCGCGAAATGGATTTCGACAGCCCCATTCCAGCCGACATGCAACAATTAATCGACCGCTGGCGTGACTACTGGTCAACCAACGGTCGATAATTATGAAAAAAAACAATTACTAATACTATCTATTCCGTTATATCTTGTTGATTTTCTTGAGTTTCGGTATCTTCTTGTGAGGTGTCGATAGGAATCGGCTTTCCATCGGTGTCAAATTGCTTGCGCCTGAATACAAAGTTGTGACCCAGGTACTTGTCGAGCACCACGGGGTTCACAGCAAGTTCCTCGCTCGTCCCCTGGAACAAGATTTTTCCCTCAAACAGCAGGTAAGCACGGTCGGTGATACTCAGCGTTTCGGGTGCGTTGTGGTCGGTGATGAGAATCCCGATGTTCTTGCTCTTGAGGCTATAAACGATGCTTTGGATATCCTCGACGGCGATGGGGTCGACGCCAGCAAACGGCTCGTCGAGCATGATAAATCGCGGGTTGATGGCCAGGCAGCGGGCAATCTCGGTGCGTCGGCGTTCACCACCGCTCAAGCGGTTACCCAAGTTCTTGCGAACCTTCTGCAGGTGGAACTCGGCGATGAGTTGCTCCAGCCGGTCGCGTTGCTGCTCGGGCGTGGCATCGGTCATCTCGAGGATGGTGCGGATGTTGTCCTCGACCGTCATGGCACGGAACACCGAAGCCTCCTGCGGCAGGTAGCCGATGCCCAACTGTGCGCGACGATAAACGGGTAACTTGGTGATTTCCACGTCATCGAGGAACACGCGGCCCTCGTTGGGCGTCACCAACCCCGTGGTCATGTAGAACGTCGTGGTTTTGCCTGCACCGTTAGGTCCAAGCAGTCCCACAATTTCGCCCTGATGCAACTCAATCGACACATGATTGGCCACCACGCGCTGGCGATACTTCTTCACCAGGTTGTCGGTGCGCAGCGTCAGCGTGCCAGCGTCGCCCGACGCGTTGAGCCGAGCCACAATCTCGGCTGCACGTGCCTTGCGCGACACCTTCTCGTCTTGCAGTGTCGTGCCGCCTTTGTCGCTGTGTTGCCAGGGCAGTTTCATTATTTCTTCTTGCGCTCGAGGCGACCCTTGATGTAGTCGGTAATCAGGTCGATAGCCACCTCGTTGTGGCCACCCTCGGGGATGATGATGTTAGCAAATTTCTTGGTGGGCTCGATGTGGAGCTTGTGCATGGGCTTGAGCACGCTCTGATAGCGCTCGATGACCGACATGGGCGTGCGGCCGCGCTCCACGCAATCGCGCTGGATAACGCGAATCAGGCGGTCGTCATCGTCGGCGTCGACAAACACCTTGACGTCCATCATCTTGCGCATGCGTGCATCCGACAGCGCCATGATGCCCTCGATGAGCACCACGTCGTGCGGCTCCATGTGAACCGTCTCGGGCAGACGTGAACAGGTGAGGTAGGAATAGGTAGGCATTTCGATGGCCTTGCCCTGCTTGAGCATCTTCAGGTGCTCCAGTAGCAGATTCCAGTCAAATGCAGCGGGCTCGTCGAAGTTGATTTTCTGACGGTCCTCGGGCGGTACATGGCTCGAATCTTTGTAATAAGAATCTTGCGAGATGACGCCAACCTCGCCCTGAGGAAGACGTTCCATAATCTTGCGGACCACGGTGGTTTTACCCGAGCCCGTTCCGCCGGCTATTCCAATGATAAACATGCTTTTACCTTTGTTTTAATGGTTCTTTGTTTTGCGCAGCGACAACTACCACTGCACTTTCAACCAACAAAGGTATAAAAAACGCATCGATTAAGCAATACTTTCCCCTCGATAATTTTTACTCTTTGCTATTGTAGTGCTTGATGTGGCGGTTTCCCTTGTTGCGGCAGTTCTCGCCACAGCCGCAACCACAGTCTTTCTTGCGCCCCATGTTCACAAAGTGACGGATGCACAAAATCAGTGCAATCGCCACGATGGCGAGCACGATGATGGTTTGAATAGCGTTGTTGGGTCCCATGACTTATAATAATATAATGTGTAACTATATCAAGTGGGTCGCCACCTGATAGAAGATAAACGAAACAATCCATGCCACAGCCGTGGTGTAGAAGATTTCAAACACCATCCACCGCGTGCCTGCCTCGCGACGCACTGCCGCCAGGGCCGCAATGCACGGGAAATAGAGCAGGATGAAGAGCATGAACGAGTAAGCCACGATGGGTGTAAACACGTGATTACCACTGTCGTCGGTAGCTGTTTGCAGCTTCTCCTTGAGCGACGTCGAGGTCTCATCGGCATCGGTTTCGCCCGTGTAGAGCACACCCATGGTCGAGACCACAATCTCCTTGGCAGCAGCGCCCGTGAGCACACTCACACCCATTTGCCAATTGAAGCCCAGCGGGGCAACCAGCGGCTCAATCGCTTTACCCATGCGTCCCATGTAGCTGTTCTCGATTTGCGCTTGCGGCGACTGGCCCTCGTGGCGGGGGAAGTAACCCAGCGCCCACACCAGTATCGATGCCACCAGAATCACCGTCGCCATCTTCTGCAGGTACTGCTTAGCCTTGCTCCACATGTGGATAGTGGCGTTGCGCGCTGTGGGCATGCGGTAGGGCGGTAACTCCATCACAAACTGTGTCTTATCGTGCTTAAGCAACGTCTTACTCAGCAATATCGCCGTCAACGCAGCCATCACGATACCCACCAGATAGATGCTCATCAGTACCAAGCCTTGCCGGCTCGCAAAGAACGCCGACACGAGCAACAAGTAGGCTGGGAGACGTGCCGAGCACGACATGAACGGCACGGTGAGGATGGTCACCAAGCGGTCGCGGCGATTCTCGAGCGTGCGCGTGGCCATGATGGCTGGCACGCTGCAGCCAAACCCGATGAGGTAGGGGATAAACGACTTGCCATGCAGCCCCACGCGGTGCATCAAGCGGTCGACGATAAACGCCGCGCGCGCCATGTAGCCACTGTCCTCGAGCAGCGAGATAAAGAAGAAGAGTATCAGGATGTTAGGCAGGAACACAAGCACGCCGCCCACGCCACCGATGATGCCATCGATGATGAGGTCCTTGAGGATGCCGTCGGGCATGAGCGTGCCAATTTTGTCACCAATCCACGCGATGCCGTCTTCTATCCATTCCTGCGGATAAGCGCCCAGCGTAAACGTCGCTTGGAACACCACCCACATCAGCAACAGCAGGATGGGAAGCGCCAGCCAGCGGTTCGTCAAGAATCGGTCAAGGCTATAGCCGGGCTTTACTGTGCCCTCGCGACGATTGGGATTGGGTGTGAGCACCTCGGCTAGGGCGCCGCGTACAAAGCTATATTTCAGGTCGGTAATGACGCTGGCGATGTCACCATCGTGCTCACGCTCGGCACGGCCACGGGCCTGCTTGGCGAGTTCTATCAGCTGCGACGCATTTTCTTGTTTCATAGCTAGTTCCACCGCGTGCTTGTCGTTCTCGATGAGTTTGAGCAACTGGTAGCGATTCATGCTGGGGCACAGCTGCTTGAGTGCCTTCAGGTCGTCCTCGATGGTGGTGCCGTAGTTCACGTTGTGATGCGTGGTTTTCTGCTCGCTATCGGTGATGGCTTGCATGGTGGTTTGCAGCAACTCCTTCACACCGTGGCCGTTATAGGCGGTGATGGTGACGATGGGAGCGCCCAGCAGGCGGCTCAACGCCTCGATGTCGAGTTTGTCACCGCTCTTTTGGAACTCGTCCCACATGTTCAGTGCAATCACGATGGGGATGTTCATGTCCATGAGCTGCGTGGTGAGGTACAAGTTGCGCTCGAGGTTGCCTGCGTCCACAATATTGAGGATGACGTCGGGGTGGCTGTCGCGCAAGTAGGTGCGCACATACATCTCCTCGGGCGAATACTCGGTGAGCGAGTAGGTGCCAGGCAGGTCCACAAGTTGCACGCGCTGGCCATCGATGCTGAACCAGCCTTCCTTGCTATCGACGGTCACACCGCCATAGTTGCCCACTTTCTCCTTAGCGCCCGTGACGTGGTTAAATAGCGACGTCTTGCCGCAGTTGGGGTTACCCACCAGCGCCACACGTAGCACGTTGTCGGCCATGGGGTCAACGCCATCGACCACAGTGTCGGTGGTGCCATTAAACGCTTTCTCTTCGTTCAGGTCCACATCGAGGTCGGTCACTTCGACCTGGGCTGCCTCGCTGTGACGCAACGAGATGTGACTATCGAGAATGATGTACTCAACGGGGTCCTGTAGCGGTGCATTTTTCACCACCGTCACCTGTGCGCCCTTCACAAAGCCCATTTCGAGCAGGCGCTGGCGGAATGCGCCATCGCCATTCACCCGCACCACTTGCACCTTGGCGCCGATAGGTTCGTTATCGAGTAATCGTTGTTGAGTATGCTGATTGGCCATGATTGCTAAATCGTTCATTAATTTCAATCTGCAAAATTACGAGTTATCGTGCAATCGCCCAATCATTATTAATAGGGATAAATGCACGCTGCAATACCTACTAATGATTACCCCACACACAGCAGCGAGGAGAACGCCTGTAATTGCGCGCCCTCCTCGCCGATGACTTGTCGCAGTATTGAGTTACTTACTCGACTTGCTCTCGTGGTACTCTTCCTCGGTGTTCACAGCCCACAGCGCCGTCTTGTCGGTGCCGCCGGTAGCAATCAGGTCCACTGCCTCCATGGCGGTGAGCATCGAGTGGTCCATGTTGTTGTAGCGATGCTGGCCGTTGCGGCCGATGCAGTAGAGGTTC
>Ga0181612_111171_pt1 | contig 14520 bp, 8 predicted proteins | sample HoacroProtozoa21_FD_119630 | JGI IMG/M metagenome (GOLD analysis project Ga0181612, IMG submission 119630) | Hoatzin crop microbial communities from Cojedes, Venezuel. Combined Assembly of Gp0051906, Gp0051904, Gp0051908 | reverse complement strand
TTTCTTATCTCCTTTGGCAGGGGGGTTGGACTAGATGACCCACAGACGTCCCTTCCAACCCCTACCATTCTGTGATTCTGTGATTCACCTGTTTTGCACTTTTGAGCCTGTCTTACTCTCTCCTCTCTGCAAAACCTATGCACAGTGTTTACAAGGACCTGCAGTTAAAATTGGTTGCTGACATTTGCTGTTCCTGAGGGGTTTTCTTTAGCAAGTTATCTGACTTTCATTTGGTGTGGAGCTATTTTTCTGATGGGACACCAGTTTTGTCTTCTGAGTGGTATCTCAATCTCTGTGCCCCCCCCTCCAAAATGTTGCAAATAAGGTTTCTTTATTGTTTTGACCACAATGTCTGCTATTTTAAAATGAAGCTGTAAACTGTTAAGCCTGTGGTTGAATTTGGGAGGGCTGGGAGGAAGGCTGTTGATTTAGTTATTTTAATGGTGAGATCCGAACGGCTCCACAGCAGCAAGGCCAAAGAAGTTTTGGTGCGTGGAAGAAGAAATTTTAGGTGCACTGTGTTTTCTCAGGGCAGTGCACTGTGCTTCATACAAAGCAACAGAGAACGCTGTGTCTTTAAATCAGCTTCTGCAGACAAACTGGCTTTAAAATAAATAACTTTTGTTCGTCACTGTAACAGAACTGTTGATGCATTAATTTGTTTAAATCTAAAAATCTATTAAAGTACCATATCTCAGTGTGCTGCTTTTAACAGCCTGAATATTCAGCACCTTTTAAAAATGTTTCTCAAGCCTTTGGCTCTGTTTTTCTCTCTACACAGATACCATAGTTCAGGTGAATACATGATGCTGTTTGATTAGGAGATGCGTTAGAGATAAGTCACTTGCAGGGGAAAAAAGCATTTATAGCTTTTATGTATAAAAATGAAATTTATAGGATGCATGAAATGTCATTCTTTTACAGTAAATGACTTACAAGAATATGTTAGAAGCAAAGGTAAATGAGTGCTGATTTTAAGTTTGCACCTTCTGAAACGCAAAAGGATGCAGTACATGCGGTCCTGGTGAATGATGTGTGATAGATTATAGCGAGAGCAGCCTGAGCAAATGAAATTGTAATGGGGTTCCTCTTCTGGCTGCAGGAAAGAGCTGTTAGTTATCTTCCTTCCTAAGATGCTGCATGCATACTGGTGTTTATTATATACTTAAACATCTCTTGGCAAGTCAATAATGAATAAATGAACTTAAAAGCCGTTACAACACTCTTAGCATAAGGAGCGTGAGGCAGGGCGTTTTTCAGCGTCCTCTTTCCTGGGTTTGGCTGAGGCATTTCGGCAGAGATGCTAACCTGGGTAGTTCAAGTGAACAGTTTTGATTCTTTCTCCTGGCAGGTGCACGAGGCAGTCCCATGCTACGCCGAGTGCAATCAGTATGCTTGGGTAGTAGAACCGTGGTCTCCGTGCAAAATCAACAGCGAACAAAATTCCCTCCACTGTGGAGAAGGAATACAAACGAGGAAAGTCAGGTGCGTGAAGACAAAAGCCCAGGTACTCCAGGTGAAAAAAATCTGATACATACTTGTATAAAGCTGAAATGTCTGGCCGTCTGACAGTAAGTACGTTACTGAGTCCAGTGTATTGCAAACGAGAAGAAACATGCATTTATGTGCAATGGTTTACAGGAAAAGCATCTGGGAGATGCAGCCTTGTGTTATGATCAAGATCTTTCAGGAAGAAGGCATGGTGTTTAAATTGGAATTCTTCAACCTAAATGCCATATATGCATAAAGCCCCCTGAGGTGCAGTATTCTGACTTGCTAACGTTCTCCCCGAGTAATGGCACTGCACGCACCGGAGTGGCATTCATTATTAGCAAGTATTCGTTCCCCAGGCACGGGGAGATGCTGAGCTATTTCCAAATGTTTGGATGTTACTAGCAGGAGCACAAAGGTTTGTTCTTGCTTGTTGTCATTTTCTGTGCGCTCGTCTGTCAGCCGATCAAAGTTAAAATCTCTCTGTATGAAGTTTGAAATGTTTATTTAACGTAGCTATTGAAATCTGTGTGTAACAGAAGCGTGTCGTGCATGTAGCTGGTTTTGATTTGCATTAAGATGATGAATTCTACGTTTTGACCAGCCATGCTGCACATAGCTGTTGTGTTACGTGTAGTGTCCTGTATGGGGTCAAGCAGACCTGTTGATATCCATCACTTCTGTAGTGCCCTGGTGATCCTCTAATGAAAATGTCTGTTTTCTGTGTAGGTGTGTGAGCACTGCTGAGGACCACGGAGGGGAGACTGTGCCCAGCGCACTGTGTAATCAGGCTGAAATCCCTGATGTAACGCAGAAGTGTAGCTTGTACTGTCCCAGTGAGTGTGCAGTGTCTGACTGGGGACAGTGGAGCAAATGTCCGCAGGTAGGCTCTCCTGCTGGTGTTTCTGTCGCGATGTTCCTCACACGTTGGTCTTCTCTGTCCTTCAGCCATTTCATGAGATCATTATTTTCTAACAAAGTAAATTATTTTCTGAGGGAAGCCAGGCTCAATGGATCCTGCCAGCATGGTTGAGTCTGGAGACTTTTTTATTTCTACAGAGCCTGAGCTGTAGAAAATTAGCTAGTAAAACACAGAGTTACTACTGTGACACTTGATTCCACTCATCCTTCCACTTGGTCTATGGGAAAGGACCCACACAATACAGCGGGTGAAGGGACCAGGATTGTAGCTGCAGTAAGGGCTGGCTGTGTTAGGAAATATTTGCAGGGGAGAGGTCTGCGAGCAATGCACGACTGCCATAAGAAGCTGCCGATAAACCGTGGTGGTGACACTGCTTCGGACAGGTCTTAGGCTGAGGGAATGACAGCTCTCCCTTCCTGACAGACGCCATTTCTGTCCAGCGTCTCCTCCTCCTCAAAACCTCGAGGGGAGATTTGAGGGAACAGCAACGGAAGGGCATGGCAGCAAGATGCCTGAACAACTTGGTCATGTCACAAAATGCTTAAAACTTTGTGAATTATGCAGGCATTCAAGCCACCACCAAGTGATCTGTTTTCCTACGTATGCAAGATGGAAAGAAGCTGCAAATTCTGCCTTGTGAAAACTCGCTGGCCTCAAAGCATGCAATTTCCAACCCATTGTTTCTCTCTGATCGGTGTTGAAATTGGTACCGGGTTTAATCTCAGGGGTTTTGTAATAGACTTGCTTGATGTATTTAAGTGACAAACATATATTCATTGCCCCTGTGTTAACAGGGCCATTATCAAAAGTCTGAGTGGTTATTGGACAGGTATTCATACTACTGCTGACACAGGTAATTTCCTCCCATAATATTTTGTGTAGCATATCAATATACTCAGTGAGAACAAGTCAAATAAAATCTTGTGTTTCATTTCCTGCATTCGCCGCCTCCTGAGCAGCGGTAGCTTTGATGAAGTATAACAGTCCTGCAACCGATACAGAAGCTTGGATACCTTTCGAAGTCCCACTGTGGTTGGGCTGTTTCTTTGCCATTGATCTTTTTTTTTTTTTTAAGAGATGGATTTTCTTCATTTTAGCACGCAGTAAACTAATGCAGAGATCCTCAAGGCGTTTGGGTATTTTCTGGTGCTTTGGTGGCAGTTGGTTGGTGGCAAAGGACTGCTGGAAGCTTTAAGCACCCTAGTATACTTAAGACACCCTGAGCTTTTGCCTGAAGACTCCTCTTTGGCAGTGGCAAAGCCTCTGTAGCCCACAGAAGCAGGAAAGGGGGGGCCAGAGCTCGTGGGCTGCACTCCATCAGGCAGCGAAGCTCTTGGCAGTCGCAGGGCCGAGTGGCACAATCCCTGTGTCTCCTTGTACATCCTTTTGCCACAAAAGATGTTAATTCATAAATGTGAGGGCATCTGCATGCCAATGCAATTAACTGAACAATATGTTTTCACAAGCTGTTCTGCAACGCCTTGTTGTGAAACTGAGATGACTGTGTGTGGATGGAGCATGTGTTTAAATAGTTCTGTCCAGATAGGAGGCAATAAACAGCTTGAAGTTTTATGGACAGATAAACCCCTCCCTTTGAAGAGTTTACAGCAGCGCTGTCTCCCGTTTATAGCTTCTCAGGCTATCTGTGTTCCTTTGGTTTGGAGAAAGGACCGCACAGCACCATCCCTGCCAGGCTGCACACGCTTAGCATCTCCAAGGCAAGTGCTGGGCTTGCTCTAAGTGCAGGATGGCTGTACCATGACGGGGGTTATCTTCAGTCTGGGGGGGGTGGTACCGGTGTGATAGTGTAGGGATTGAGGGAAACGTGGTGGCCAGGACTGAGACATTGCCAGCACCAGGGTAATTAACACAACCCTCCATCTCCTGAGTTGCTGCTAGGAAAGGTGGTCACTGAGAATGGCCACAAGCTGGTGGACATGGTCAATGGAGTTACAAAGGCAACGGAGCGTAGGGACGATCCTGTTTCCTCTTTAAGGGAAGAGCTACATGTCGTCAGTTGAGTAGCTCCACTGGTTGCAAGTGAGTGGTTGGGTCTGGACCTTGCGTGGAGACCCTACATGTAGACACCCAAATATAGGAGTCTGCACTTGGAGCTGAATCTCTTGTTAAGTCTTTTGGTCAGACTGTTGTGCCTCCAGCCTGCTTGAATTGTCTTCCCACGGAGCCCAAAAAATGTATCAGTAAGTGTAGAACCTCTGGCTCATTAGGACTGTCTATTTAACTGTGTTTGGGGGAATTTTGCTCAAGAGCTGCTATACTCATGCATGGTTTCTGATTCGTGCCAAACTGGAAGTAAATGCCTGTCTTCCGAGGGTGTATAAAGTGCTTTTTGAATATTCACTGAAAATCCGTTTTCTATGTGTGGCTCCTTTCTCTCCCCCAAGTAATCCGAAAAATTTGAAGGATCACATTGAATTGAAATGAAAAAGCAAAACCGTACATCCTGGCTGCTCTTTTTCAAGCACATTTACATTTCATACCAAAATAGTTGGCACTCTTTTAGTCATAGCACTCTTGTGAGGCAGCTGCTGAAGAGCATTCTGGGAGATCTTCCTGTATCTCTGGTCATGTTTGGCTTTTTGGAGATAAAGAGGATTTGTGAAACTTGAAAAATTCTGGTTTGTAAGAAATGAGCAACCACAATTTCAGCCTCGTCTTTGCCTGAGTAGCTCTGTGAGTTGGGTTACTTTCAGATACCTCAGATTTTGGTCAGGTGAGAATTCTTTTCCAGTCGCTTTTGTGTTCTGCTCATATTTTATAGTGTTGATAATAAATTTATCCTGATAGTGGAATAACTAACTCTTATCAGCTGAATATAAAAAGGCCTTTTAGATTATCCGGTTTACCTCTTGTCAATATGTCATTGTACTCTGGATACTTTCTAGGGTATTACTTGGTTTGATCTTGTAGCGATACTCTTCCCATGTGACTTCCACTTTCAGGATAGTAAATGATCTTGAATCATGTTGAAATCAATGAATCATAAAGGTGGCAACTGCTTTGTCAGTAGGAAGTATTTTCTTCAGTACTTCTTTCTGCTATAACATTGTATTTGTTCTACCTTTTTTGGCTGCTTTGCCCTTTTGCTTTTGAGCAGTTGTATTTCTAGGGTGATCTTTTGTAATTTCAGATGCTCCCACAATTCTTTTATGTGTATTTTCCAACCGGATTGCCATTTCTGCATCTTGATTGTAGTGCTATTTAACACTGCTACACAAAGCTAAATTTGAATATTTCCTCTAACGCCACTGTGCCGTGACCCAGAAATGCAGCTGTCTGAAATGTAATACTTCGAGGTTACTTCTGAGGTTTTGTCTGTCTACTGTATTCAAGAAATTCGTAATTACCGATTTAAAGCTTCCCTATTATTCTCATATTCTCTATTGTGAGAGGTAAATTCAGAATGGTTTTCCCTCTGATTGAAGGCTGTTTTTTGGCTCATAAAGTTTTCTTCTGTATCACTAAGTAACATCCATGTAACTTAAATATCAAGGCTTTAAAGCCATTTAAAATAACAGTTTGAAGCTTGCTAGTCAGGAAAAAAAAATGTCATGAGCAAATTAGATTGGCTTGCATTTTGCTTCAGAGATTTCGTATTCGTTCCAGCTACAATAGCGTGTTCAGTCAGACATCATCACTTGATTGCTCAAAGACCCTGCTAAACAGTCTGGAAACTGAAATCCTATCGTCTCTGTTACATATTCAGTGATCGAATAGCACACACTACCTGCGGTGTCTCGACTTTGTATTCATCTGACTTGGAAATGTAATTAATTGACTTCAATTGAATTCATCAAAGCATTCTTAAAAAGAGTTAATATGTGAGTTGTGCTACAAGTCCCTGAAATAATTACCTCGAATTTATTTTGTTAGCTCTCTTGCTGCCATGTGGGTAGCTGTTGCAGCCCACGTAGCCGATCGGAGTGGCCTCCTTGTTTGCCTCAGCTGTTGGCATTTCCAGCAGCTAATTCTAAGAGGTCTGAAATTAGTTAATTATAGGAGGTTGCATGTCTAGTGGGTGAGAACAGCTGTCTCTGTTTCAGTGAGCATTTTCCTCATGGATCAGCAGCGATGCACAGTGCTCAGGACTTGTGACAGTTGAGTAGTTATTCTCTCGAATCTGGGGGGTGGCAGTGGTGTAGTATTGCAAAAACTGGTCCTATTAACAGTGGCACCCTGCAATACAGCCGACTCTCAGGTTTTGCAGTGACTTTCATCTTAGATGTGAGTCCTAGTCGTTGTAGTTTGGCAATGCTTTCCCTCCTGAGCCAAGTGGAAGAGAAGTTGCGGACTTGTGTAGACGCTGGGACTCACTGAAGTCTTCATCACAACTAGTACCGTTATACGTAGGTTTGGCAGAGGACCTGCAGTATGGAGGCTGGATTGAAGAATGAAGCTTGCACAGAGATGTATTTCTAGCCCTAGAGAGAATTTATTCAGGTCAAGCGTGAGAATTATGCTGGTCCAAGGCTTTTCTGCAAGAACATCCACTTCTCCTTATGCATAGCTGGGACTTGATTTTTTTTTTATCAGAAAGTTAGTAACTGCTGTATTTTTTTAGAACCATTGGTTTATTTTTACTCATCTTTATTAACAATCATTTTTTTAAAAAGCATTGTTTATATATGGAGGCAGATGAGGTTTCAGAACCTAGATGCATCTCAAAAAGAAATTTAATGCAAATGCATTTTCATTTCAAAAGACTGCTCATGTTATTGTAAATGGCTTGTTAAATTGTTACAAAACATCCACATCGGCGTGAACAATATAACGGTTCATTTGCACTGTTAAAAATAGTCAAATCCTGTTGCTGCCAACGCAGTTACCTTCATTTGAGGTTGTATGTTTCCTTATGAATAGCCAGTTAAATATAATGTGGCCAGCTATTTATAGTGCAGTATGCATTATAAAAGCTGCTTGATAAATTAAACAGCTTAAAGGGCTCTCTAATGGGTAACAGCCTTTGTGCTGTACAGTTTTGATGCATATGAAAGCTTAGATCAATGGACAGCTTTTAAGATCCATCACAGAGAAGGCCTAATAGCATATATTAATGAGTGATATGTTAACAGCTCTTACTCTGGAACTTAGCATTCATAACCTTGTGGTTTTATTTTATTTAATATCCTTCTCTTCCAGAACAAACTTTCTGTGCTTTGTTCTGTTCTTGACTGGAGCAAAGGCTGGGTACATCCTTTGTGTGTGTTTGTGTCTCTTACTTTTTATGTTAGCTTAAAGTAGTGACAAGTGGTCGTGGTGGAAAAATGTGATTGGCTAAAAGAAATATTAAAAAATGCAGTTATTAATAGTTCAAATAATTCCTCCATAGAATCAAGACGATGGCTATTATAATTTCTGAATGGTCATATGGGAAAAACTCCACTTCATTCCTACCTGAACATTTTATGTACCTCCCAGTGCTTCAGAATATTTTGTTTCTGTAGTGGTTTATATAAGCTGGCCTACAGATCCCTAGCTCTAGCTCAACTTTCTCACACTTCATAGAAAAGGATAATGGAAATGGTGAGATTTAATACAATAAAATAGGCTGAAACAGTATAGTTGCACACGTAAAGAAACATACTGTGTCTGTGTATGAAGTCCTATTGCTGTAGGCTATTAATGGGTGACCTGAGCTAGGTCTTCGTTACTATTTCCATCCAGAAATTAATTCCATTCCTATCACTGATACCAAAGGAAGCACATGCCTGAACTGCACACCCCATTGCTTACAGTCATCAAGAAGGAATCTGGATCAAATCCAACAAAGAACATAGGCTGTAAAACGTAACTGCCAAACTGAGCTGACACCTGACCCTGAAGGTACATGGAGTTCAGCACCTGCACGGCGTTCTGCATTGTGCTCAGTTCAACCCATCACCTGGCTTTGACACTGCCTAAATCTGTCTTAATAAATCATTGCAATCTATCACCCTGCCTTCCAGTTTCTGCATAAGGAGATTTGCAGTTATGCCCAATTCTTCCCCATTGTTACATACCAAATTCTTCAACTATGGAAACTAGTTAACGGCTTTTGTAACCACAGGCATAAAAGTAAGTAGCATGACCATAAAGAGATACAAGACATACAAGTCAAACTCCCACAGCTGAATGCTTCCATTGTATGTACCAGCCTTTCTCTTATCAGTGTTGTTGGCTGCACCTTTTCCTCTTTCCGTGTGCCTCCACTGTAGAAGTGTTGGCTAATGCTGAGGACAAGCCAGTTGTGATTACCTCACAGGAGGTAATGGCTGACTTCAGGTGAAAATAAGTAAAAAAAAGCTTAATCTATGATCAGTGAAAATAGTAGTTATTAATAGAACAGCAGGAAGTAAAATAATGTCTTTGAAAGTATGGCATCCACTTAGTGGGAAGAGAGGAGTTGTAAATGAAGATACTCCCTAAAGGACTGCTCGAGCACAGTGCGTTTTATTTATTTAAATCCTCCACGACTGTAGGTTCATAGATGCTTGTGATAAGAACCTTGGTTTCCTGGCAGGGTAGAGCAGATCCAGTCTTCATCCGTGTGTCTGAATGGCACCGTCACTATCTCGTATGGAAGAGTATTTGAACAGTCAAGTTGGTTTTGTCAGTTTCTTAATTTGTGAGAATATTCAATTCAACCACTTCTGTAATCTTGCCCAAATCTTAATTAATTCTGTGGTAATTTCTTACTCTAGTTACTGAAGTAATATTTATTTCTTTTGCTGCCTTTTCTATAATATCACTGACTGCAGTTTCTGTCCTACCTCCTAAAAATGTAATTTGCCATTGATGGTGATTGGTTTTTCTCTCAGTACTTTTTAAGATCCAGATTCAGGACTAGATACTCACCATTGGTAGCGATGGCATTGGTGACAGAAGATCTTCCTCTTGCTATGCAGCTTACACACTTCTCTCCATTATTGCTCGTTAATACACTCAGCGTCTCCCCACTGGAAACAGTCCCCTTTCTTTAACTTTCACCGCTCACATCCCCTAATGACTTAGTCTGCCACGCCATTCCTCAGCCCTTGCCACGTCGTAAATATTTAATGTTTCCAGCCTGGGATTTTGGAGGGGTCCTGCAGGAGCTGTGCACCCAAGCCTGGTGAGATTCCCGGGTAGCTGGGTACTCAGCTCTCTCTTGCTCCTTTGAAAATTCCAGCTTTCATCTTTTTCTTTGAAAGTCAGTCCCTCCTGCTGCTTATTCAGTTCCATATATATTTGGCTCAATTTTTTACGTAGTTAACTTGAAAGAGTAAGGCCAGAAAATCAATTACAAAACTAAATTGACTTCTCAATTGACGTAAAGAGAAATTCAACAAATAATATTACAGGATATTAGTTACAGTTTGCCGACTTTGAATTTTTGCATGTTTCCTGTGTACTCGGCTTGATTAAATGAAGACTTTTCCTACAGAGATTCTTTATTTTTCAAAACTGGTAAAAGTGGCAAGCTTATCGCATCAGCTCTGGCTGCTGAACGGCGTGCCTCATCGGCGCAGTGAGAATGCCGGAGCCTCAGAGCTGCGGTAAACCTGGTCGTTCCTTTGGAGCCTGGCAAACACCAGACAGGCTTTGACTTGTTGGGGTCACGCCTGTGAAACTGGTCTGCTACCCGCCAGGAGGACATCAGGGACAGAGACCGGTCCTGCTCGCCAAGGAAAGCTGGGTGGCTGTGGGACAGCGTGTGCGGCGCTGAGCTGCGTCCGGGCCCCGTAGCCGAGCACAGCGGGGTGCGTGCTAGACAGGGGAAAAAGTACTATTTTATTAAAAGAAGTTACTTATCTACAAATGACGCATGTTTTAAGTCTGCGGGTTCTTATTTTGAAGGGAGTAAAAGCAGGTGCTTGTGAGATGGCACAGACTGAAATTCTTTCACAGCATTCATTGATTTTTTTTTTTCCCCTTTGGTAACATAATGCAGAAAAGCGTTAATTAGGAGTAGCTACTGAGGTACATTCTCTGATTTTTTTATTTGTTTTGTTTTATTGGAAAATCATTGAAGTTATTAGTATTAGTTGTGTGGATGAAAAATCTGATTGGTTGTGAAAAAGGCAGTAAACTATTGGTAAACACTTAGCATAGGTTTAATTTTCAGATAATTAAAAACAGTTGGGTATTTTAGACAACCATGGATATTCAAATAAGATTACAATTTAAAATGAGTTGACGAGGTGTGTGTCAGCAATAAAAGCATAGTAGAATTTCCTTCACATAGTGTAAGCAGAAGGACAATAGGCCCTGACAATGTATTTTGAGACCAGACCAGATTTTTTTCGTATTTGTCCTGATACTTATTCTGTTTAGTTGTGCTGTCATCTGTGCGAGTAATCCAGTTTACAGCAGTCTGAGGTCTACGTTTCTGCTGCAGTGCCATTACATTTCTCTTTAATATTCACAATACAGGAATTATCCATACTTTCAGCAGTGCAGGGTTCAGTGTTTGCAGGCAATTAGTTGCATGATAATAAGCCTGTGGCTTTAAACTATTAGTTATTTTTTGTAATTACTCTGTTAGAAAAAACATGTTTTAAATTCCCAAACATTTATGAAATTATGTTTCTACGTGCATTGTTTTTTTTTGTTTTTTTTGCTGTTCCTGGGCAATCTTTAGTCCTAATGAGAGACTGTTAGGAATTAAATAGGTCATCTTGTTCGGTAAATGGCTGTGATTACCTTTAATAGGGATTTATTTCCATGAGGTTTGCCATGACCAGTTGCACGCACCCATTCCCACTGTACTGGATTGAGGGAAAACTCTGCTGAATCTCAGCGGTTCACTTGGGGCTGCTTTTCTGTCCCAGCCTTGCAGCCAAAATGACGATTACGTACTCCCATAATCACCCTGGATTCAGAATAAACTTATTTAGCCTTTTTTTTTGTCGATTCATTTAATGAGACAAAGCAGCAATCCTTAGTGCTCTTCATCTTGGCCTTGCCTGGTGTCACAGGCATTTGATCGTTGGTACCGCGTCTCCTTCCTCCTGAAATAGTTCCCCTCTGGATGGGACAGCTGGCGTGGGGACACCGGCAGCGGCACCGCCTTCCCCGTGGCGCAGCCAGTGCTTATGCTATAGCCCCAAATTAAGTAAACAAGGAAAAACTTAAGAAATACTTCGCAGCGCCGGGCGACATCCAAAGAGAAGCTCTCTCTACTGAGGAGGGGTAAGCAGAAGGCTGCAGGAGGGGATTTGTGGGGATGAGCAGATGCTTTCCTCTGCACAGAGGGGATGTTTCCTGGAAGGCAGAAAGCATTTAGTCACTATTGCTCTATCTGCAGCTGAAATGGAAAGCAAAATAGCCCCATGCCACAGTGCTAAGAGAGTGAGGATGGGGGACTGCTAAAACCAAACAATTTTCATGCTTGTGATGTACAAGCACAGATGAAAACCGGCCTCACTTGGTTCATATTCACATGAAAATATAAATAAGCAAATACTGGTTTACAGGCCATCAGATATCAGTATTTGTATCACGTACTCTGAAACATCACCCCTTCTTCTTGTCAGCATCATAACTGATATGCAATTACAGATGTCCTTCCTAGTAGTGAAAGCTTTGCTGTGACATCAGTTACTGCTTAAAAATGCCTTAATTGTGCCAGAAATCCAGTCCCATTATTCAGTACTATGGCATTCTACTGCAGGTCCTGGGAAGAGGCGGAGTGCAGAGCACAGCAAAATGGCACAGTCTTTATCCCGTTGTCCCCAAGGATCCTTACAAGAAGTTATGGAAATAAATAGTACAGGGGTGCCTAAAATAGCCAGATCAGGGTGGACGAAAGATGACTTTCAGTAATATTGGTTTCTTACCTTTGAACCACATTTCTTTTCCTTCATGTGCTTTTAAGCGTCTTTAGAACAGAGGTGTGATCGTGTCGTAGCTCGGTGTGGCTGTGGGTGTGCATGTGACAGCCACGGGCGGTTGGTGCCCAGATGATTTATTTTCTGGGGTCTCTCGTACTGTCCCTCACTTTTGTATATAGGTGTGTGATCCGAATGTGATGCAAACCCGAACTCGACAAGTGCTGAGGTCTTCTGTCAATACAAAGCCCTGCCCTGAAATTTCACAGAAGAAGCCGTGTATTCTTAACCAAAATTGCTTCCAGTATCAGTACAATCTAACAGGTCGGTATAACTTTCCAATATACTCTTAGCAGAAAGTGACACCAGCTACAGCATATATTAAATTGATGTTCTGCTTTTCCAAATGTCTTTGCATGAAAGGTTCAGCTCCTTAAAGGCTTTCTCCAGTTATATTTTATTTGTTTGCTTGTGGTGTTGGTTAAAGCCTTGACATTAGAAGAGTTATATGTGGACATCACTGGTTTCACTAACGTTAATTACATGCCTACATTTTTTTTGTCGACAGGTGAGTAGGGAAATGCACAACTTTTAATTTAAGTTGTCATTGCAGGTACACTGGAAATAAAACAGGTTAAATATCTCCTTTTTGTTGGGTTATCAACAGAATTAACGACGAAATTCCAGTTAAAAGAGTATCATCTGTGTGAGTCTGGTGAAGCCAATAATACCAACAGTGGCGTAATTTGAAGGCAATATGGGTGGGCACAGGCTATGCAGAGCAAAATGCATTATTTAGGACCTCAGAAGCAATTAGATCTGTTGCAAACAAACTAACAAAAAAAGAAAAAGGAAAAAATCCTTTTGTTTTGACCAGCTTGGATAAATGAGAAAGCAGAGAGAGGAGAGGAGATCTAAGAGGAGTTTTGGGGGCTGGTGGAAAGGGAGAACAAAGCAGGAGAAGATGTTCTGTCTGAACATAAACTCAGCCTGCTTGCAGTAAAAGCCCTTGAAACACACAGGCAGCAGGACGATGCCTTTTGTATCACCACATTTCAGAAATGCAGAACATTGATGTGTTCATGTTTATCAGAGGTGGAAGACACAAAGCCATGGATTTTCTTCTCCTGTGCTTCCTAGTTGGTGGTGGTGGTGTATGGAAATCTTTGTTGTCTGTGTTATGCTTTTCTGTTCTTTTTAAATAGTGTTTTAAGGCTTATTTTAGTTTAGATGTATTCTGACCATCGTAATTTCAAACAAGGAATAGGATATAAATTTTCTTCTGCTAGACATACTGTTTTTATTTCATCAGTATTAAAGCTTAGTTTTTAAATAATGGAAAGCTTTGCCGTGGAGTCAAGAAATAGGTTAAACCAGAGGTACCCTTCAGAAACTTCCCCAGCTGCTTTATCAAAGCGAAAGTTTGCTTCGGACAATAGTGTCTTGTAGAGGCTCCAGCTGGGTTGAACCGGTGCACATTATCAGCGTGTGACGGTTTTCTGTGCTCCCTGATGTACCGGTTTTGTTAAGCGGCTATCGGAGTGCAAAGTAAGGAGTTTCTCCTCCGAGACTTGCTCGGTTTTGAGAGCAACGTTCTTTTGTGGGGGTTGTTCCTGGGTCTGGGATGCTCCGACATGTGGAAGCGCTGCGCTCGGGGAAGGTGACCCACGCATTGAGTAACAGAAGGTGGGAAGGTGGAACGACGGCCATGGCCTGCGGCACAGCGCCCTTTGCTTTGTGTCCGCAGGCTGGAGTGGGTGCCAGCTGAGTGCCAACGCGGTGTGCGGGCGCGGGGAGCGGCGTCGTCTGCTGAGCTGCCAGCGCAGTGATGGGGCCACGGTCAGCACGCGGCTCTGCCAGCGGGTGAGGACGGCGCGCGTGCGGCACGGCAGCAACCGCATGTCTGTGTTGTTTATAGAAAGCCGGTGCCTTCTGATCCACACCGAGACACTGTCCATAGGTGGTGGAGGAGTTGTGTTTGTGCTGGGAGAGCAGAAGTTGGGGGTTTGGGCAAATAAAGACATCCCAAAGCTGTTAGTGAGTGGTATCACTCTTTGACTCAAACGGGAGGTTTTGGAGTTGGAGGAGCACGCATGGGGCACAGCTATAGCCCTGCACCATGGCTCCAACAAAGCTGGCCACCACAGAATGGTTTGGGTTGGAAGGGACCTTAAAGGTCACCCAGTTCCAACCCCCCTGCCATGGACAGGGACACCTTCCCCCAGACCAGGTTTCTCCAAGCCCCGTCCAACCTGGCCTTGAACCCTACCAGGGAGGGGGCAGCCACAGCTTCTCTGG
>Ga0181612_180043_pt1 | contig 14521 bp, 6 predicted proteins | sample HoacroProtozoa21_FD_119630 | JGI IMG/M metagenome (GOLD analysis project Ga0181612, IMG submission 119630) | Hoatzin crop microbial communities from Cojedes, Venezuel. Combined Assembly of Gp0051906, Gp0051904, Gp0051908 | reverse complement strand
TGTCAACAGCTGTAACACTTTTTTCTATTTCCAGTGATTTCTTAAATAGGTTCTTTTTTCCGAGGATTTCATAAATGGGTTAGGCTGGAGGTGCTGTCAGGGAAGTTGCACACCAGCAGAGATCGATCCTGACCAGGCTCAGAGCCATTTTCTCAGGGCACGTTTGGACTCAGACACAGCCACCCAAGCCAGGTATTAACGAGTTCCCTCATACAGCTGGCTATTAAGACATCGCGTAGTTATCTTCTGCGGATCTCCTGCTGTCACACTGTGCCTTTCGGCAGTGCCGCCTCGGTAGTACAACTCTGTCCCTGGGATGTTTTGGGGAGATGCACTAAGCGTCACGCCCGTGTTAGCAGCCGAGCCGAAACTGTGCTGTTCTGGCTTCAAACGGTTGCGAACACGATGGGAACGTTGCCGCCGTCCCTCGGCACGTCACGGGGGAAACGAGGAGCGACCCAAGCGCTGCCGTGTCCGTCGGCAGCTCCCCTGCCCACAGCAGCTGCTCCTCACCCCTGCCCTCTCTCTGCCTGCCTGGATTATTTTCGCTTTCTATATTTACCCCGCGTCCTCCTCCACTCGGCGGGATCGGCACGGCGTCTTTTTCTGGGGTTTGGGTGATGAGATCCCAGCTGTGCGTGTTTGGGGCCGGTATCCGAGTGGAGCAAGACCTCCCTGGAACGCACATCCAGCAAACGAGCCCCACCTGCCCTCTGTCCCCAGCTCCAGACCCGTGACAGAAACAGCAATTATTCTTCTCCGCAATGAGTATTTGGTATTTAACAACGATGTCCTACACCGCTTGTGACACAACAGCGCAAGCAAAAAGCAGAGCCTATATTTAAATAAAATAAATAAATTTTTAAAATATATTGTATTCTATCATATCATATCATATCATATCATATCATATTATATCATATTATATCATATTATATTATATTATATCATATCATATCATATCATATCATATCATATCATATCATATTATATTATATTATATTGTATTATATTATATTATATTGTATTATATTATATTATATCATATCATATTATATCATATCATATCATATTATATCATATTCTATTCTATTCTATTCTATTCTATTACATTACATTACATTATATTATATTACATTACGTTATGTTATGCTATGCTATGCTATGCTATGTTATGCTATGCTATATTACAGATATTCATAAATTCTTTTTGAGCACCTAAGATGGGACTTTGACTTTTGGAGAGGCAGTCCAAGGAACTGAGACTACTAGGAGCACTGCTGCTCTGGTCTTGCAGATGCTGAACTAACAGGCATCTTCACTGCAGCCAAGACATCTTAAACTTAGGTATCCTGGGCCTCTGTCTAGTCAGCTAGGAGGACAACATGTCTTCAGTACCGAAGGCAGCAAACGCAGCAGATGTGTGACCTTTCGAAACAGCATGAGAGAGAGAAATTGCTGCTGGTCCTTTGTGTAATAAATTAGTAGTTGGAGCATCCCCATGAAACTGGCAGACAAGTTCAACATCCTTCTCAATCTGATGAACCTCTAGCCTGTCACATCCTCTTATAATCTAATCAACCACATCTTCTCTCCCACCTCTGTGAGCAAAGCCATCTCAAGGCCAAAACCCCAAGAAGTACAGAGCCAAGAGGGGACCATATAAAACCAAACTGCACTGCAGATGGAAAAAATGAGCTTTTTGTCCTGGCCCTTGCTCCCCAGTTATAAAATCTCCTAAACAACTGTAACCTCACTTCAACCTTGAAATGTCTGTATGACCTCAGTGTGAACTGCTGCCTTGGTACAAGCAGCAATACTCTCCTGTAAGACTGAGGTACAAATACGTACACATGTTCACAGCTCACACATGTGCAAGGGTAAAAAGTGGTTTCTGAATATTAGAATCTTTATTGCTATTTTAATGCCAGCAACCAAGGGGTGCAACAAACTTCTGAATTTGGGGGGGATAATTTCATTATCTAGCACAAAAATAAACTGAAAAGGTCTTTGACACTTCTTTCATGTATCAACAGCTGCAGCAGTTGCATTTTTTTTTATTAGAATGTAAAAATTGTTTACTAACCTGTGCCTGCAAAATTTCTCAAAGATCACCTATCACTTACTTCTGCCATAAGAGGAATAATGTGTAGGTCTCCTTTATTATTTTCCCTTTTGTCTTCACTTTAGAATAGAAAAAATATCTCTTTAACTCCCACTCCTTTCAGTTCTGCTTTAGTATCCACAGCAGAGATTTCACATACACAGCTCAATAAATTTCAGGTTTTGGGAGTATGAAAACAAGGCAGCTCTGTACCCTGTTGCTGATTTATACAGGCAAGCACTATACATTCCCTCCACACAGATTAAAGGGTGTGCAAGCCTCTTTGATGGGCAAGTTCAAAGGAATAATAAGCTTCATATATCTTCTTTACTTGATAGACTAGTGTACTTACTCAGGCTAAATGGTTTAAATATGCTGATTTGTCAGAAGATTTAAATTTGAAAGGAAGCTCTGTTCAGTCATATTATGAGAATATAGCAAGGTTTTGTATATGGTATTTTCCAGCATGTTAAGCAGTTGTGACCAATGAATCATCTTTGGTGCTACATGCCTAATTAGCAACTAGAAGGAGGGAGGCTTTTGAAACTTTGGAAGGTCCCTGTGTCATTTCATTAGCAAATATTTAAGTAAAACTTATAAATCTTTCTAATCTATTGAATATAACTGAAGTGTGCATAAAGTTGACTGGAGATTTCCTATTTCTTAGTGTATTTTTCTGCCTTCAGCAATCCTTGAGGTACATGTCCCAAAACATGCTTTAAAAGCTCATTTGATTTATTTTTTTATTATGAAATATAATGTTACGCAACCCTTCTCAGCAGCAGTGAAATGAATACTTGAAGTCTGTCACCACTGTTGTTAGTTTATAAATTAACAGGATTTTCAGTATTCCCAAAATATGGTCATTTTGACATTTCTTATACAGTTAATCATAAATCTTGTCTCCAAAGTGCAGTCCTTGTGATTACATTTCATTGCAGAGATTCTCCTAAGCATTAGAGAAAGAAGTAAAAATATTCTCAGATGATGTGATATTTGCACAATTTTTTTACTGTGGTCATTAGACACCAGATCTTATGGCTTCTCCAGGCTACAGTAGCAGACAGCCATGTGAATAGTCCTTGAACCCTCCTTGAACAGAAACATCACCAAGTTTCCCTGTGTTACAGATGTGCCTGTTAGCAGCCCTGCCCCTGGTACTACCTCCTGGATGGACTTTGGACTCATGCTGTAGCCATGTTTTCGGTACTGTCTCTGCTCCTGTCACCTTTTTCTCCTGACCAGACTCCCTGTACGCACCCTGGACCAGGTTCACCACCTTGCCTGACATGACACTGTTGATGGACCTTATTACTTGCACCTAGCTCTGCCCATAGTTTCCAAACTCTGCTGGACAGTACCCTGTGGATGAGGTTCACAGCCTACACCAGGAGCAGGCAGCTCTTGCAGCTCGCTAACCAAAACCAGCAGTGTGGACTGCTGCATGACTATGTGCTACGGTTTGAAAACCACTGTGCTATATTTCTTAAACAAAATAGCTTAAACTATAGGTTTGCAGTCCCCATGTAGTTCACGATATATTTATGTGAAAGTCATAATTACTGATCATTAGGAACATAAATCCTTCCAACTACCCATTTCTGGCCAGCCAGACTAATGCCTGAAAAGTCTGAGAGAGACAAGCACCTTCAGGACACCATTTGATTATTTCGCATACTTCTATAACAGATGTGCAAGCTGGCTTGCCTCTGCAGAAATGTGATCATAAAGGGAGTCCACACACTATATCTGAGATAGCCATCTCCAGAGTTGACACCAAAGTGCTGGTAGACGGAGCTGACCAGTAGTGCACATTAACTCAACTTATGGGAGAATCAGTAGGAGGGGCCTGACTGAGGGTAAGTTCACACCATAGCTGTGAACACTTCATCTACATCAGGTGGACAGGCCACATAAGGCAATAACAGAGGAGGCCATATGTTCTAAACATTTGAATGAGCTTTGTGCCACTGTTCTAATTTATTTCAAAGAAACACAAAAGAAGGAATAATGGGACAGGCAAGATCAAGAAGAAACAATGGAGATTTTAGAAATGCATAATCTGTCATGCTTTTGAAATAATTTTCTGCTGCTCTTTTTCAAAATATCTTTCCTTCATGGCTTCCTATTTGTAATTTTAAACTCTTGTGAAAAAAGCAGTCAGACATACAATTTGCTAATAATCTGTAGATAAAATAACACAGAATTGGTCAAATCTTGCAATTTCAGTGTGTTTTACCCAAACTCAAAGCTCTTTAGTACTTTATACAAATGATTGAGACACTCTTCTGTTGTCTTTATGAATATATTGGTCAAGTGATGGCCAGAGAGTAGCATGAGTTAAATATTTCAGTGGAGCTTCCCTTCTGATGATCACAAGCACCCAATAAAATTTAGAGCAAGCTTTAATTTGCTGTAGGTTGGCCATAAGAATGGATGCTTTTCTTGGCACTGTGTGCACGGGAACTCTACCTACTGTCATCCACAGCTCCTTCATCCTATCTAAATTCCAAATGAAGCTAACACATCTAAGAGACACGAAAACAGGATTCTCCAGTCAATAGGATGGTTTAGGAACATTTACAATTCTTCAAGTTCTTCACGGTCCTCTTACTTTCTCTTAAAAAATTCAACTCCTGGGTCATTCCCTTGATGAACAGGTAACAGCAGTTGATACTCATGCTTAGAAACATATGACTTGACAGTCATTTAGATCATCTTTGTGTACCCTGTCACAACTCATTGATCTAAGTGTGATATGTTTATCCAGCAAGTCAGAAAACAGTTTCTGGAAGTCACACTGTAAGACTTCACTGTGAGACTAAATTTCTTTCAGAAGGAAATTTTTTAAAAAATACTTGGTATGTGTATTTATGTAAGACATGGTTCTAGCTAATGAAGACTTGGCTGTGGAACTTCTACTCAACTGGAGTCAGATGATTATTAATGGCAATTAAATGCAAGCGTAATGATTCCGCTCTGAAAAATAAAGTGTGTGTTTCACTAGCAAGAGAGCAGGGTACACAATGAAATAGTGTTCTGAAAAATAACCTACTGTAACTCTGTTCTCAATAAGAATTAATAATTTCTTATTCTCTTTATGCATGTTATAGAACTCCTTCATACACAGAGCACTAGACTTGTGTCCAATCTGCTATTAGGTACTTATTCATTATCAGGTAACTCAGTCTGTCATGGAACTAAATAATCTCATACATTTGTGCAAAACCTAAGCACAGAAATTTGATTTTTTAATCTTGTTCTTATCCACAGCTTTGGAAAGGGAAGAGTTTGCACCTGTCCGATGTTTGATGCTGATTGCATGCTACTTCTGCATATACTGCCTGCAGATAAATCTCAATATTCATTGAAATGTGGGAAGAAACATGCAATAAAATAAAATAATTTTTGACAAGTCCTCATAAAAAAAACTAGTTTCAGTAGGGGGAAAAAACTCCAAAGTATGCTTATATGCTAGGAAAAGCAGACTGTCAGGATATTATACTGTATTACAAACTCTCCAGGTATCTCTTAGCATTTTGAGAGTCAACAGTTGTAAGATGCCAGATATAAATCCGTATAATCCACGTATCAGAACATAGCAGCAACATTATTGTAAAAGGGGAGTAAACAAGACTCAGAAGCCTTTTTAAAATTACTAAGTAGAAACTTGAACATAAGGATGGCCTAAGTAGCTCTTTTCTTTCTCTCTATACACAGTAGAGAAAGTGAAACATGAAATAAGATGTATGGTACTGAAGGTAAAAAGAGACACATGACTTCTTTGCAACAGTAAATTATAACACAATTACAGTTTGCACAAATCTATGTATCATGAAAGATAAATAAAAGAACTGCTACATTACAATGAGCCTTAGATACCAGTTTATCTTTGGTTTGTAGTTAAAGTTTATGAAATAGTCTTTCAGGCTTTCTTGGTTAAATTATGGAGAAATGTTATTAAGCCACTGAAATTCTTTAAGGGTCAGTGAATAGACTGAAATTCACATACGAGATCACATCTACATTCAAAGTTCCAACATTCAGGCACCTTCCCATGTGGAAATATTATTCTGGTTTTCTCCTTTGAATTGGGCTAAAAAGTATTTGTTACAACCACTGTTGCTTCTAAATCTATTTAATGATTTATTTGGTCCTACACAATTTCAGACATGTGATGGAAGATAAGGACATGAAGACACTTTTGCTAAGTGAAAGTTTTCCAAGAGATTTTGTTGCGGCAGAAAAGGTTAAAGAGGCATTGCACATGAAGTTATAATTTCACTTGAATATGCAATCTGAAAAATTAAGATTTTTGCTGGCAATAAGACATCACAGAAATCTTAAAGTAAAACTGTTTGCTCTAGTGAGTCTCAGACCACTGTAATTCTGCTACATTAAGGTAAACATCCATCTAAATGTCACCTCTGAATCGTTTGAAATTATCGCCATCCATCATTTATTGTACACTTGCAGCAATTCCAAGTAAGTATTTTCAGAGCAAACAATTCTTTGTATCATAAAAAAATAAATCTGAGTATTATATGACATTTTAAAATAAAGCTTATTGCTTTTATTGTTCTGGAATGCTTTAAAAAATTCTTTTTTCTCATCATCTTCAATAAAATACTTCACTTACAGAACAATTTTTTATAATGTTTATCTTTTCGCATTTTAATTCTTCCACTGATTGTTACCAGGTCATGAATTTAAATTATAATAAGCAAACAACCGTGAATTCACTGATTTATATGGTCTATGCTTGTTTTCATGCAACAGACAACAGTGAGGTCAAATTTGGTTGTTAAACAACAGTGTTATTTGCTATTGCGCTCAAAGCACAAGGGAAGAGAGACATCACAGACCCCTATGAGAATACTGTTTTTGTCCTTTGGCTCATGCACAGCTTTAGCTGTGATTGATCAAAGACTGAATATGTAGTGGTTTTTCTTTCTCTAGCAAAAGCATTGTTAATTCTTTGAACCATGCATTTGTTCACCTATTGCTTATCATACACAGGTTCCTCAAAGCATACACGGCAATCGTGTCGCGTAAGTGAAGATGCCCTGACATGCTGTGCAATTCATTGCAGAACACATCTATGTTACAGAATATATGGACCACCACAAGAGGCTTTAAAGGAAGAGAACCAAGAAAGAAGTCAGGAGATCTACGTATGCATATAGTTACTAGTGTGACTGATGTTACAAGCAAATAAACAGGAAGCAAAGTACAAACTGTGGGTGTCCATGAGTACTATAGCCAAAGTTTGACTCAGTTTCAACGTAATCGCACAAAACCCTTATAGTTCATAAGGCAATTTGACTGGCAGAATATATTTGCCTCACAAAATACAAGTTAGCAGAGTGTAGGTTATCTTCTGTGTGAGTGTGCGTGTGTGTATATGCACAGCCATGGAGTTTTTTAAGAACATATTTTTCAGAAAAATGCCCATTGAAAGAAACATACCTCTAGGTTCTAAAAAAATAAACTTAGCATTTTATAGCACAGGTTAATCCAAACTGGTATATTTACCTTTGATATTTTATCATTTCTTTCCCTGAGATAGTACTGTTTCTTGATTAACTACATCTCAAAGACTATAAACAACTGCACTACTACATAGCTCAGCTATCTATTCACACTTAACTCTAACTGCTTACTTAGGTGCTTAGATGCAATCTTACAAAACAAATATAAGGTGTTCATTTTGAAAAATCCGGAAGTGTGGTTTTAGTGAAATTTTTTTAATGTGTCTTTTAATAATACTTAATTTTCCATGTATATTTAAGATCTGATTCCTTTCTTCTAGTTCTAGACATTTTGGTGAAGTCACCTGCATTCAAGTGTGGCTGCTTCCTGTAGAGCGAAGGTAAAAAAACAGCCTTACTCATCTGAGGTCTGAATTGGAATACATTTACCTGTACTGCCTGGACACAAAGGATATGAAGATAACTCTATGGTTAAACTAAACAGGTGAAGACAGAGTAAAGAATGAGAGGGTTACGACAATGATAGATTATACCACTAACTTCTCTAATGACTCTACAATAAAAACAGATTTTACTTTTCTATTGAAGTGCATCCATGTTGTATATTCCGAAAAATAAATTAAGAGAAAAAATTTCAGTTTCTCAGAAAATTCTGCTCTGAAAATACAGTTGCATTGTGTGAAATAATTTATTACAATCTCAATGTTAAAATAATATACTATTCCTAAAAATGAAAGAAGTAAAAAAGACCTTTCCATGACAGGAGACCATAATAAAAAGTGTTCAGAAATATTTAGAAATCCGTAGACCTTTCTCTTTCTTGCTTTATCAAACAGCAAAAATTGGCAAGCTAAGCAGAGACCACGTATTTCTTCACCTTCAATCTTTTTCCCCATCGTTGGCAAAATTTCAAAATTTTTATATGCAAAATATTAGAAGTACTGCCCCAATTCACAGCACTTACATGCAACACATACATTAATTTTATGGTATCTTGGTGCATTGAAAAGTAATTGGTGATGTTTGAAGATGACAAGCCCTTTAGAGCTGTGCTGCGATGAAGCCAGAGGTTACTTCTGTCCTGCTGATGGGCTTTGACTGCAGAATGCACTTTTGGGTCCTCACCTGATTAACTGTAGGATTTGGATGGAAAGTTCTGGCAAACTGACAAAATGAACAAATTTCCCTTGAGAAAACATGATCTTGATCTGAATCTAGCAGTGTAAAGTAGCTTCATGCCATCCTTGGATGCTGCTTGCAGCAGAAAGGAGAATATTTATTGGTTGAGTCCAAAACACTACACTGGTGTTACCTGTAATTAGCATATATGTTCCATTACTTCAGTTAATTTTCTGCAGTGATAACTTGTAAGGAACCTATAATAGCACAGGTTAATTTCTATCAATTTATGTCTATGCATCATGTGTTCACGAAGATTTATTATTAAAAACTAAATACAGATCAACATATATATTATTTATTACTATCACATTAATTTGAAAAGAAAAAATTCGAGAAAAATTAATTATTTTAAATAGAAGCTTTGTAAAGATTTTCAAATACACATGCAGGAATGTAACAATTTTCAGATAATATGCTCTTTAAAAATATATACCTTTAAGTTTGTAAAGCAAACATTACAATTTTAGGAATATTCTCCTCTTATTATTACATGCAATGAAAGAAATAATCCTAACCTTCTTTAACCTGACATTTAGTATCTTCAGATTATGAAGATTTAATGGTTTTACTTTTATTAAATCTTTATTGCTTACCTTGCATACAATCATTTTATTTATCAGAATTGCTTTTCACTAGAGATTATTACCTGTATGAATTTTATAGTATTTTAAGCATTTCTACTAGTTAGTCATTAGCTCTTGCCTTCTAGTGTCCTTTTTTCTGCTTTTGTAGGGTTTTCATAAGCATTTCTTATTTTACTGAAAACGTCTCTGAACTTCATTCTTCTTAATTCTAAGCATTAGATATTTAAAATGTCAGTCTTCACCTGTTTTAAACTGAAAAGCTGTGAACAATACATTTGTACTTTCCAATGTTTAAATCTGTCATCTTTTAACGACATTAAACTGTTGCTAGTCCTAGCAAAACAGTCTGTTTCACCGGAATACATAAATGAATGTTATTGCTTGAATATAGTTCCAGGATATTTCAATATATCCATTTCTGATCATCTGTTGGGTTACAGGTTAGATAGGAGAACTACCTTACACTTTTCTTTAGATCTATGCATTGTTCCCCTTTTTTTGAACCCCATGAACTTTTTCTCTCTGTTTTTGCAGAAGTTTTGGGTGGAGAAGAAAGAAATTAAAATTTTATTCTCTTTTTGCTGAAGATTGCAATCCAGATAATAAATGCAAGATTATAAGCCCATGATAATTAATGGAGCCAATAATAAAACAAAAATACAGAAAAAGGCTAAAAGAACTTGGAGGTTATTAAGGGCGCAGTAACTGAACAGATATCCCAAATACTCTACAACTAAAACAGACCCTTTTGAAACTCTTGTTAACTTTTGTTTTTTTAAAAAATTTAGGACTCAATTATAACATCTTAGTTAACTCGCCTTTCAATACTTTCTGTTTCGAAGAGTAAAATAACCTTTTCTCACAGGGGAGAATGAAGACACTTTTCAAATTTACCTTTTTTGTTTGGTTTTTTTTAGAGAAATCTTTTCTAATCATCACAGCAAGAACAGGAAAGGAAAGTTTAAATTCTCGCTCATTAGGGCAGCTGCATTATTTCACAGTGCTGAACAGTAATAGTTACCTCAAATTAGTAAGCAAGCACTTAGTATGTACAAAATAGACAAGCAAGAACTGAAAGCAGTTTTTCTGTTTCTCAAGGGTGTGTCTGTTTAATGTTACAAAATTTCTCCACACAAAGAAAAACAAGGTTTGCACTGATTTTGAATACTTAAAGCGGGGTTTAAAGTAAGCTGACAGCAAAGTTTGGATCTGAGAGTCTCAACAGCCTCTGTTCAAAAGAAAAATGTCCTTAGTGCTAGCAAATAACAATATTTTAAGCAGAAAGCTGCTATATTTGGCATTGCCTATCTACACAGACACATTCTTCTGAAATAGTTCTGCAGGCAATCTGGGAAATGCCACAACACTAAAGGTTAATTAAGCAGTAAGACATGACAAATCGTGCCGTAGTGCATATCTGTACATACCTCAAAAAGACAATGAGGCAGAGATAAAGCAAAATGCCTCTGGTGCACCGGACCTATGTGTTTATCAGAACGAATGCACACTGAATAAAAAAAGGCTTCAAAATATCCATTTGCATTTTTCAAATGTACAGATAAAAGTTTGGAGGAAAATTTGAGCAAACATATCAAAAGGGTTAGAGTACCATTCTGGACCGATACACTAAGGGCTATACAAAAAACAGGATCTTAGACAAAAAGGATGATGTACCACAGTGCAGAAATTCTTCGGCTAGTGGACAATTTACTTCAAATTAAGTTTCACTCGCTTTCCTTTCTCTTAAAGTACAGAAAGTTATCCTGTGTCCTTACAGCTGGAAATAGGTTTAGAGCTGTTGACAGTAATAGCATTGGTCCAAGTCCTGAGAGGAGCTGAGATGACATTAACTTGTTGTCAGATCTAACTACAGGAATAAAATAGTCTGTTCCTGTGTTTCATACTGTAACTTGTACCCACAAAACATGTCAATACTCCCAGTAAATGAAGTTTTCCAACTTCATTTGAGCACATGACAGAAGGATTTGATTCTTTTTCTTAATACAGATTTTGATTGCAATACTGGATATGCTGCACATCATGCCCTTCTCCACTCTAAACGACCTTGTGCTATATTTTAATTTCAATTATCTGTTCAATTGCAATCATAGTCTACCATCTAGAGTTTCATGCTAAGAGAAAAGAATACATCAGTCAGAAAGAACAGGCTTCATCAGAAATTCTGTGGTGAAGTTGCTACAGCAAAACTTTGCCAGATGCAGTTATTCTTCAAGATTCTAAATTATTTCAATTTGTTTATAACTAATTTAAAACTCATTCTCAGTGGTAAGTATATTTTATACGATTATACCACAGCAAATTACTACATATTAAATCTCTCTCAATTCCAAAACAGGTGAGCTGTAGTTTGCTCACTAGTACATGAATGTGCAGAAAGGAATTTATAATTTTTCTTATGAATAAGTGGGAAAAAAGAGAGAACTAAACTCTCTTTGGAAATATGGAGAACTGCTGAAGACACCAAGCAGGGGCTGAAAATTGTTCCTCTGCCAACAGCTTTTTTTTTTTTTTTTACCCTGGCCAAATTATATAAACACTCATTTTCCCATCTGTGCACAATGTGTATAAGTATTTCTTTTTTCATACCCTTTTACTATCTGTATTTTTGGAAACTACTCATTGATGGAAATGGACAGAGTTTCTAGCAGACTGGTAGATATCTTCTGATATTGAAGGGATCTCCATTAATATTACCATGGTAGAAATAATCATCTACTTTCTGCCTTTCCATATCAGCTGTCTCTAAGCATCTCCTTCCTTAGCCTAATGACCCTGCAAGCCATTCCAAATTCTGTCGAACTGCTCTGGGCTACTCAGCTTTCTCTACACGTTGTACAGGAATATCAGCTGCCCAGGTTACAGATTCTGGATCCCATGTTCCCTAAAATTAGATCCCACAGAGTTCCTTTGCATTGACGTCCAAGTTTTCTACTGAAATCAAGCATAAATGGGTGAAATTCTTAAGAACGCTTACCAGTTAGGTCAATGCAGTAGGCCATACTCACAGACCCTTGCCAGAGCTTATTGTTCTCAGAGCACAGACAGCAGCATGGGCAGCACAGATGTACTGCGGTTCAGAGGCAGGAATGTTTGCTTGAACAGCTCTCATTTCCTGGTTATGAGACTAGACCTGACTGTGAATTGTTAGAAATGAGATCTCTTATTAAAAACTCCTTTCTGCACTTTAGTGCAGCAGCTGAAGGGTTTACTGGACCCAGGCAAAGACGAAAACATGTTCAACACGTTCTATTGTGTACTTCACAGTGTTTTAACCTCTTCCTATACACAAACTGACTGAAACCGTAAAAAATTACTTTATTATATTTTATATTTATTTAGAATGTATCTTTATAAATTTACTGAATATTTTTGTTTCTGTAAAACCAAAATATTTAGTTGCATTGCAATGTTTTTATTCTTTTTAATACCAAAACCTGTTTTGAAGATGAAAAATTGTTTAAAACCAAACATTGAACTCCATTCTAAAAATGTTAGCTAAGATGATATAACATAATGAATGTTGGTCATTTTAAGGTCTAGAGGTTATATTCAAACGGAAATATATAAAAGTATGTATTTTCTGAATTACACACGTTTACAGGAAGAAAATATTTCTAAATACAGTGTAATGTCTTTGTCCTAAGTCCATCTTCCAGTAAAATTCCTTCTCTTCCTCTCTCCTAAAATAGCTATGGGATTTTGAGAAACTTGAAGGTATATTCATTTGTCTTCAGAGATTGCATCTTGCTTTACTCTGTAGTCATATCTGAAGAATGCTTAAACCAGTTCTGTTGAACAGAAGTCTTGTATGACAGGGAAGTGGCCTCTGTGGTGTGTAGTAAAAAGAGAGAAAAACCTGAAAGTATACCTATGGAGAAAATTTGGATTATGCAACAATAACACAATGAAAATATGATGATGTTTTGCAAACCAGACATTTTCATAGTGAGTTATGTTTTTTTATATAAATGTACCATGTACGGATTCCTACTAGCATTTTTCTGAAAGTCTGCATTAAACCTCTGTTTCCTCAGACATTCACCTCTGCAATTTTGGTAGCCTTGACAATTTTCTGCAATACCTGACATAAGATTCTTAAAGTTATGAAATTTCAAAGGCTCTATCTACTTTAAACAAAAGCCTGCTTGTTGGATTGTATCTTTGTACATTTTACTAGTTCTCACAGTTAGCTTATTAGCTTTTTTGCAGGTATAATCAGTTAAGAAATTCTCTTGAGCTACCCTGCCCTTTGCCACCAGCAAGACTATTTCTGCTGATCTCAGCATAATCTAAGAAGCTGCTGAAGACAGTCACAGATGCGTAGACTATTACTATTTAGTTTCCACCACCTGTCATTTATAGTTTCCAGATTTTAGTGTTTCTCTGAAGAAAACTGTCTTCTACACGCTCCTGTACTTTGCAAATGTTTTTGGTAATATAGATCATCCTTGGGTTCCTCTAAACTTTCACAAAATCTGTGTCCTTTCCCACAGACAACTGCACTTTTCAACAATCACTGTTCTGTCTTAGTAAACACCTTGGAGCACTTCATGAGGCAGAGAGCAAGAATCATCTTCCTTCTCAGTCAATTCTTAAAACCATATTTACATACCAAAAGTAGTTATGTGTTCAAAGGAAGAAGGCATCCTACCAGAGTATGATTAGAACACTGAAAGAGGATTCTGTTTGTATACACTGCTTTTTACAGTAGAATAAATTATTACACATAGCACAGAAAACACTTCCTCTGATTCAATTTCCTTATAAAGGTAAACATTCCTATTTAAATTTCCTATCTGACATTCAGTGCCATTGCTACATAGTTTGCTACATCATTAAAATGGCTTAATTTTAAGGTTCTGCCTTTTGAAAATCAAATCTGCTGTGAGAAATTATTTGCTAATGCTTTAACACACTTTTGGGGAATGTCAGACAGGAGATGCCTTAAAAAGCAGGAATTATTAATTTTATTTCAAAATAAACACGCAGAAGAAATATTTCTTTATCTGACACTACACAAATATGTGCAATATTCGATCTATCTCCTTCATTTATTGAAAAGTATAATAAATTTCTACATAGGAAATTTATTCTACGTGCTGCATATTCTGTTACTGAACTGTTTTTAGGAATAATAT
>Ga0181612_177622_pt1 | contig 14521 bp, 9 predicted proteins | sample HoacroProtozoa21_FD_119630 | JGI IMG/M metagenome (GOLD analysis project Ga0181612, IMG submission 119630) | Hoatzin crop microbial communities from Cojedes, Venezuel. Combined Assembly of Gp0051906, Gp0051904, Gp0051908 | reverse complement strand
TCAGCTTGTGCCCGTTGCCCCTTGTCCTGTCGCTGGGCACCACTGAAAAGAGTATGGCCCCATCCTCCTGACACCCACCCTGCAGATATTTATAAGCATTTATAAGGTCCCCTCTCAGCCTTCTCTTCTCCAGGCTGAACAAGCCCAGCTCCCTCAGCCTCTCCTCGTAGGAGAGATGCTCCAGTCCCCTCACCATCCTCGTAGCCCTCCGCTGGACTCTCTCCAGTAGCTCTTCATCTTTCTTGAACTGGGGAGCCCAGAACTGGACACAGTACTCCAGATGGGTCCTTACTAGGGCAGAGTAGAAGGGAAGGAGAACCTCCCTCGACCTGCTGGCCACACTCTTCTTGATGCATGCCAGGATCCCACTGGCCTTCTTGGCAGCCAGGGCACACTGCTGGCTCATGGTTAACCTGTCGTCCACCAGGACACCCAGGTCCCTCTCCGCAGAGCAGCTCTCCAGCAGGTCAGCCCCAGCCTGTACTGGTGCATTGGGTTGTTTCTCCCCAGGTGCACGACCCTGCACCTGCCCTTGTTTCACCTCCTTTTATTCCTGTGCCTTAAGGTCAGTGAGACAATTTCGTTCTCCTCAGCTTTGAATCATCAGGCAGTTAGGAGTGCGGACACGTCACTTACTGCTAGAGGGTCTTCTGTAGGCAGGCACTGCCGAACCGCAGCCGCTGTGAGCAATGGGGCAATGCGAGAGGTTACAGTTCCGGTTGTTCGCAGAAGCACATGTGATTACGGATGGACGGTTCTAATATGGAAGAAGAAAGAAAACTGTCACTCACCACGGCAATTAGCCAAAGCCGTGTTAGCAGCAGTTCACTGCATAATCACTTGAGTTGTACAAACACTGAACGGAATCCCAGCAGTGAAGTAACTCATAAACTGTCCAATTCAATAAGGCATATTAAAACCCAAAATATTCAGCTATTATTTGTCTGATTAAAAAAACCCCACATTGCATTTCCATAATGGTTCTCAGTTATTTAAGTGGCAAGGAGCCATATAGAAAAAGGGCAGTACAAAAGCAAGTAATTAAAAGCATGAAAGTGATTTTACAGTGACTCTCTCAACTTCACAGGCATTACGTGTGCAGAACTAAACGTCAACACAGTAAACACTCGTTGCGTTCTATGTCCACATATCCTTGTGATTCCGGGACTCACAAGGGCTTTGCCAAATTTCACAGGTATTTGTCATCTTAGCGTTAACTGAGCTTTAACGGCATCATTTTTCACGTGGAAGTTAAGTTTTCCTAGCCTGACCGATTCTGTATTCCGTACTTCAGCTACAAAACAATACGCCTGCAAGATGTAAAATCTGGAGAGCTCCTGAGCGATCCTGACTGCAACCACTTTCCTGTTGTAATTAATCTGCCTTTCTAGCACCACTTAATAAACATCATCCTCTGTCATTCTCAACATACGCAAGTTCCCCAAAATGTCTACTCACACAATCCTAATTCCACCACATACACTTTGTACAAAGTACACACATAAAATACTCTTCTTCCAGTTGTTTACTACGTAAATGTTACATCGAAACAAGGCTTTAGGAAAGGCAATGTCCCAGCTTCTCCAGGCGGCTGACGGGAAATAACGTGGGTACTGGAGTATTCTTGTTTGCATCTTTGGTGTATTTTATGATACAGGGAGTCCATTTTGCTATACCCAACGCAAGTTAATTATTAAGTGTCCAAAAGATTAGCAGAATTGAGGTAATTAACACAGTTTTAGTTTGTTCTCCATTTTACAAATCTGTGCAGCAAACCCACAAAAATCACTACTTTCACTACCACCATACAAAGTCAACGAGGAAGGAAAGAGTTTTCATCATCTAGTCGTACGTTAGTCTAGACAGAGCAAGACCAAAGGAGAGCAGATGAGCTTCCAAGGGGAAGTTTAACACTATCTGTCTAGACACAATGGGCACGATGCTATTTACACCTTCCTTCCTTTTTTTACTTTGCTCTCAGCGCAGTAAAGAAGAAAAGTGAATTATTTGATGCCTCAGTAAGCAGTTCACATGTGGAAGTATTTATTTTCTCTTATAGGAGCAAAGATTTTGTGCATCTATGAAGCAGTTTGTCAGAAGCGTGTATGTGCGTCTCTCTTCAGAACAGTGTTTCAGACATGCAAGAGGCGGGAAGTTGAGAGGGAGAGAGATGTAACAAAAAGCTTGTCTGAAGAACACACGCACCAACACCACGAAGGACCCGAGAGGCAGGGAAGGCATCCTACAGAACGCCCTGGCACGGCTCTGTGGGTACAGGTGCACTGAGCAGACTACACATGTTTACACAAAAATGTCGAGATAAGCTGAGAATTTAGTAACAAGTGCCTACAGCAGTTGAACCCTATGCTGCCTAAAATAAGAAGGTATTTTTTCCCACCTCTTTATTAGAAACAGAGTAAGATGAAATCCCATTCAACACGTTAAGGTAAAAAAAGAAAAAAACAAACAAAACAACAAATCATCAAACTAGGGTTTCTTATTTTCTATACACTTTTTTCTTTGTATGATTTCTACTCTGTGCCTTACCTCAACATCCTATTTTCCCAAGAAAACAGACTGTAATCTAGGCTCAAAATGTCACAGACAACAAGAGAGAGGAATCTGCTACTGAGCAACAGGAACCAGCCCAAGTGAAGTGCACCAAGAGCAGCGTATCGGTAGTGCTGGCTGCTACGCCGAGAGGCAGGGGTGACACCATCAAAGGGCACCGGTGTCGTCAGTGGAAGCCTGTCCCTTCCTCCTCTGTCATCGCTGAATGCCGAGAGCAAAGGAGAGCCGCTCGGCGCAGAACAGCAACTCCGCCATCTGCGTGCCAAGTGATGCAAGGTAACGGCGGCAGCAGTGCAACGGCATTCTGGCGTAGCAGAATGCGGAAGGCGAGCGTCCATAGCCGACCACCGTGAAAATCTACAGGGTAGATGTGAAGTATACGGCTCCAGCGAAGAGAAGCTTGCATAGTTTGCATATGAAAAATCCCAGCCTCAAAGATCACCCACTCCAAGTGTTCACCCTCTGCATCATGGGAGGGGAGGGAGGGAGGGAGGAAGGACGGAAGGAAGGAAGAGCTTGGGTACATGGGCCAGTTTGAGTTCTCAACACTGCAGCTCACCACAACTCAGTTACCGTGCTTTGTCTGTCCCCGTGTGAGAGTGATAAAAGCGAGTCTGACGCACACGAAAACTGGTGCTGTGTAACCTGCACAGAGATGGCTCATCTTCAGCAGTTCTGAAGGAAAACAAATACAACCTACCAGACGGCAAGCCAAAAACCAAACAACCTGCCAAAACCAAACCAAACCACTCCAGCGTACAGAAATAAACTATGAAATAATAAAAAATCATTACTTTGCTTCAGGAAAAGTTGTTACGAAACAGTGACACGACATTGCTCTGAACAACGCAATGAATGCTTTTGGCTGGCTAAAACAACTAACGTCATCAACTAACGTCATTCCAGCTTCTTTCGTGTGGACCCCCTGTACTCCCTTCTGTCTTGCACCTCTTCCTCAGCAGCCCTGGCAGGAGAGGGCCAGGACAGAGGGGAGGGAAGCGCGCACTGATTGCCAAGAGGAGCACAGATGAAGACCCTTTCTGCCTGGGAACTGCATCAGTTATTGCCCAGCACGTACCAGAGCTTCGCTCAGCCAGACTTTGCACTCCCAATTAAAATACACGCATTTGCAAGCTTAACAAAGCATCAGAAAAAGCAGCAAGGCCAAGATATCTGTGACAGATACATTTAAACATCAGCAATTTATTCACACTAAACACAACGAGCTATGACATTCATTGGGCTTTTGTGAAACACATTTATTTTGCCTGAAGAACAGTATCGCCTACCTACTGTAACTCACAACACGTTCTCCTTACATCTGGGAGCTCCTCCCCGCGTCTGCAACACGGATTCCTACAACCGCCCAGAGTTCCTTGTCAACCCACAAGCCAGTACCTGCTGCCGCTCCACAGAAGTCAGTGTAGGTGTGATGCCAACTGTTCGGGTTGCATCCATGCTGTTTTTGGTCAGTGCTAGAGGTTGATCCATGGTCAAGCTTGGGATTGAGGCGTACATGTGGTTGGCGTGAAGGCTCATTGTGGGGGCAGCAGCCCTCTCTATTGGACTGCGACTCCTCTCTCTGTGCTCCTTCCGATAATCTCCATTGGCAGTCTTGTTTCTAATACACGAAAGACAAAAAAGGTCAAAGGACTTACTATTGTTACAAGCTATAATGAGATACGCAGCATTACATCCCTTCAAGAAACACGAGGCAATGCATTTTGCTTGGTTTGTGAGGAGGGTACAGAATCCCCCAGCGAGGTATCCCTAGTCTATCCAGCCACCTCTCTGCAAATATAAGCGAGGGATTTACATTTGCAAGCTCTGGCAACCAGCATTCTTCTTCAGCCTAGAATTTCTTCACGTACTTGTCTAAAGGCACCAGTTAAAATAACTGATCATGCTTCAGTTAAATCAGACACCTTCTCATTTAACATAATATTAATCCCACTCTGTCTCCCAGCATTGCTGAAGCCTGAGAAAATTTTTACTCAATAGACATGGGTTGATACCAGCAAAATGCAGTGAGTCGAGGCAGGAAGCAAAATTTTCAGATCAGAAAACAACGGAAAAGCAAACTACACTGCATTTATCTCAGAATCATTTCATTACAACTGTTCTTTAAGGGAGTAATTTCAAAATACTACTGAACAGTAAATCTCGGTAGATGTACTCACATAATTAGCCTATCATTCACTGCAATTAAAACAATACTGATTTTGTACTTAAGTATGAGATACTTCTGTTTCCATACAGCAATAAAATTGTCATTAAAGGGAAACCAGTGAATCAAAGGATACGTACTTCACTCAAACTCGTGAAAGCCGTCGTTCATAACCTAAGCACTTACCTAGGTGAGCGTGGGTGCGACTGGCAGTCTGGAACATACCAGTATGGTAAGAGGCCACACGCTGCAATACCCAGTGTCTGTACCTCAGTGTGAGGTAGCAAACTCGGCCTATCTGCCACATCAGAGAGCACTAGAGGAGAAAGCTGGTTCCATGGAATATACGCTCTGTCTTCAGCAGGCTCCTGAAGTAATAGTGAAGTGTCCTGCATCTCCTGTGTATAAGTGGGTAAAATCCACTTACGAGGGTTTTCCCCCCACTTTTTATGCTCTAATTATATTAGGCAGAGACAGAAAAGGAACAGGAAAATGTTTTCTGTAATACCAGAAATTACGTACGAACAATGTTCAATACTGAAATAAGTTACAATTCCAAGAAGCTACTGCCTATTTCAACTTCTGAGAAAGTCTCTCGAAAAGGAATGCTAACAGCTGAGGGGGAAGAAAAACAACCCTGCCAACAGAGGAAAATAAGGAACCCCCAAAGTTATCGATAAAAATGTGACAGAAAAAACTTGCAGATTTCAAGTCCAGCCGGCATGGCCATGCAGCCGTGCTGGCAGCCCGAGGGAGAATCCAAAACCCCCACACCCACCCGGCCGTACCCTGCCCCGGGCGGGGGTCAGGGGTGGTCGCCGTGTTGCACGGCATTTCTTTAAGTGCCTTTGGAGACCATGTAAACTTTTAGCCTTGACAGCATCCTGTGGCAATGGATTCCACAGTTTAAACTACACGCTTTGGTAAGTACCTTTCCTTCACGGGCTCTTTTTGTTTCTTTTCAATCTAGAATCTAATGGCTTCGTCTTCTATTGCCCTAGTTCTTGTATTAGAAAAGAGAGAAAGCCATCGCTCCCTGCTCATCATCCTCATGCCACTCCTGAGCTCCTCTCTCCGTTCAACAACCTTTCTTCTCTAGGGTACAACTTCCTTCAAATAAAACCTGTTCCCATAGCTTTGTCATCCTTGTGGCCCCTCTCATGTAAGAGCTAGAAAAGCTGTAATATTCCCTGAGATGAGCGTGCAGAGCTCTGCTGCATTCAGGAACAGGGCCTTTGCTGAACTCATCAAGTCTCCAGCGCCGTTCTTCAGCCTGCTTGCGAGTCACTTGGCTGCGTAAACCAGGAATCTGCTGTTGCTGCCCGAATCCAAACTCAACTCATTAACCAGGGTAAAATCAGGGTTAATACGGTACCAGGCAACCAGTGATTTGAGAACCTCAGGACACGGCTTATTCTCAATGCCAAATTCCCCTGACACGCTCAGGAGGGAACAGCCAACAGAACAACAATACAATCTGTGACCGTTCAGATCCCCCTGCTCTGCGCCCCCTCCCTCCCCCTCATCGCTTGTCCCTTTTAACTAATTACAAATTAGTAGTTGCAGATTGGCAGAACTGACCATAAAAATCTAAACTTTAAGGTTTCACAGCTGGCGCTCAAGATGTTCTCTGAAAATCATGTGTTTCTTGACTCCTTCTGCACAGGCCAGATTTAGACACCGCGAAGCAGCACACAAACCACCAGGAAACGCGTTCTCGCAGCGCTACGTTTCGGTCTTTTGCCAGCTTTGGTACTGTTTCAATTCACAAGACTACTCTGCGGTATCAGCATTCAGAAGAAAGAAGTTTCGAATTGCACTGCTCTGAGCTAACGGCCGAGGCAAATGTGTGACTTGGTGGCAGCACAAGGGACTCTATATTTAAAGTACAGTAACCTCATCCTGAGTTACAGTACCGAAAGCAGCTACCGAACACCGCACACTACTCCTTCGCCACCCCGCAGGAGGCAGGCACGGGACTCCAGCAACAGGATGCCTTCGCGGACTGTTTTTGTGCCTGGACAACAGCCATTAGATAGCCTAGGAAGTAACAACGTGAAACGACACTGCTGAAATCGCCGCTCGAGCGATAAAGGCAATGCTGGGTGGCGCTGGCTCATTCCTCTTGCTGCAATGCGGTATCTTTGGTGGCTGCAAGCCAAAATCCTACTGTTCAACTAAATATTATCTGGTCTACTGCAATTTCAGTAACCATTTGGAGGCTGCAAAACCACATACAGCTCCAGCAGATTCCTTCTTCTCACTCCCTCAAAGAAAAAAATAATCCCTGTTCAGAATGATTATATTTTGTGTTAATAAGCACAAGCTGAAATCTTTTTTTCCTCCACCAAAAAAAAAACTTGTAAAATGAAACAAAAAAATGTAGCTATACCAGTTGTTTGGGTTTTTTTTCTTAGAACTGGGATTTCAACAATTTAGTGCTGCACTGTGGGGGAGGGCAGGGCTGTCAAATGCCCAGGGATAAACAAACCTACTGAAATTCCCAAGCCAGAGAAATTTCCCATTTTACACAACAGCCCCTATTCCACTCATCCTCACCTTAAACAAAAAATCACAGCCCTAGATACTGGTGAACCCCTAAAAGCCCCAAACCTTCCCTGCAAAGATTGTTGGAAGAAGGTACCAAGAAACTGGGAAATGGGATCAGTCTGAGGCCAGGAAGCACAGCACGGTAGGCAGACCTTCCCTAAAGATACCTGAAATTATTGAGTTGTCTCAGTCATCTCAGCAGACCACACCCGAGCCCTTTCTGCTGGCAAATAACTCTCCTAAATTAGAGCAACTCCTCTTCCGGGAAGGGAACTGTTTATACTCTGCTCCTCAGAAATCCTCTCCTCAATTCCTCTACTTTCAACTACACAGTCTTAGCAAAAAATGAAAAATACCTGAAGCTTCTATTTCCACATCAGATACTATTTTTTTTGAGCCCAGCTCAAAATTTTACAGTGCCGTGTAGACCAGTAACATGATAGCTCTGCCCTTGTGAAAATATACGGGTGCTTCTGAGTCCCTCCTATTTAAACATAAATAGCAAATCCTACAGACATCTGACTCCACTTGTAAAACAACTGTACATAAAATTAATAATAGTCTTCATCAATTTTGTATTATTAAATAATTTAGTTTTAAAATAATTAAAATTTAAGAAGAATTTTCTCTTAGAAACTGAAAGTTTGTTACAATTGTTATTATTATTATTGTTATTGTTGTTATTATTGAGAGAAGTCACTCTTGTTTTGATATTAGATGCTTTGTCTGAAGGGGCGACCAAAATTGCATGTGTTTGAAGATAATGGTATTTCAATAAAGTCAATTAGCTTAAAAATTCCACATGTACTGAACAAGTACATGGATGCAGCTCTTAGTTCAAACATAATGGCAGAAAATTACAAAGAAGGATTTCTGACCAGGACTGAAACTTAACTTAAAAATACATACTACAAATAAATCCAGCTGTCCAAACATCTTTACCGTCCCCCGCCTCCACTCGGTCTGAGCAATCAGCACACGTAACTCTGGACTCCATCTTCAGCGGCGAGCATGCCAGCGCAACTCCACTGGCTTAAAACGCGGCGAGGCGGGGAGAACGTGAGCAAACGTCGGGCAGTGGGACGCTGTTACATCAGCCATACCCACCACCCTTACTTCCCTTCTGACAGGGCTATTGAAGCTACCTGCAGGTTTACTTTAGCAAAATTAGAGACGATTCTAACCTTAAATTCATTCCTCCAACACTCGAAAAACAGACATTGTTTTGCATGTTTCTCCCCAGTGAATCATAACGGAGGCTCCGGCACTCACCAAGCATCATGTGCTCAGATGGATGTCGTACCAAAACCACACACATCCTGACTGCTAGCTGCACGGCTGCCTCGCTTGGCTTCTAAGTAATGGCGCTTAATTGAAAGCAATGGCTCAGTCCTCCTCAGGAACCAGTTCAAAGGTAGCTAAAATGCATTGTTCTTCGTATTTTTTTTGTTGTACAACCTTTAAATGTGGCTGTTCTGTTCACTGGCACAGAGCGGCGGTAATTCGCACTCGTCCTGCAGAACAGCCGAACCCTGCCAGCTGCTTAAGGAAAAGGAAAAAGAGGAGGCCCACCAAAGGGGACAGCGTTGCTTGCGCTCACTTCCAGCCTGCAGATCCTTAAGGAACAGATGCCAAAAGTATTACTGTACCTCCCAGTGAAGAAATCACAGACGTTTCACACTCCCTTTGGCAGAAACAGAGCTCTGACTTGAAACAGTTGTACTGTAGGAGTGTGTTTCACTTGCAGAAAGAACAAACATCCACTTACAGTGTTTTTTAATTGTCATGTAAGATGGTTTTCTTTACACAAACACAATGCATAATACTGCTTAAGGGTAAACTTTAGTTTGTGTAACCTAATTCAAATACGATTTTAATATTTTCAGCATCTTCATAATATTAATTTTCTAACTTCTTACACTGTATTTACTCACAAACTCTTAGCTCTGAAAGAGGACAGCTGCTCTTGTTAAAGACTACTTAAGGATTTATAATCCACTGACACAAAGTATCTTCTCCACATGATGGGGATCACTTTCTGCAGAAGTATCCACTTGCATACCTTGATTCTGTTACTGCGAGGTGGGAAAACAAGAACTTAAGGTGATATTGCAAAATAGTGATGTATATCCAGAGGGAAAAATCCTGAGCTTCACTTGCTCAGAATTTTTTAAGTGATCCAAATTCACTAAAAAAATCCCAAACAAAACCTGAAAGCATTAGCAGCTTGCTCTCTGAGTGTCAGCCAATTATCTGAAGTATTCGTAACATGAAAAAATGCTCCAAACAGCCCAACACACACTTCAAACCACATCTACTTTGAATGGCTGCCACCTAAATACATAACCCTTTTTCATCCCATTTTATTAGCTTTAGGCTCCCCTGTTACTTTGAGCAGCCTTTTCCTTTGATGTCTTAGTGCTCCATCCCAAAAAGCTTTCAAGGAGGCAACTTGCAATAGATTACTGTTTTTGCAAGAATCGCTTCCGCCGCAGAACTCTGACACCTGATGCAGTTTCCTGAGAAAGAATGCCCCCCACCCCTTGCCATCGCTGCAATTTAAACGTTATTTGTACAGTATATTCCCCCCTAGAGGAAATCTTTTGGACAAACTAAAGATCGTGTTCAGACCAACGCACAGATAAAACTGACGACCGCTGTTCCATCAACGCCTTTCCGGAAGCAGCACCACAGCAGCCCTGCCTCCTGCTACGGCTCTGGTTTGCCAGCCAGCTGGCGACAAAATGGTTCTCGAACCCAGGTCGGGAGCTGGCAAACCCTCCACGGCCTCCCCCACGCAAGCCTGGGTCACAAGAGAAGCAGCGGGTAGCCAAGTCTTCACTCTCTGCCTCAGGCCAGAAACAACTCAGCAAAGGCACCCGGGATTTTAAGCGCTGCCTTAAAACTTCTCTAGCCACCAATAATTAAACTTAACTCTTCCCAGAATAGAGCTTTTGTTCTTTTGATTTTTTCAACTTGTGCATCAGGCCCCGTCTGGAGAATTAAGCATGATATTTACACAAGTTCTTTCAGAGCCAGAAGTACGCATGCACCAACTGTACCTATTTTTCCCTGCTCTCTCCACTCCTCTGATCAGAATTCTGCAACTCCTTCCCTTAAAGAATTTCAATTAATGACATTTTTTTTTTCCAGCTTAGTGCTACAGCCAGTGGAAATACTTTTGAGATGACAAATCAAAGTAAAACCATTGAAAACATACTAACAAGAAATAGGATAATCTTAAGTATAAACCAACCTAGGTCAGACTTTCGATATTTATCCTCACCAAAACAAAATTTTCAGAGTTAAAACCTTGGACCAGACAGTTAACTTGCAAATGTAATCAACCAGAAGACCAGATTTCACAGGAAAAGGCAGACAATAATAAGCTGTGGAATGCATAAAGGAGTGTCCGATTGCTGCCTGCCTGCACCAAGCAAAACCACTCAGATACAGAAGAGTTTCCCTTCCTGAAGGCTTAATATTCACAAGCATGAAAGAATGCAAGACAACCGCATGATGTAAGACTCTGTTCAAAAGCCAAACCCACAAAACTGAAATATAAATCTAACGTACAGTAAATCAATTAACACAATCTCAGATCCTACTTATTTTTCTCACAGGATTTTTTTTTTTTTTAAATGTTTGGTGATCTTTTCTCCAACACTCATAGAATATTTTTAGAAGGTAGCATTGGTTGCTTTATAATGGCAATCGCTCATTCCATCTATAAATAAAACTTGGAGATTTATTAAACAAAAAAATTATGTCACTGCTGGAACACGATGCATACGTCACAATCCAGAAATTATGACAGTTACCTTACTGCAATAGCTACAGACTGCAAGTTACCTGTAAAAATCAAAACCTGTAATTCAACTTAAAAAAAAAAAGAAAGAAAAAAGAAAGAAATTACCCCAGAACCTCTGCTCACTAATTGCTCTGCTCTGCATTCTACTGCCTGCTCACTCCGCTCCAAACCTCTGATATTTAGGTTCTCATTTTCCATGGTACACCTGATGGCTCATTTAAAAGTACCACGCTTTTCTGAAGAGGTTTTATGTGGGGCCATACCCAAGATGAAAATAACAAAATTTTCACATATAATAAATATCTGGAAAAATTCTGAAATGGCAAGTGATTTCATTCATTCTGCTGAGGTAACTGTAAATATGAATTAGCCTGTTAGGAAAACCAAACTTTTTTTTTTTTTTTTTTAAATCCCTAACAGCCCAAAAAGTGGAGCTGGAACAACAGGAAGCTCCAGCATTTCAGTATTACCATGATAACAAGTGTCTAGGTATAACTGGACACTGCAGTAGTTACAAAGTTTCCTAAAATGCAGGATGATTTCTGGAGTGTAAACATAAGCCTATTTCATCTCTTCGAAGTTTTGTTTAACTATATCTCGGTGGACACCAACAGCTGAGTACAACTCCCACCAGCTCTGACTGCGTTTTCCAGGATTGAGAACGAAAACTATTCAGCCTCCTGCCAACCACGTTAGCCAACGAGGAGAAATTTCCTGGGCCTCTGACCTGCAACGTGGCGGGCACTGGCTTCCCTGGTCTCACTGCAGTCTGACAGCCTGTCACAGGAACAGCACATGGCTTGGAACGCAGACAGGAGAAGTAAGCAAACCTCTAGGATCTATCTGAATCAGCCACCTCCCCATAATTCTCTCTCCAAAGAACGAGAGTAGCTCCAGTTGCCTCTGAAAGACCTGCAGAACACACCAGAAAAACGTGCAAGTGAAGAACCATTTCTGCCAGCCGTGAAGGCCAACACACAGAAGATGCGAATGTTTCAGAAGCTGAAAGCGGCACTGCAGAGGATGTGGGCTGTCTTTAGAAGATGCTGCTACTACAGTTACGGAGAGTGCTTTTTTTGGAAGATAGTTTCAGTAAAACTGCAAAACTCAGACACACTGGTGCACACCAGAAACTCGATCCTATGGTTGCCAGTCAGGTCCCAGAACTGACGTTTCATTTCTAGCTCAAAAGCAGATTGTACAGAAGTCAACGCAGCATCTGGGTGCTTGAAGGGACAACAATCTTACTCTGAGAAAGTCAGATGGAGCGGGTGAAACTGAGCGGAGCCTGCCAATGTTCACATCTGGAGAGCACGTCAGGCTACTGCATATACTGGGATGAACAAAACATGATCTAGAAAGGCAAATCACCGCTGGCATGGAAACTAGAAGTATCCGTGCAGAAGCCTAAACTGTTTCAAGTCTGTAAGGCACTCTGAATTGCTTGGAGGGAAAACACATCCAGAAAGCAAGTGAGAAAAGACGAGGTTGAGGGAACAGTCCAAACTTTCCCTAAAATTTCTAACAAGCAGGAAGAAAAATCTGACAGTATAAGGAAAGAGCAAAGAGGCTTCCACGAAAACAGCTAGAAGGTCCAGCAGCTCCTGGAAACATACAGAGGCAGCTATAGAATGATTAATTTGTACCTGACTGCAATGCCCACCCGAACACATCTGGCAAACGTTTCCTCTTACATCCTACCAATTCATGTGCTGGGTCACGTGCAGCTTTTATAATTCAGCCATACCAACATCCTTGTGAAGTCAAACTTTGCAGACGCAACAAGCCTTTTATACTGACTCACTGGAAAATACTGTAAAACCTATTTATGATCACACACAGAAAACTATGGGCCAGTGTCAGGAGAAAGCTTGCACATAAAACACACACAGCAGTGGGTCACGTCCCAGCACAACACGATTAGCCAGTGCTCAGTACAGCCAGGGTGCACCAGTCTGTCCTGCAGGCTCAGTAAACTTGGTGGTGTTGAAACTCAGCGGTGAAACCATGCAGAACTGTTAAAGGAAATAAAAAATGGCAGTTACATTTTCTTATAGTATTTTCTAAGTTGTTCCTTGGAATGTTTTCTGATTTTTTATTTGGAAAAAAGACTTTCATTCAACATTCAATGCCCGTCATGGAACTATTTTTCTAAAAGTGGGTACCAGCTAAAGTCAATCTGTGAAGCCCAAATTCTCACAAGTTTATAGTTTATTTAGTTCCATCACCTAAAAGACTGCATCATGTAAAACCTTACGGTAGAGGACCAGATTAATAATTTTCTTCAAACAGATGATGTGGGAAGTAAGACATCAAACAACATGAGAATAGCAAATTTATTTAGTAGGAGCTTTAAGAACACAAGGCAGTCTCTGAAACTAAGGCCATGGTGCTGGAATCACGTGTCAAATTGTCAGGAGACAGGACTATAGGGCTTTCTTTTCCAACTTCAGTGGCTCTTATGAGAAAGCGGGAGAAGGGCCTGGACCATTAAAGCTTACAGATTATGGTCTCTATCCATCAAATACACAATGTAACATCAGCTGATGTGAAGCAGGAAAAGCTAAGAAAAGTAGATTAGTTCACTTTCAGACAGAAATTTCAAAAATTCTCAAAAGCCCCCATGTTTTAGACCTCTAAAGTGAGAATGGTGTTCATGTAACTGGTTTTAAGAAATGAGATTTCTTCATGGGCTGTTTTATCAAAGGGATAAACATTTCATTAAAAGTTTAATGAAACTGTTTGCAATTGCTAATAAAACCTGAATTACTGAAACTCCACAAGCACTACAAATACAGTAAGAGCTTCATTGTATTTTGTACTCGTACCAACGCAGTAAAATAATTCCTTTGAAAAGCTGGTAGCCAAACCGACCACAGCAGTAGCAGTGAGGTGTTTCAAAGGGTGCATCTGCAGCTGAGGCGCCCAAGTTAACCATGGAATTCTACGGCCAACAGTATACTCTCACAGAACTTCTGGTTTAAGGGAGACTTCGGTTAGAAAAAGCAAATTGCAAGCTAAAATGTTTGGGGTTTCATTTCCGCTCCTTTTAAAGGCCCGATTTATGAACACTGAAAGTTACTGATTAACAATGTGACAGGAAGATTCTCAAAGCATCATTCCTTGTTATCCAGATAGTGAGAAGTTGGCCATGCCCACACACACACACTACAACCAGCTCCGACAGTCACGGGCGCTCGGGACAGGAGTCTCACAGGAACACAGGAATGGGCCTTCGCTGGGCTGCAGTGTGCGCCTCCTCCACGGCGCACAGCCAGCGTACAGCTGCGCCCCAGCACAGACTACATGCAGCAGTAATTACAGTGCGCAGAGACCTGCCCCCAGATGTTCTGGGAAGTTTTTCTCATGGCTTACCAAACTCACCCCACCCCCCTTCTTTCCGCTCAGGTATTCTGCACTCG
>Ga0181612_148501_pt1 | contig 14521 bp, 9 predicted proteins | sample HoacroProtozoa21_FD_119630 | JGI IMG/M metagenome (GOLD analysis project Ga0181612, IMG submission 119630) | Hoatzin crop microbial communities from Cojedes, Venezuel. Combined Assembly of Gp0051906, Gp0051904, Gp0051908 | reverse complement strand
TGTTCTTTCTGAAGAAACCAAATATTTTTGTATAAAGAGTTAAGGATATGTATAAATATTTAAAATACATAAACTACACTTTGTTTTACATTTTGTTTCTGTTTTATTAGTCTATTAATAAGGCTATGGAGAAGGACCATGAAGAATACAACATTGGTGTCCTTGACATTTATGGTTTTGAAATATTCCAGGTAAGGCAATGCTATACTCAGGGTTTGAGCTGATCTGACGTGCGAGAGTTTTTTGTTATTTAGAGGGGAAGAAATCCAAAAGAGAGAAAAGCCAAATCCTGTGGCCAGAATAAAAGCAAAAAAACCCCAGCCTGGCTTCCTGGACATTGAATTCGCACTCGTAATGTCTCACTTAATAAACATGAAGTATTGAAGAAACTTCAAAGAAACTAGGTCATTGATCTTAAAAGAAAGATCTGAGATTACACAGAACGTCTATAAAGCCAGCACCCCATCCATCACTGACAGTGTTTCTTTGAAGCTTATTGCCAGCATAAGAGCTAAGAATTATTGTACATAAAGCACGAGACTAATTTTTAAATTGTTTCCTTTTCTATAGAAAAACGGTTTTGAACAGTTCTGCATCAACTTTGTTAATGAAAAACTCCAGCAGATTTTTATTGAACTGACACTGAAGGCAGAACAGGTAACCAGAAATTTATTATTTTCGAACTCATAAATGAGCTATTGCTTTTTCAAATGGTGGAAAAATTGAGTTTCATCATCTGCTAACAATAAAATTTGCCTTGTTAATCAAGACAAAGAAAAAACCCATTGTTGTTGGCTAACCCTAGGACTGTAAACCACATCAGCTACAGACATTTATTCTCTAATAGAGTGGTACAGCAGTGAGTCCATCATACAGTGTACTAATGCAGTCATATGACTCTGCCCAGACTTGCTGCATATTCTGACTCATTGACAGAAGTGGAAAACTGTGGCTTGGTTCCATCCCTGTGCTTTCGTTGGACATGACACACAGTTAAACGGGAATACTTTTCTTAATTTCCTCCACACCCTTTTTTTGTTTTTAAATATATGTATGAATGAAATAATTACTGAAACAATTACAAAAATACCTCCGAAAGTATTTGCAGTTCTCTGCTCACAGTCTTACTGCAAAATCTCACTTTACATGAATGTGAGCTTCTGCATGGGAGGGCAGACAGAATGCAGCTAAGACAGAAGCAGTGTGTACAGTATGAGCTCAGGCCTGGCACCAACTTCAGGACAGTGTTTTCAAGAATGCGCATACACAATTGTCTTTGTATAAAAGTAACTGATCATAGCAGTTGAGTACACGAATCACCTGCTAAGTGTCTAGCTGAATGCATATGTATGCAACTGAGTGGGTCAAATTAATCAAATTTTAGTACGAAATTTTTCCCCATCAGTCTCTAGATGTCTTTATGGTTACAGTAATTGCATACAGAAATAAAAAGCAGAGCTATGTCTCCATTTCATGTGCGTTACTAAATGTGTTGTTTTGGGGGTCTGATCCTTGATGTGCCTGTCACAATCTTAGTTTTTAAAATAGATTAGGCTATGGATGCTTGGGTAAACTGTCAAGATACTATAAAAGTCACTTTGTTACTATTTGTGAAGTGCTTTGACAATAAATGTACTGATAAAATCTTCCTACTCTTCTCAGTAACTACTCAAGGGCTATGAATGACGAAAGAATGTGTGGGGAGAACAGAGGAGGATTCCGATTCATCTCTTCTGCAGTAGAGAGCTGGATTTAACTATCTTAGGGTTATTTCTCCCACATCCCCCCAGTCATACATCTGACAAGTCTTTCTGAATATGGGTAGTGCAGAGTTTGTGTATGTGTAGTGCATTGCAAATCTAGTGCAAAGGAATATTTGCATCTTTCTTTGTACTTAACAGGAAGAATATGTGCAAGAAGGAATTAGATGGACACCAATAGATTACTTTAACAACAAAATAGTGTGTGACCTCATAGAGAACAAAGTGGTAAGTATGTAAAACAAACAGATGAAAAAAAACAACAAGATTTTTCTCTAAAATATTTGGGCAGCTGCTTTGCTGTCAAGAACATTCATAGGAAAAATGCAAATACTGTTGTTCACTTACTGAGTCATACTAAGCCTATATATAAATGTTACATAAGATGTCTTTAAGAGCTCTAAGATACATGTCATCTAAGATATGTTATCTAAGATACTGATCAAAAAGAGAACCATAAGATAGCATGATTAATACGTGACTAAAAAATGCAATGATGGAAATTAAAATTTTATCCACCTAAATTTATCATGAACTTCAAGACATATTCTACTGTACATCAGATAAGGCTCTCTGTGTCCCTGGGAGATGTATTTCCATTTGGGGAAGCTACAGTACCAGCTTCCTTTGAGCTACTGTTGCAAATAAAGCAGAAACGAGTGAAGAGGCATTACGAAGTGCTGTAGATAAAATAAATTTTGTGTCTTTGCTCCACAGAACGTTCTGCAGTTTAAAGTCCTAATGTTCTTGTTTGTGCTGATAATAAATGTTGAGTTGTCCTTTAGGACAGAAGTAGATTGTTTTTCAGCAGTACTCATGTAAGACATAATTTAACAGTAGTTCAAGTGCTATAGTGACTTGGCGCTTAAATGCATATCAAATTTTGCCCATCTCCTGTCTGTGTCAGGATAACTAAAATGAGTTTTCCCCATCATTTCCCACTGTCACTATCATTACGCAAACTGGCATCTCTCCTTAAACTATTTGCATGCTTGTGTACAAATTGATCTCTACTGTGAACTCTACTGATTGGGGGGTAATTCTTTCTGCGGTGACTTTGCTCTAGTGTTTTTGTAGCAAAGATAATTTTCTGTTTGGGGGGAAAAAAGTGGCATCAGTTTTTTCTCTTGTGACTTCTTTTGCTGTTTTTTTTTTTTTATTCCTTTTCCATGCATTAGAATCCCCCAGGGATTATGAGCATTTTAGATGATGTGTGTGCCACAATGCATGCAGTGGGAGAAGGAGCTGACCAAACACTGCTTCAAAAACTCCAGATGCAGATTGGGACTCATGAACATTTCAACAGCTGGAACCAGGGATTTATCATTCATCACTATGCTGGAAAGGTAATGTGGAAAATCGTCACTGAATTCTGCATAATGTATTTATAAATTGAAAGGACAGTAATAAAAGGAAGGGGGAAGCCCTGTAGAGAGCTGTGTTGGTTTTAAATAGCCAGACTATTTCAGAAGACATTGTCCTCCCTTCACAGTGTAGGGAGCTTAGAACAAATATGCCCTAACATATGTCCCTTCCTTAGGAGAGATGAGTCTCGGACTTGCTGCTATCAAACATACTAACCAGAACTTAGTATTAGATGTAATAAATAAGTTCCCCTAATTTTTTATTAATTATAATCATAATTGTTGGTTTTAGTAGCAGTAAATTTAAAGAATTCACATGTAAAAATGATGCTTAGGTAATGATATACCAATAAAACTGGGAATATAATGTGCAGTGCTGTCTTCTTTGGGTATGTTTCTCAGACTATTCATAATTTCCTGCATTTATAGTTAGTAAACTCTTATTATGCACAGTTTTTTCTTCAGTGAAATTCAGTATTAAATTCACTTGTGTCATATTCCATTCACTAGCTCCATAACAGTCTTTTTCACTGAACTTAAATATATGGATGAATTCCCTTTATGTTTGTTATGAAAGAATTAACTAATAATGTATGCAAGGATTTAGTGATCATTGTAGTATCTTTAAGTTATACCAGACTAACCAAAAAGTTCAGAACAGCTACTGGTGAGGACAGAATTTAAATTTACTTTAATTATCGGGTTCTCAACTTACCACAAACAATCAATTTCCACCTTGGCCCAGGTATCTTATGATATGGATGGATTCTGCGAGAGAAATCGGGATGTTCTTTTCATGGACTTGATTGAACTCATGCAGAGCAGTGATTTGTACGTAAGCAAAACTTGCTTAAAGCTAGGACTAACGTGTTAGTTCAGATGGATGCAGAGGGCCTGACTTCTCTACTTCGCAACTTGTGAATTCATTTGTGTAAAAGTGGAAATAAAACATGGCTGCAGTAGAACACTATCACTTGCATTATTTTGACCTTCATTTTCTGGAAATCTGAATAAGTAAGGTACTGCAGCGTCAGAATCAAATGGTATAATGACAGCCATTTATTTTGGCCTCAAACAAGGCCATCAGTGATTTGGCATTCTCTCAGAACAGGCACTGTTTTAACATACAAAATAACATTTTTTTGTTATGTATTATAATTGATGCTTACTCTTCAAGAAGTGCACATTTCTTTGAGTCTAGAAGTCTGATACCATGTCTTCAAGGCTCACTAAAATAGCAAAGGATCTCTATGAGGAATGAAGCTCATGGAAAATATCAAATCTTAAAAGAGATTTGATGGAACTCCAGATTAATAGAAATAGCTATTTATGTTCTGCTCAACTATCAACTTTTACAGCATATTCCTTGACGTTCCTGCATTGAATTGTCTTTCTATGCCAACACTATTTTGTTAATTCTTTCCTAGGCCTTTTATAAAGGCTCTCTTTCCTGAAAATCTTCAAGCGGACAAGAAGGGTCGTCCTACCACTGCAGGCAGTAAAATCAAAGTATGTCTAGTTTTGCTGTGTTAGTATGTGTTTATGTGGGTGTGTTTGTGTATGGATACCTAGATAAAAAAAGTAGTCTTTACTGTTTCTTACTGTTCAGAAATTTTAAAAGATAGACATCAGCAGTATCTTGATTGTAAAGTGATGCGTTTTTTCAGCTGTTAGAATCATGTTTTGCCCAGCATCACTATTCATTAAATGTTTTGTTCAGCTGCATTCTACAGCAGCGATTTTTCAAATGAGCAGTTGATGGTAGTGATAACAGTACTTGCATGTGCATAATGAATGAGCCCCTTTACTCAGGCACTTGATGTCCTACAATTAACTACACATAACTGGTTCTTTATAGTGCAGAAATGCAGCGGGGGCCTGATCCAACACCCACTGAAGTCAACAGAAGTCTTTCTACTGACCATAATGTGCCTTGAATAAGGCAGCAAGTGTTAGAAGGCGAGCATCTTTTTGGAGACTGGTTGTAAAATATACACTTAGATCACACACTTGCAGACTTTGGAAATCTATATTTTATCAACTTCTTTCCTCATATTTCACCCTGATAGTCAAGTTCACCTGATGCATTCCTTGTCACTCCATATTTTTGTGTAGTAGTTTAAATATATTACATACCTGGAGATAATGGTGCCTTCTATTTACTGTTAAATTTTTCATGAGGTGTACATTATCCATAACACTTTGGTTGTTCTGGAGAAAGACTGAAGTCAAATGAATCATGAGCAGATGGTTGATAATTTTTAGAATTCTCTCACAGGGTCTACCCTGTTCAGCTCAGATCCTATTGTTTTCCCTCAATTTTACAGAAACAAGCGAATGACCTTGTTGGCACCCTGATGAAGTGTACACCCCATTACATCCGCTGCATCAAACCAAATGAGACAAAGAAATCTCGAGACTGGGAGGAGAGCAGGTATGGATAAGCAAAGTATGTGATGAGAAACAGTGTTAATAGTCAAAAAAAGCCACAAAAATACATAATTTGTAATCATACAGCCTACAGACAAACAGAAACAGATACTCTGAAACCTTCAGAAATGATATCTGGCATGACCTCTCCAAAACTTTGGCGATAAACTGTGATCCCCTGGTCTAAATCAGCAGTTAGTATATGCAGTTCTTAGCTTTTCTCATATCAGTTGTGAATACTCAACATCTGCACAACAGTAACACAATCAGTATATTAAAGACTCAGTTTTCCTTGTATAATTTGCACACCAAATGCATTATACAGGAGTTCTAACTTTGGCTTTATGCTTTGAAAACCGTTTCTATTAGGTAGCTAAAAAGCTGACAGGATGTCTGTGTCTGCTTTTACATATCAAACTTACCGAAAGGTCTCTATAGCCAAGAATGTAGAAGGTTCCTTTTTCACTTCTTGACTTTCAGGTTCCATTAGTCAGCTGTTTAAAGAGAAGTCACAAGAATATCATACTGGATGGTTATATCTAAATCATGTTTGGTTCATTGCATCTGTCTTAAGGCATCTTTAACTACATGATGCTTTATAGCACTGTCTGAAAAAGAATACTCTTCTATTTTGCACTGAGGGTAGGTGATCATTACAGTTATGTATACTATGCGAGGTCCTAATGTGGATAACATTTATTACTATATACCAAGTGTTTGGTATTGGTAAAAGTGCTGATAAAGCAAGTGGTTGTTTTTGTCACGTGAAACAACTTGCAAAGTCTGATAAAAAGCATTCTTGACCGTATCAACAGCACACCAGAATTCACTTCCTGCCATTTGGCATGCAGACTATCGCAATTACATGCAGATGTAGAGCACTTACAGAAGGCACTGCTGGGACTGCACTTGAAAGTGTCATTTAGGTCTTGGCAGTAAATGTAGACCCTCTTTCCCTAGCTCTCCCACTACTGTGCAGCACTTGGTTTTCCACTGACACTGGGGACCAAAGAAGGAAAGTAAGCAATCCTGGAAAAAGTATGTCTGAAACTTTTAACTGTAAGTTGAGGAGCTTTTAAAATCAATCATTTACATATTGAAAACAGGCCTATTGTTGTGGAACGCGTTGCTAGGAAACCAATGAAAAAAAGAAAACCTAGTCCTGAGTAAAGGCCTGCTTTCAGGAAACCCCTTTTGGAGCAAAAATGGGCAACATTTCTTCTTGTTTTCCCATCATGAAGACATTTGGCTAATGCAGCAGCTACTGATAAGTGAAATACAAAGGATTGCATACTATCAAACTCAGACACAAATGGAAGTAATTCTTATAATGGTAATCCTTCATCCCTGCTTAAAAATCCCAGCCTTCTCTCCCATTTCAAACTATGGTTTCCCATATATTATACTAGGACCTCACACAGGATACATATGCTGTAGCAGTTGGTGACATGTCTGGGGACGAGAAATTTATATGCATATGCCAATTCAAACCGAAGTTTAATTTGGTTGTTTCATGATTTTACTGTGAGAAAGCTCTGTCTTGAGGGGAATACAAAACGTAACTGAGTTTATGTGGTATTTTGCTGAGCATTGGCTTAGGGTGTTTTGTTTTCTTCTGCGATCACATTATGCTGTATCACACACATGCTGCCATAAGTCAATGTGATGGGAGTAGTATATCTAATCTGCTTATTAATATCACGTCACTAGAATGTGAAAATGTTACTGAAGCAGGAAAAAACCTTCACAAAGCATGTCTTACTTTATGCTCACAGAAGCCGTGTCACTCCAGCTTTGTACTGCTGGTGAATAATTCCAGAATATTTAGCGCTGAAACATAGATCTTGTGTAACATCTAAACCTTGTATAATACCTTAGTTATTCCAAAAATTGGGGTGTTCTTGAAATGTGGTTTTCTTCAGGTTCTGGCACAGCCACTTGGACTTGTGTTCAAAATTGCGGCATTAGTTGAATTCCCAGATCCTGACCTGCTTGAGGTTGATGCCTGGAGGGAGATTTTCAGTGTGCCTTTTCTCAGAAAGAAAAGGAAAAACAGAAAAATGTCTCAAATTCTTTGTCGCTGGACACTAATACTGGCAGGACAGTAAGAAAATGGGAGTAGTACTGTTACTCCAGTGCATTATTCCAGATGTGAACAGGAGGGAAAGCTATAAACAGGAAAATGTATTTTTGTCCACCAACGTTCTACTGTACCAGAATTCTTGGAGTGGGTACAAAATATACTTTATTCCTTGGACACAGCAAGATTAAAATGTGCAGTTTTCTTTATTATAAGCTCAAAGAGCAGTATCACTAATCATTTAGTAAAATACTTCTCAAGTATTCTTAAAAAAGAAGAAATAACTGAAGGGCTTTTGTTGTTTGTAGCATGGGATTTCAAAAGTTTTTTCCCTTTATACTATGAGTCGTGAAAAGAATGTCTCTAGCAAAAAAAGGAAAAAAATCAATGGGCAATATAATTTATATAGAAATTTAACATTTCGAAATAGCTAGAGAACTAACGTTGAATTAACCGAGAGTTTTTCAGGATTTGAAAAATTATTTGTGAAATCACAGAAATTACAAGCAAAACAAAATTAAATACTCCTTACAGACTCACTTTTTTTGTGTGTTTAAAGAAGTGCTCTTTTACATACTGTTTGTTAAACTTACAGGACTAAAATCTTAACAACTCATATTTCTGACTGAAAGCTAAAGCTTCTATAATTTGCCCTATAAAAGCACAGCAACAGAAGCCCCTGAACATCACATTTCAGAGTTAAAAACAGATTGCCTCTTCCAGCCACATGACTTAGATGAGAATATTAAGGAAATGCAAATGAAAAATGTAGGAGTCATTCATACATTGTTAAGGAAGCTCACTGAAATTCTTCGAATCAAATCTCCAAGCGTTAAATAGTAGCCTAGCAGGGTATGTGAGAAGGAACATAAAATAATGTACTGCAGCTCCAGAAAGAGGAGAACGTGCTAAAAGGAACCTTTTTTTTCTTTTGCTATTTTTCTGCTTTGAGATTAATGGGAGTGTATTTGATCCCTGTTCAGAACCTAAATGAACGTGTTTTGCATGAGAGAACTGCAGTGATGGGATAATGATGTTTCAGTTCACGTGTGCAGCAGAGTCCCTCTACAGCAACAAACACTTTCTGTACAGCTGGTACCAGCTCAGTTTTTGTTTGTAATTAAAGTATGCCATGCGCAAGCTTACCAGGCATGCTTTGGCCAGTCTTGCGCCTACCCTTGAATCCTTCCTTTGCAGCATGGTAGAATTAGGAGGAGTGCTAGCTTTTCATCACTGTACAGGCCTAGCTTTCTTTGTGATTTTTTGTGTAATGAGAGTGTGGCATATGGGGCTTTCTCCAGAACAATCAAAAAAAAGACCTACTGTTGATGTTTGAGCTATGTAAAACATAGATGAAACCTGCAATAAAAGAACACAGAACAATTTCCTCCTCCCTTGGGTACCAGCTATGTAGTTGTATAGGTAATAGTTACTTGGCCTTTTATAGGTAATAATATTAGTTAAGAAGTTTATACATAAACTAGTTAGGAGATAGGAAGGTAAACTTGTACAAAAAATGTTAAGGTAAACTTGCTACATATATTTCAGTAATCTGGTCTACCTGCCTTGAATATCTTTACTACCATGCAGTGTGCATGGCAACGTGCAAGAATAGATTCATATACCTGTACATGAATTTTAGAAGTCAATGATCTTTAAATATCATATGGAATTTTAAGAATACCTCAATCCACAAATACGCTGAAATAAAATGGATTGTAAATCTTGCGTTGTTTTTGTCCACAGGGTAAAACATCAAGTGGAATACTTAGGTCTGAAAGAAAATATTCGAGTAAGAAGAGCTGGCTATGCCTACAGGAGGGTTTTCAAGAAGTTTTTGCAGAGGTAGGGTAGTACTCATTTGTATTACAGCACAGTCATTTACATGATGAGGAAAGCAAGAATTTGCAAGTTTTGAAAGCTTCTTATTTCCCACTTACCATTTCCTTTTTACCCCATTTACCTTGCTTCATGATCTAGGTTACACAGATTTGAAAGTGTCTTAAAGACTGGCTTTGTGTCTTTGAAAGTCTTGCCATTTTTCTGTATACTTGCCCAAGACCTCAGTTCATTTTGTAGAGCTATGAGAGGATTCCTCAGAGTTAAGGGAACTTACAGTGATGAGCTGCAGAGCATGGAATCTAGAGTGTCTAGCTGCTAGTCTTTATTTAAAATGTTACTTGCTCTCCCAACTCTTCTTTCCTCATAACAAGATAGGTAAAGGATTACATGCTGGCCATTCAAGTGTAAGGAGTAACCTTAGCTTAAATTGCTTGTTATATCTTTCCACTGGTGTTCAAACATCTGGGAATAGTTACAACTCAAACCACTGCAGCTGCTCACTCAATGAAAGCAAGTTAGAGCTCTGTAAGACCAATCCCTTTTTCAGTGTCTTACGACCAGGTGGTATTAAGGTGATTAACTACCTTGAATTGCTAATGAAATCTTCTTAAATAAGAGCAATTTCGAGATTTATACAACATTCAGCTTCTGTTTTTTAGAAAATTGAGACGTACAGCTAATAAATGCCCAAACTGGGGCATTACATGACGAATCAGCTTTTGTTGGAAGTCTGTGTTACGTTTAAAACAAAAAAAATCAATCAATTGTTGCAAGCAATGGAGTGTGATTAATCAGACAGCACAGAACAAAGCCATGATAATACTTCATGATAATACAGAGAATGTTCTAATCATCTAGTAATAGACAGACCTAAAATATCTCAAAGTATGGACAGTTTTCATTATGGAAAAATTTTAAGTCCCTTTTTCTTCACGATCTTTCAAGCCCAGACATATAAACAGGAATATGCTTCAGGTTGCATTCCTCAGCACAGACTGTTGTTGAGACAGAATAGCAGATTAATATTGTGTATTAAATCTAGCCTCCACAGTTGTTGAACGCTGATTGTGATGGCTGTGCAGGTCTAGAAACCTGCCTGAGAGGTCTTCACAAAGGAAATCCACATGGCACTTTTGGAAAGTGAATAGATTGCTATACTTCACTATATGTGTAGAGATCCACAGGCAACTGAAACCATTCTTTATGGAATGCTGCATCAGTTTGTTTCAAATTAGTCTTATTAAAATTAACATTTTGTTATGAGTAAAACTCTTCCTGCAACCTTTCCATTCACAGTTCCCTAGCATCCAGAACAAGCTCTGTTCTGACACCCTGAGTCAGTGTTAGTAAAAGTGGGCTGAGGCATGGGATGGACAGGAAATGCATGCTTGTACACTTGTTTTCGTTGGCAGTTCCTTGGCAGCTCCATATAAGTGGAGATTTCTGGGCTGAATAGACTTTTATGTACAAAATTTACATTTGCATGCAAAAAGCCACAGTCACTGAAAAGGCCTATGTGTTTCAAAGCGTAACCAGTCTGAAAGCTGAACTCCATACTCCCATATTTAGACATAGGACCTAGCTGCTTACTGTGAGTTTACAATAGATGATTCTTTGGGGACAGTCATGATTTGAAATTTTTTCAGAAGCATTTTAAGAACACACCTTAGTACTCGTGCCAAAATCTTCTCTAAGATCAAATTACACAAGCTTGAAAACCTGGGTACATGGATATTAACATGACCAGTTTAATGGGAAGCATGCACAAGTACATTAGAGGAAAGTGCTAATTCTGAACGGCAGTGAACAGTGATAGAGCTGTCACATTATAAAATTGTGAAATGCTTAATTGGTGCATGTTGTAGAATAAGCTGTTTCTTCTGCCCTGTGGACTTGTCACATGAGTAAAATGTATGAAGTTAATTTGAGTTGATGAAAAAAAAAGAATTTCAATGTGTTCTTATTTTGTACCTGAGAGCTTTACTTACATTAAAAAGTCTTGAGTCATGTTTTTCCCTGTACCCTCCTTTACAGCTCAGAAGATGTAGGAAAGAATGTGACATGCTGAAATGTAGTGTCAGTTTCTGTTGTGTGGAAGGTCGCAGTTTCAAATGCCTTTATTAACATCAGCTCCTTTAAATACATGCTTAGACCCACCTATACAACTATACAGTTGGCAGTATGTGGTGAACCTGCAAAAGAGGCTGTTAATTAAATAAGCTGGGAGTAATTTTAACTTACAACTCCTTATTAGGTTGCATCTGTTTATCCCATAATACTGATAGATTACATAAATATATAAGTGTACACATTGTCTGTAAACATAGATTATGTTTAATATACTTAAAATGGTAGAAGAGCTACTTTGTTACACCATCATGTGTAGTACCTGAGCATTTGTTAACTAATAATAGATTTGAACATAACATCTGTAGACCCTGCTATTCAGAGGTGTTTGGGATTTGTGATATGTTCCTTTTTAACGATTTGGTATTTTTCTTTGTGTGGTATTGTTATTTAAGTTGCATGACACTCTCTTCTTCCTTGCTGGATAACATTTTACATATGTCAAGAATAAGTAATGAATATTCCCTTAATTTTCTAACAATTCCTTGTGTGATTTTTGAGAACATTTTATTAGAGGCTGCCTAGATCTTCTTAAGAAACAAGAACTTGAGAATTAGAACAAACTGAACTCCGTACTTTATCACTTTTTTCATTAGTTGAATAGTTTTACTAATAAGCATGCTTTAGTTGATTTAACTCAAGTATGCTTAAGGCATTAAAAAAGTTGTCGGGAGTAAAGAACATAAAAGATTTGGGAGAGAAATTTGTCACAGCATATTCAGTTGTTCTCTAGTCTCATTGTCAAAGGAGTCTAAATAGCTGCTGCTAGAGAAGTTACTTATCCGTAGACACGCTGAGGCAGCTGAAGCTCATCAGTGCTCTTTGGTGGGCAGCAGAACAAACGCAGCTTTGTAACTCCAGCCTGGCAGTTCGAAAAGCCCAAGTTAAGTCTGAAAAGATAGACAGTTTAAAGGCAGTTGCAACCTGGCATCCACCTCATTTTCAAGGCTTAAAGAGAATACCATGAGACAGGAGAGACCACTCACCTCTTCCTATCAAAGACATGGTATTATAGCACTTGCCTGCCTCCTTCCCTAGCCCTTTGTGTGGTCAGTTTCCAGTGTTCCCTCCAGGCAGCACCAGCATCACTACATCTTCCCTCTTGTACCAGAGGCCAAGCCAAAGGCTTTCTGGGATAAAGCCAAGAATGGCTCCTTGCTAAATGCAAACCAGCTGTTGAACAGGTGGTTAGGAGCATGAGCTGGCTACTTGCTTAGAAACACAAAAGGCCATTGTAAGAATAAGACGGCAAGAGAAGGCTTGAGTGGGAGATTGGCCACGTGCTTGGGAGTGAATCTAGAATACCAAAGGTGTAGGTACTTAAATCTGGACCATAAGTCATTCCTAGTAAATAACCTTGCCCTGGATTTAAGGACAGCACAGCAGAACTTTCTGTAATTAACTACTGTAGTAACCAAACCGTAACTTAGCATCTGAAAATGGGAGTCTCCTGGACACTGTTACCCTTCTCATTGCAGTTGTTTGCTCTTGCTAAACAAGTAACATCTTAATACTGTGCATCTTCCCATACTCCAAGCCTCTGTAAGTCCTGCCAAAATTGTCAGCCCTCCCTCCAGGGTAACACTGACTAAGAGTCGGTGGTATTCTGCTGCTGCTCTTTCATGTCAGGTTTTAATGTCTTCTCCTTGGTGGTTAAGGTACGCCATTCTGACCAAAGCAACCTGGCCTTCCTGGAAAGGAGAAGAGAAACAAGGAGTTCTCCATCTGCTTCAGTCAGTCAACATGGATCCTGACCAATACCAGCTTGGGAAATCCAAAGTTTTCATCAAGGCTCCAGAGTCTGTAAGTGTGGCAGAACGTGAGTCTTTAAATATGAAACTGTTTGCTGAAATAAGTGGCCTGCCCACTCAGAATTTGAGCATGATACCTGTTAAGGTGGGAGAAGCATAGTAATAAAGGTCAAGCTGGGCAGGTCAGGGATTCTAGGCACTTTTATAACAGGCACAGTACATAAAGACCCTGTGTGATTTTGACACTACCACAAGCAGCATTAAAGGCATGAACAAGTGGAGATGGGATATGAAGATGCTTTGGTGTCAGGTTGCACACGGTGACATTCCAGTAGACAATCTGTCATATGAAGGAATATCACGGCATGAAAAAATATCTATGACCATTAGCCCAAGAAAATATGTCCTCTTCTCAGTACAGGAGCTACTGATGAAAGTAGAATAGCCCCCGGTTATAGTAAGGATATGTTATACATCACTGAGTAAATCAATGTCGCAGAATGACTGCAACTTGAAATCCCATTCGAAGAGAACATTGGGGAGGCATCATAAGGCTGTTTTTATTCTGTGGCTGCTAAACTGCACAAAATGTGTTGGGAAAAAAGTTCCCATACATCACTATTTGGGAACCTTGTCAAAGAAAAAGCTGAGCTCTACTCACCATCATGTATTCCTTATTTATCAGAAGCTATCATCAGGCTTAGTTTGTATAGCATACCTTGCGGTTGAGCATTAGGTGGTTTCTTGGTGCTTTCCCTGAAGTTACATGTCATAATAAAAGCAGAACACTTCTACTGCTATCATTTTTCTTTTCCAGAAGCATATTTTTTGCTCTGTAGAGCAACAGTAAGTCAGGCAATGATGCTGCTGTGCCCAATCACGTGGGAAGATTAAAGGGAAAAAGATAATACTTCTCCAAGTCATAATAGAAATTGTGTTGTTTCTGCCATAAATAGGGTAAGATGGTATCATCTCTGTTCAGGAGTAATGGGACTTTACATTCTGCCGTATGAGAGTGTCTTGGTTTCGGCTGCCGCCGGCAACAAAAGCGCCACGCGGCAGCCCCTCCCCCCGCCGGCGTGCGGAGGAGAATGAAAAGAAAGAGGCAGAAACTGGTGGGTCGGGATAAGGGCAGTTTAACAGAACAGCAAACAGAGGGAAACAGGA
>Ga0181612_133974_pt1 | contig 14521 bp, 4 predicted proteins | sample HoacroProtozoa21_FD_119630 | JGI IMG/M metagenome (GOLD analysis project Ga0181612, IMG submission 119630) | Hoatzin crop microbial communities from Cojedes, Venezuel. Combined Assembly of Gp0051906, Gp0051904, Gp0051908 | reverse complement strand
CCGCCCCGGCGCGGCGCGGCGGCGCGCGCGCGGGCGGGGGGGGGGGGGCGCGGTGCCCGCCGCCCCCAGCGGCCTCCCCTCAGCCGCTGCCCCAGGCCCTGTTAACCGGGCGCGTCCCCGGTGTCGGGAGCGCCGGGGAGGTTTTGGGGTGATTTCGTCCGCCCTGCGCCCGCCGCGCCACGCGCTGCCTTCTGCCTAGAAATGCGCTGGGGTTATTAATTCCGTACGGGTGAGTTTGATTGCTGTGGCGTGTTCTACCCTAAAATGACTCTAGCGTATCGTCAATCCCACCCGATTTTTAAGCTGTTTTCCTTGGGCCTTTCATTCTTCCCTTGCTTAAATGAATATTAAACGTGAACGCTAGATGAGAATTAGAGAGTTAGAGAGTTAATGACTCAACAACACAAATTACCAACATTAAATCACCTTTCTCTGGTACGGTCAGACTCCTTGGGACACCCCATCTGTTCCATCTCTCTTGTTGCTAGGCCTGGCAAGTAACTCGCGGTGAGAATCTCTTCAAGAAGAGGCAGTTTCACTCATCCCAGAAATATCCATCAATTGAATCACATTCAAAAAACAGTTTTTTCGATTTAAAAAAAATCCCAGATGCCAATCTTATCTTCACCTGAGCTCACCTAAGGGGATCTAGGCACCATTTGCCAGCTCTCTGTACAGCAGAGCACTGCCTCGGATATCTCATGGGAACAGCAAGATGTGGCCTTAAAACACACTCTGCTTAATGCAGAGTAAGGACTTGAACCGACATAACCATTATCAATTTTCCAACTCATAAAGTATAGAGTGGTCTTAGGTATTCTCTTCTGTTGAAACCATTCCCTTTTGTATAAACTATTTAAATATTAATTAGATTGATATTTAAACTCGTGTTTCCATATCCCGTATGCATGCCCACTGGGCTGTTAGGATCATGATTCTGCCTCTGGCTCTGTTATCTGAAAAGACACCTAAACCCATTTGCCAGGAAATCATAATTTAACCAACAGTGCCTGATGTAGGGTCTTTAATTCAGCCTTCTCAAAAAGGAGTGCTTAACTGTTCATTCTGATCATCTTAAAAAATGCTTTGCCCACTTGATCACAGAGCCAAAAAAATAATCCTTTTCTACAGAATGACAAAGTAAAGAGAAAATCATGGACTGGTTAATTTTTCAGCTGAAGTAACTGAACCCTGGTAAGTTTCTTCCCACTTCCTTAACCTGTTCTATTTTGCACACTGGCATTTATCGCATGAATTCCCTTTGTTGCCTGGTGTATTTACATTCTTCTTGCTTTCAAGCCTCCAGCTTTATTGCACAAAAATACCAGCTTCAGATTGAAAAAGTTACCTACTCATAACACTGTAGAACAAAGTTTAAGATGCGAAGTACCCTCAGAAACCAGGGGCAAATTAAGAGTTCAATAAGGTAGTATTATTTTTAAAGCAGGTTAAAGATTTTTTTTAAATGTGAGGTTAACAATGCTCCGTTCCCCTTAATAGATGCTTTCCAAACTCTCCTTCCCTTCTGGACTCATTCTGTGTTTTCCGTATCTGTTTCATCTTGCCTCATTAGCTTCTAAGCCTCCTTAGTTAAGTTGATCTAGTGCAATGATCAACCTCAAAGAGAAGCATTTGTTATATTAATCTTATTTTTCATCATCCAGAATTTGTTATGAAAAATCATCCCTTTCAAAATCCACCTGTGGCTGCTCTTGCTGAAACTGTTAAAACAGCCTTCAAAAAAACCCGGTAAAAGCAGGTGATCTATTCCATTCCACCAAGACTAGGAAAAACTGTCCTAACACTGACCACCTATTGCAGGTAGCTTGTGGCTTCAGTCCTTTTGAGAACAGCAGCAGATGATACGTATTTTGAGAGAAACATCTCAGAATTGTTCAGATAAATTATGGTTTGTTTCAGTCAAGAGGAATGTGAATTTCAAAAGAATAATAGGAGAATAAAAAGCACTAATGATAATGGGATTATGACTATTTAAAATGTGTATCTAAGAGATATCTTACATTTAAGTCAGCATACTTAAATTATTCCAATTGGTTTTAACAATGTGGGAAATTTGAATGTTCATTTTTATTCTGCTCTTTAAACCGTTAGAAGAGAGGGCCTAATACTGCATGCAGCATTTATAAAAAGGATTTACTTTAAATTCTAGACTATGAGATTAGTTTAAATATTTCCATTAAAATCATTCTGTACTCCAAGAATAAATTTTGAAATTTTGGGAAGAAAATCCTAAAAATGTTGTTCAAATGCTGTAAGCACCACCATAATAATGACACATTACTATCTTCCCATTCTTCTGTTTTCCTTTTTAAAGTCATGAGAAGTTTTTTTTTCTTGATGAGTCATTAGAGTTCTTCCTCCTTCTCCAACACTTCAGTTAATCCAAGTCACAGTAGACTTCCACAATATAAATCAAATCAGTTAAATTAAAAGTCAGTTCTCTCTCCTGGTTTTAGAAAAAGCCTTAAAATACAAAACAAGCATCAAATTCGGCAATGCTTTCCTTCGCTATGAGCCTGCAACTGTGTATGTGAGACATTGCCGGTGACACGTGGAATGACTGGTGAGTTGGGTGGCCAGTGACGACGATTTAAATCTTAGTACTGCGAGCTCTGAGACAAAGGTAGAGGAGAAGACAGAGGATTACACACACCTTTTTCATTATGGTCTAAAACTACTGATGTTGGGAGATACTATAGTATTTTTTTCTGTTGCTCAGACGTGACATTTAAATGGCTGGAGGATCAGAGAAAGGTTTGTAATTCTGTATGTAGTCTCTGCAGCTGGGTAGCTCCTTTACTTCAAGAATATGGAGATCTATGAAGGCAAGGACAGCATTTTCTTCCTCTGCCCAGAGTTTGTCTGTACACGCAGGCAGGTATCACTGAATCAGGTACGCTCGGTCACGAAGCTCTCTTTTGCAAACCGAAAGGGAAAGAAGCATATACGGAAATAATTTGCTTAAATAAATCTCTGTTCTGACGCTAATTGACAGTAGCACCCAAGGCCTGAGGCATGAACCAGTTATTATTAGCGTTTTTAACAGCACTGAAAGACCAACATGCTTCATAAGCCCAGTAGGATTCACATGATCATATTCTGAATAGCTAAACAGCCTGCGATTTCCATGTCTCGAATGAATAGAAGACGTCTCGGGGAAAGAGCCTATTAAGGGACCACCCCTTTTCTTCCGAAAGATAAAGCCTTATCTCCAGCAATTCAAGAGCCTGACTGCTCTGCAGTCTATTCCAGCTTTCGATTCCAGCTCTTGACTTCAGGTGCTCTGCGTGGTTTTGTACAGTAACAGTAGTTTTCTCTGCTAACAAAGCCGGCTTTAGAGTTTCCTGTGCCCTCCCCCCAGCCCAGGCGCCCATTCCTACCTCTGTGCCACTGTTCGCTGCCTTCTCAACTGTGCTAATTCAACTCTTTGTGGGCCACATTATAAATCAAATGACTGAAATGATCCAGTGCTTTTTTTTTATAAGAAAAAAAGCTGTTCATGCACGCTTATATACACATACGCACACAAAAACTCAGATTTATTTCGGTGATCCAATTTACAACACAACCCAGAAACAGCTGCATCGGCACAATCAAGGGGACTGCGAGCTGTGATGAAGGAGCAAGAACAAGAGGGCAGAGCAGGCAGGAAACTGCCTGGCTTAAACTGGCTTTCCCATTGGAAAAAACCCCTTTGTATAACTACACCGGGAGAGCTGAAAGCAAGCTGTTCCCCGAGCAGTGAGGCTAAGCAGAGCGGAGGGAGGAATTCTGTTTCACAGCTGGCAGGAACGTTTGAGGACTTGCGCCGGAAGAGAGGGTTCTCCTGCAAACGCGGCGAGAGAGAGACGGCAGTAACCTCGCTCTGAGGGGTCCTGTTGTGCTCCGTCCCCATAGGCAAGTGGTCTGGTTATTGCCTTTTTAAGGGATTTTTTTTTTTAAACCCAGATCATTTTGCAAATGCAGTTTAGAGCGTAGCCGCACAAACAGACAAATGGAGTGGAGGCAGAGGGAAGGTAACGTCCAGTGTGGCAGTGGGAGAAGGGGGGACAGCGTCTCTTTATAGCAACCCTGCCCACTGAAGGATTTGTAAGGAATATGCCATTTGTGTAGACCAGCTATTACCTTAGGCCAGACATAAGTCAAAGTAATGAGAAAGAAATGTAGGAATTGAAAGAGAAGCAAAAGCAACAGAGCTAAAAACAGAAAGCTATTATGGTCCATCAGGCATGAAAGAGTATTATTTAGGAAATGGCTAATTCGTGCCTGGTCTGAGCAGCTCAGTCCTCTCTTCTAGCTATGTTACTCTTTCTTTTCCCCTTTTCCTCATGTTATATCATTAGTGCCAAAACCCAAATAATCCCTGCCTACTGAGCATGCCATACACTGTGATGCTATTTTGCAAACTGAAAAACTACCTGAAGCCACATTAACATGACACAAGATGACTCAGATTGTGAGATAGGAAAATTGAGTTCATCTTCAGAATATCATCCATATCCTGATAGTCTAAAGGCATCATAAGAAAGCCTTGATCATTATAAATGGCCTTTTTCCAGCACAAATGCATGGTGTTTTGCAGCATGACAGGGCAATAGTCTGTCATTACATTTTAATATGTATTTTCCCATTGAAGAACGTCAACATGAGGAAGCACTGCCTTAGGCAGAAGTTTAGGAGGCACAAGAATTAAAAAACAAAACATCAGTGATTAGAAGGCTTGTGCCATCTTTTTAAACAATGTATTCTTGACACCTTTCAAAATGATCTGTGACTTAAACTGCAAGTGGATGACTTCCATGTCAATTTTGTTACTACTATTCCAAGAACAACATCCTGGTACTGTATTCACATATGGAGATGCTCAGCACACACAGACTGAAAACCTGTAGACAACTTCTAGAAATATCTACAGCTCTTTTAAAATTTTCATCCAAGGAATGTTAATCTAGGCTCCCATAATGAGAGCTTTCACTATATGGACAACTTTACTCATATCCAGAGACGGCGTATCTAAAGAGGCTCTGCAGACCAATGTAATCCCCCCAGTCCATAATTTAAGAACACCGGAAATCAGAGATTCTTAAGACCACACTATGTTCTCAAGACATTTGTGTTAACCTTCCCCCAAAAATGCAAAATAAGAAACATGATTTTGAAATGTTTGTCTCATACAGTTTTCAAATGGTGATGTTGATTCCTTTTGTTCTATTCTGCAGTGACTTCAAAGATTGACAGAGCTTGTTCATAACAGGGTTTTCCTTAATTGCATTTGACACATTAAATATTGTTCAGCAGTCTACTTTTATTTGTGTTCACTGAAGCAATTAGTATCTCTTTTTAATTTCAAGTAAATTTTCCTGAAAGTGTTTTGTAATATTTTTCAAAATGAATTCACCACCAGGGGGCAAAGAACTGTTTCTCCAGAGAGAACATTTTATATCCGTTTCATAGACTCATGACCCTTCCAAGTTCCTTTTCTACTTCACAGTAATTGCAGATGTGATTAAAAAAAAAAAGTGTGCAGACCTAAAAATACACCAGAGAGACATCTTTAGCATTTTTTCCAACTTTGACTGCTCTAACGTTAAGACAATAGCTGGGAGAGCAAACTGGAGGACCACGAAGAGGTAGAACAAGATGGCTGCTACATGAGAGCTTCTTTGGCCCTCTTTGTGCGCATGGGTTTACCATGTCTCTGTCAGGTGCCACACTGTGCTGTGTCTTGTACAGGAAAAACAAGAACCATCTAAGCACTAAACAACATAATGGTAGTAATTCAGTACTGCAACGGGTATTCTCACCCTTATATTCTATTTCGGTTGATTCTAATTCCCTGCACAATGCTTTCAGTGCTGTTTTGTTCCTGCTTGGTCCGTCCTTGTATTCGTTGCTTTACCACAGAGGAGGTGATGTTAGGAATAATTAAAAAAAGAGCTCGATTTGGCAAATGAAAAGAATGAGTTTAAATGCCATCAGATAATTTACTTATTTTTGTGAAGATGATACAATTCCATTTGTCAGTACATAACACTCATCTCCCATTTATTAACATAGTAGGTATGTATCTTTGTGACATTTGCTAAGATACCCTCCCAAGAAAGGAAGATACTAGCACCACAAAATGTTGGAGAAGAGAAAAACAGCAACTCAAATCCAAAACCAAAAATCACTGCCATAAAATAAATTAGTGCCTATAATTACGACCATGCACAGAGAGACTGTGCAACGAGATGCACAACATGCCAGCAGCACAAGCGAAGAGCTTGTTACAGCAAATGTATGTAGGAATTAATCATGGACAGCATTTGGGGTCTGGGATATCACTTCAATAAAAGGATTGAGTCCACTTGGAGGGTGAATGGAAATGTATGAGATGAGCATAAACTACAATATTTACTCAAGACTGATGTTTCTGTACCATAGAAATTTTTTTGTGGTAAATTGCTGTCCAGTTCAAAATTGAGGATAGTACTTTGAAATTTGCTCGGGATGTTCAAAATAGTTTCTTCATAAAGTTAAATTTCAAGTGATATAATTTTTATATTTCAGGCTTGCATTAACAAAGTTGGCAGACTGTTGTTACAGTGCAAAACCAGCAGAACTAATTAAACATATGAAGACCATCAACATGATGTATGTGTACATGTGTCTTGCAAAGACATATCCTGTAAAGACCCTTCAAATTCCTTAATAAATATAACAGTATGCTTCATTGTGATTGGAAAAAAAATCCATTGATGCCAGAAGAATGCCAGTCTATGTAGTTGCAGAACAGAAATTCCTAGGGAGGCCGATCTGGATTGATGAATCACAATTACACACACAGCAGAAAAAGTACCTGGCTAGAAACCAATATAATGGAATAAGGGTGGATTATTTCATTATTATATTTACCAAAAGGATACATTTGAAATCCTGCCCACAGCCATATATGCAAACATGTATCTGCTAAAATAAGCATTATAATATCTGATATAGCTTTTCTTACATTTATATGACAAGTACAGGTATATTTACTTCTTGCAGTCAATTGCTTTTATAAATTAAATATTCAGTGTTAAACATACCACAACATCTTGCTGCTGGTTGATTATATTTGAGTTTTCTTCAAATCATAAGATAAATGGCCCAAATCCTTCCTCTGCCTGTACAGTTGTGACTTCCATTTGCTCTCAAGGAATATATCTCAGAAAAAAAAAAAGCAGGACATGTTACTTTCATTCCAAGTGCAAAAAGTTATTTTCAGAAAAAAAACAAATTACTGTCCAAAACACTTTTCTTGACAAAATTCTGCAATGTAATTTCTCATAGAATTTTATTAGCCAATTAGTACAATTTTGCCATAACTAACCTTACCAGTAAGCAGTCTTGAGAGCTTTAACAGCTCTCAACAACATGGGGGTTTTGTTGTTATTAGATTTTGCTGTGGCATGAATTTCACTCACAATTTTACATTACAGGCTAAAGCAATAGAAAAGTAAAAATAAAGATTTGTCACACTAAGAACCTATCACTGAAGATGAAGGATGCCCCAAACACGAAGAACCTGGATGGTCCTTAGAGAAGTAGATCACCTCTGGAGTTTTCTTGAAGCAAAGTATTTTTAGACAAATCATGTAATCTATCATGCACAGTCATTGACAGTCCTCCTTAAATATTATTTGTTACTTAAAAGATCTAACTTTTAAATTCTGAAATCCATAGCTGAACTTGTCTTGCTGCTTACTTTTCTCAGAATTGCTGTAGTCATGTGGAAATATTTCATGTTCTGGCTATGCCCTTTAATCACTTTTTCTCCCTCCTGTATTTGCATTCTCTCTCAGCTCCCCTGTGTCTACTGTGTTGTGCTACCAAATAAATATTAAATATGTTGTACTCATTTAGTTCTTCTTAACCAGGCATTCAATTCACATAACAAATACTTCCTCTGTGGGCAAATATTAGACAAGGAATATGTAATATAGAGTGTTATTTGGCAAAATATTTTTAATGAATTCTATCAAGTGTGAGGTATAAATATTGACTTCTCTTCATTCTGGCATGTACAGGAAGAAATCACTTACTTAGTGGATGCCCCATATATGTATTCTCGGTCACTGGCAGACTGAGAAGGTAGCTTGCAGAGCACAGAATAGGAACTTGCACAAGTGGTACTATCTGGATCCACTTTTATGTGAGTCTTACTAATGAGTCATACTTTCAGCACAAAGTATCAAAAGGTTACAAGACAAAAAAGGCTATGTTTAGTAGCTGGTAAATAGCGTGGCAGTCCTCCCAGAATCAAAGCTATCTGTGAAAACTGGGAAAAGCAATCACCTTTAATAGCTGTGCTAATAGATGTGATAGTTAAATTACAGATCCACTAATTTATCTCACTTGTGTTGCAGAGCCCAGATATTCTCTTATTTTTTGACCCATGATGCAAGCTCCAAAACTCTCTTATACCCTGCAAATCTTAAGGAATTTGATGTCAAAGTCCCTTGCATGCCTTTAGGATATCCTTGAATACAAGTATTTATGTTAAAGAACAGCCCTCTTGTCCTTATTCCATTTATCTCAGGTTTGCTTTTACAGTCAAATTCTATTTTTCAACTTTATTTTTGTTGTAAAATATTTATTTTGAAACAGTAAACAAACATCAGGCTAACAGAGTTTTAATCAGTGCTAGATCAAAGTGCTGTTATCTCTGTCCACAGGCCAGCAAAGGACTCCATTATATCACTTAAGCACCATTTAGAGCCGAGTAGGTGATTTATTCCTGCAGCATGTTAGAGGAAAGGGCAGAAGGAATTCTCTCTGCTTTACCTCCTGCTGGGTACAGGCTGCCCTCCCACAACTCACATGTCAGTGGCGGATAATTTATGTGCCACCAGCCATCAGTGATTGCGGTCCTATCAAACACAGGGCTAGAGATCGTAAGCGCAAAGCCAGGACGGTCCCCGTTAACTCATTGCACGCGCACGCTTCTGTGCGTGCGCAGCAGATCGTACGCGTGGCAGGCGAAGCAGGCAAACTGAGCGCGTCCCAATGAGCTGCAGTGGCGAGGCTGATTGCTGTCAACGTATGGGAGAGCTTGTGTCCTACATGACGATTGCACGAGACGCAGGACTGTCGTGCCCGACACTCTGTGTTACAAGGGATGCCTGTCAGTCGTAGCTAAGGAAAGGCGTAACGGTTGCTCTTCCCTGCCCTGCGTGGCATGGGGTTTGCCTGCGGGGAGCTCCGGGTAGCGCGGAAGCTGCCATCCTGCCTGCCCTCCAGTTTCAGAGACCACCAGCAGCTCCCTGCAGGCGTGCTCCCCTTGCCCGGCACCTTCCCCCGCCGCTTTGCACGGCCTCCTCTCCCTCCTGCTCCCCCCTGCCCCTGCCCCAGCCCTCCGCGGGTCCCTGGCTGCCTGCTCAGCCCGGCACAGCTACGGAGAAGGGGCCTGGCCATCTTTGTCTTCTGTGAGCACATTCACATGCAGAGCTGGGGCCCCTCCTACGCTCCCCTGACACATGCCAACAGCCACTCCCGCTGGGTTTTCCAGGAGAAAAGAACCAATTTAGGCCGGCAGCTTGGGAACAAGTGTTTGGTAACCTCCCAAAGGCTACTCATAATGGACAAGTTCTAGCCAAGAGTCCTACACTGCCGTCCAACTTTCCTTCAACAAGGCAGCTTTTCCTTTTAAATGGCTGGACTTCGGGGCAGACCCACCCTGTTCTGTCAGCAGGTCCAGCTGAGAACGGATCAAGTACTCTGGCTGTGGAAAACAAGCCAAAGCAGATCGGTGGAGGAGATGTGTCTGTCACCACCTGCCCTCTGAGCGGCTGGAGAGTCCTCCGGATGCTGGAGCTCATGACAGGTGTAGGAACAAGCCTATCCCAGTATTTTGCTGAAGTTTTATGTTGAAGGATGCAGTACATTTGAACACAAGAGGTGAAAAATGATGTTTTACCATTAAAAGATTAGCTGTGGTTTTTTGGTCTCTGTTTTGATTTTGAATGATTTTCACTGATCCCGTGGGTACATATGTGACTGTTAGTGTTGTCTGGTTGCCCAGGAGTATTAAAAAATGTAACCTAGGCCTTTTTGCAATTAAAAGCAAGCTGACTTGCCACAGCTGCGCCCCGTGTTCAGGCCCAGCAGCAGACTCTGCCCCCACTCTCCACACTACTTTTCCTGTTCCCACTGGGCACAGGAATAAAATTCACCAAAATGGTGAAGCTTCCATAACTACAGTGCTTCCCGTCTGCGCCGAAATCCTGTCACCTCCGCAGTTCTTTTAGAGTACAGAAATCTTGAAAACAAAAACTATCTGGAAAGAGGCAAGGGTGTGGGTCCCTCCGGAGCTGGAATTTCTGTATGGCTTTATAGAAAATGTTAAATACTGTTGTAGTCAGCTTTCTAAAATTTCACTCCATGGCTCACTGCTGAAGATAATAATCTGTTAATTTACATTAAAAAGTATATTTGCCTCACAGATAAAGAATATTCAGTGAACATTTTGCATTAGTACATACACGACAACTAGAGACACCATCTCCTCCATATTAAGAACTGTACAAAATAGCAATGGCAGTCAAGGTAAACTGTAAATGGTGATCACTCTTCTGGCTATCATTTAGATACATCTTGGTTATTGTATGGTTGATTCTGTCCCTCTTTTACCCATATTTTTGAAGGCTGTCTCCTGAAACTGCACCTCACTCCAGAAAACCTTGGATACGCCATCAATCCACATGCCTGTTAATAGAGTGATCTTGACCTAAGAGGAGAGAAATCAAACTGGTCAGTTTAAATGTCTAAATTGCCTTTAGCCATCAACGCTCTCAGCCAGAGAGCTGTAATTACCATGAAATACCCGGGGAGGCACTTACCATTGTTGATTTCTTTTTGTACTTCTCTGTCATATTTGGAGTTATGGCAGATTATACTACAGTTACTATAAAGTAGTATTTCCCAAGTTAAAAGATTCGTTACAAACTATTGTCTTTCTTCTTGTTTTCATTTTTGCCAGCAAGTTGCCAAAACATTCGTTAGAAGAAGAGAGAAGCAGCATAAAGATTTATTTTGGAAAAAAGATTTTGCAGCTGAGGAATGAGCAAATTGGATCTTATTGTTTCCTGGTTACATTTTGCCTTTTTCTTGAACAATAAGTGAAACAAAATGGTGGTTTCCCAGCTACGATGATTTTAGAAATACAGTACTTAATTAAATCTTTTTTATAGCAAAGTATTGTACCTGTACTCTTTGTGCTGCTTGTAGATCTGAGGCTTGCCAAGTTTCACTCAATTAGAAGGAGATCAGTCATTCCAGAACTGAAAGCAGTTTTCTGGAATATCTCCATTAAAAATGACATTGAAAAACTTAAGTGAATGTAAGAACTTCTAAATAGTAAGGCATTACAAGCCAATTTTTAACCTTGGTCTTTTAAATTTGGTGTGCAAGTATACCATTTCATTCCTTCCTCATTTAACTTCAGAGACAGTTTTAAGTACATAACACCCATGAACATTAAATAATACTCACGGTAAAAGACACTTTAAGAAGCGCTCTGGTTTGAAGTAGTTCTTGCTACACTCAGTCAGTGCTATCCACCTGATGGAGTAGGACACATGGATCTTTCCCCAGCATTAGATTCTCTTTAGTTGTAATAATAATTTATTGTACCTCTAAATCCTGATTTGGAGTTCTGTTTCACTGCCACCTCAGAAGACAATGTAGTGCCAGCAACGGAGTAGATACACAAGTAGAAGAAAAGATAGCGAGTAAAAGATATATTAGAAAAAACAGTAACCACTATGTGTCTAACTTTTCAGAAATACACTAGAAAATTGAAGCAAAGCAGGGCAAGAATTCTTTCTATTCCCAAGATGACTAAGTGGCCTAAAAAATACTGCTAGTCAGGTGTACCAGACTAGACAATTGGCCTATGTGCAGGTGAGACTGAACAAGACAGCTGTTACACAGCACTAAAGAAATGAGGAGTATTCTTCAGTGACAGGAGGGTAAAGTTGAAGACGTATGAGTTTCCTATAAGAAATCAAAAAGGAGATATGTTATGCTTTATATGTATTAAACTGTAAATCCACAAAGAGATGCAACTGCAAAACAAAACATCTCTGTAGAGAAGTCCACAAAATACAGTCAGAGCATATTTGCAAGAAGTCACATAAAAGATTGCACAAAAGTTTGAAATAAAATATAGACCAAAGCAGCCCTTGAGCAAATCTGCTGTGTTTGTAAGAAGTAAAACAATTCTGCAAAAGTCTGCAGACAAGAGCTGAAGAAAAGCAAAGAAGAGCTAGAGAGAATAAATCATATCAGAGCTTTTGCAAGAGACTGCTGCCTGCAAAGACTAGATTATCACATAGAATACGAAAAGACTGCATACTATTTACAGTTGGACACAACACACAAGTAATACTATATTTGAAGTTACAACGAGACGTTTGAAATTAAAATCTATTTGTGTTGAATACAAACAAGAAAAGCTCATCTCATAAGAGTTGTGCTGTGGTGAATGTGAACTGCAAGCCAAGGCAAGACAAAATTCAGAAAAGTTAACATTTGCAACTATTTCAAAAATGAAGCACTGTATCGTTTTTAAGACTGGAAATGTCAGACACTAGATGCTAGAGCAAACACTGAAGACAAACACAAATCCAGAAAGCAAAAATATAAAGAGAAAGCAGAACATAATGAAATGAATAATTGAATAGAGAAGTAATGTAGGAAGGGTAGCTTATCTGCATCTCTTTTATTTTGAAATATGTGGTTGAATGTCACTCATACTGTCATCATAACTACATCCAAGCACAGTTAGCCAGATAATTTTTGTCTTGGTGCAAGAGACACAATATCAAAGGTACACCAGACAGCTCTGTCCTGGAAGCATGTAGCTGAGGAACAGCTGATAGAAGTCACTCTCCCAATTAAGAGAGAATTTTGACACCGCTTGGGAAGGAATTTAGGATGAATATAAACTGTAAAAGAGGGAGCATACAGGGCCCGGTTTATAAAGGCTACCATCTCCTCTTACTCTGAATAAACTAGAATAGACTGAAATAACTGCAAGGCCGATTTCGCTGAGAAATGAAGAATGGAACAAGGTTTGGAAAGGTCAGTGTATAAGAAGCCTGTGATCTTTGCTTTCTGCTTTTGCTTAGGGAGTTAGGAGTTCCTCCAGGAATATTTAGCAAAAGAGAGGAAAGCCTTCTTGACTCCCAGGGAAGATGAGGAAGAGCTCATGAGTTGAGTCCTCTGATTTCTCTTCTGAAGGGCTTTCAGTGTGAAGGCATGCTCAAGTTATAAAGGTAAATGCTGTGAAATTGGCAGCCAAATCACTTAATGGTACAAAGAAAGCTGGTAAACCATAGGACACAAACAGAAGCTATTTGAAGAGAGAGTTAGTATCGCATACAAGGACCTCTCTGTGAATGAGTTTGGAAGGACAAAGTGAGTACCATTGTGGATCTGAACAATGTGAGAGTCACGGCTGTTCTGCAGCGTCTCATGAGTTACTGTTCCAAAGCAGGAAGTCTTGGAAGAGGTGGTCCGAGCTGAAGGTGAAGACCTTTGCAGACCTACATCTGACCAAACCACATCTTAAGAGCCAGCAGTCTCTTTGTCAGAAGCTTGTTTCTTTTTTCTGGTTGTAGGAATATGAACCGATCCAAGAGCTGTCAGACGGACAGTTTGTTCTCCAGGCTATTTGACTTTGTAGAACCCTCTGATTTCCTCATTAAGTGTTCTCAGAGATAACACTAGTGATCCCCACATGTCCAGAACTTGAATCCAACTTTGAACATCTTGCCAGGGATGTGCACTTCCCGCGGGCAGTTAAGACAACAGCAGCTATCAAAAGCAGAAAAACAGGTTCCCCAGGGGAAAGTCCAGCAGTCTATGCCAAGTAAGGGAGGCACGTAACAGCTGGTGAAGTTTTGGCCAAAAAGAAGCTGAAAATTTGAGCAAAGTTTATATCTATATATATTTATGTTGATATGGAATAAAAAAAAATAGACCTCATATTATTTACATATGTATTATGCATACATATATATACACATCTATGTGTGCATGTATATATTCTGTAGAGAAGCTATTTTTATAAATTATTGTATATGGACAGAACATATGGACAAGGACCTGGGGTCCTTCTCCAAATCAGATGGGCTAGTAAGATGGGGCCACAAAATCCTTGAACACTGAATGCCTGGAATGAGGATGGGGCTGGGTTTGTGCATCTCCCACCTTGACAGATTTGCTTCCTCAGCAGTACATGACAGTGTAAAGGCATATGTAGACAGGTACTCAAAAGAGACAGCCAAATTCACAGAAAATTGACAAAAAACATAGATACAATAAGATCATAAAAATACTGGTGAAGTATGCCATAGAAAAAGAAAAGACCAGAACCTGATGCTGGAGACCAAAATGTTGAGCATAGCGTTTTCACATTGCAATCCTCATTGATTAGAAAATTGTATAAAATCATTTATTTAAAATTTAAATT
>Ga0181612_108517_pt1 | contig 14521 bp, 8 predicted proteins | sample HoacroProtozoa21_FD_119630 | JGI IMG/M metagenome (GOLD analysis project Ga0181612, IMG submission 119630) | Hoatzin crop microbial communities from Cojedes, Venezuel. Combined Assembly of Gp0051906, Gp0051904, Gp0051908 | reverse complement strand
CTAGCAAGGCAATCCATCAACTCCCTGTCGGGGTGGTTCCCAAGTCAGGAGATGGGACTGTGCGGGTGGGAGAGTGCGACAGGGGCCTTTCTCTGGGCACCTTGGGGCAACCTGTGGTGGACTTGGTGATGTTAGAGATCAGATGTTCTGTTTTCTGCTGCAAGGAAGGAAGAGGAGATAAGCAGATCTAGCACTGGCATGCAGGGAGACTAGCCCTGTCAAAGGAGAAGGACAAACAGCTCTTGATACAAACGATGAGTGAGTTCCCAACAAGCTCTAGTCTGTGCTGGAGAAAGCTTGACTCTGGATATTTCTTCTGCCAAGGAGAAGTAGCTGCCTCTTGTCACCTCCCCCTCTGACTTGTTTTCCAAACCCAGAGCATGCTGTCTGGAGGAAAGAGGCCGGAGACCTAGATCTGAGCATCTTAACCTGTAGCATGTATCTGCATGTGCGGGAAAATGGACGAGGTCATGCATTTCCACACTTGTATACCACCAATATTTACTAAAGACACGATCTGGTTAGTATTAAAACAACTGGGAGCAGACTTTTTTTTTCCAACCTGGAATTTTATTAATGAGCTAGAATGGAAATTCTTGCACAAATGGAGAACAAGATTTAGAAAACCTTTAGCCGTGCATTTTCTAGGGTTTTTTTCCCGATGGACATTTTATAGCAAAATAATAATTCAAAATTAAAGTCCTTAATTAACAAGTGAAGAACTGACCCAACGCCAGCAAAAACTGAATCACTAATATTTTAGGCCATCTGTTGTAGAATTGTCAGATAATTCAGATTTTGACATTTTACTCCCTTTGTACAGAGAATTTTCGTCTAGATCTTGACACAGAGAATCCAGATATGCAACGCTGTCAGATAAAATAAAAGCACATGTTGTACTTTTGGTCTATTTTAAGATTCGATTTTTCAGAGGACAGTTTTTCATTTGTTTTTGATCTGTAATATGATTGCAAATATACTTGTCTTAGAGTGTTGAACTCCTGATGTTATTTATTCAAGCCAAAGACATTTACATTTTCAAATCTCATTATATATGGGGAGAGCTGTTCTTCAATTATATTGAAAATATTCAGGAAAAGATTGCAGGGTCTTTATCTTTTGTGGGCAGTCTTTGAACGACTTCTGGAGAAATAATACCAGCAGTCAAAGCAAGTTTAACATTTACCTATCCTTGATAGAAATTAGTGCTCCAGTTCCCATGTTTTTCCATATATGCAGATTTAGTAACTTTTAAGTTAAATATAGTTTTACCTGGTTTAAAATTTCTTTATGTACAAAAAATTAAAACATAAAGATCATGGTGTTTATCAAGAGACCTTAAGATGTACTCTGCTTTCTTTGTTCTTTACATATGAAAATCCATGGTTGTGTTGTAGATCAGTGTTTGCGTTTGGTTTAAGTTCATTTGTTTGAAGAGGGTTTTAAAAACTAAGATTTATTTTGTTGGCTACTTTGTTTGTTGTCTCAGTGAAAAATAGTAATTGATCAAAATACAGATAAAGCTGTGATCAGTTGAATAAGAAGTGGCAGAGTCATGTGAGCATACTGAAAATAAATTGGAAACAAGAAGCTGAACAATATCGATGGTGAGAAACATATTATTATATGAAATTATTATTTCATAAGATTGCATAGACATCATGCTAAAATAGCGCTCAACAATGTTGCAAACTAAATCATTAGAAAGTAGTAAAACAATACTTCATTTATTCCTTACTTTTGGGGAGGCAGAGATGGAAGTGCATCAGTTTTCAGCAGCTCAACTAACTGAAAAATAAATTTGCAGCTTTGTATATTTCTGACCCTTTGGTTTTCAATTAGTTAAGTATACTTTGTTACCGACCTCTGAATTGCAGCAAATAAGATGATGAGTAAGTTAGTGAGGCAATATGTCTAATGTTCCTTTACTAAACACCCGTAAAAGGGTACTGAGTGTCTTTGATAAAATATTAGAAGAAAATTCGAATTTTGATGATATTTCTACTCTTGACATTGTAGGATTTATTGACAGTTATTTCACTTCTTGCTTGTAGCAGGTAGAAACAGAATGTTTCAGTGAAGGGCTTTGAGTACTAAGCTTCTGTTCTGATGTTTTTATGTTTTATTTGAAGTTGTTGGGTTTTGCTTTTGGGTGGTTTTTTTTTTTTGAGTCAGGAGAGCTCGTGCCGGGTTTTTTGGCATTGCTGCAGTTCTAACCATCATATTCCAGGTACAGTTTAGCAAAGTTGCTGCAATCTCTCTTCAGCCATGGATTCCTGTTACAATGCTCTTCACGCTTGGCCTGGTGGCTGTTGACCTCTTACGTATGTGAGTTGCTCATATTATTTTGGCCCAAATGAGTTGATGAAAGTTCAGGTTAGGCAACTTGGAGATCTCTGTAAAGGGGTGGCAGACACATTCTTCACCACATACAATAGGTCAGCACTTCAGGCAATGTAGAAGATATTTTCAGAGTTAGAAAGTCATTTTTTCCTTCTTCCTGTAGAGCATTACAATTAATTACTATACAGACTGGGGAGGAAAATATCTTGTTTCTTAGTAGAAGTGCAATACTAGAATCTCCTAGGGTTTGTTTTAGAAGGAGCATTGGGATTGTCTCCTCTGAAGTTTGTTTTAAATTTGGTATTTAGAAAAGCTGCTTTTGGTTTTGTCTCCTTTGTTTTCTGAAGACAGGACAATATTTTCTGGCTATTTAGGTTCAAATATGAAGCTTTGAGACTGAAGTATTTCAGTGGAGATGCTAATACTGCAAAAGTGAAGAAGAGGCAACCTGTAACTAGTTCTGAATCACTTCCATACAGGCTCTCATATTTAAAAGGAGAACCAGAATTTCACTGTGTTCTTACCTCTCCTAATAGAGAACTGAGCTGCTAGTCCAGTCAGTCTGCTGGGCTTAGGAGCTTTGGTTTCCCAGTTGTGTAGCTAAAAACCATGAAGGAGCAAGGAGGAGGAAGCAATAGCCTGCGGAGAGTTCAGGAGTTACCTTGAGGAGGAGGAGGTGAGGAAGTTGTAGTGAGGAGAATAGAGGACAGCAAGTATCGTGAAGCTCCAAAAAGGAGGCAAATGTGAAATAGTAGGGTTTCCCAGCTATGGAAGCAGATTCCAAGAGCATTTTTTTGCACAGTGATTCCTGCAGATCTGACAAACACGCTTTATGAGTAGTATTTTTGGAGTAGTTCACCTGCACAAGAGTTATGAACAACTTGGACTACGGATAATCAAAAGTAGCACAGTGAGTCTTTCACGTGAGAAATCTGTATTTTAGCTCCTGGATGCGATACTGAAAAACTGTTTTTTCTCCAGGAACTCTGATTCCATCCAACTATCATTCATTTGACATTACTGGAGTAGCTCATAGTACACCAGAAATTCATGGGAAGGTCATCTAATTTATGTAATTTTTTGTCTAGACCTTTTAAAAAGTCAACGTTGAGGCAGAATGTGCCTTGGAAAGCAGCGTAGGACACTACTGAGGGACCTGCCGATGGGTGTTGAGTGGATGTCTCCTCTTGTTCTTGGTGACAGTGTGACACTCATAGGCAAGAAACGTCATGATTGCCTCTGACAGGAGATCAATACACTGAAATCGTGCAAGAGTTTCTTGAAGAAGCATATTCAGTATACAGTGACACAGTATGCCACCACCATGTCTCTACTATGAGGAATAAGTCTTACTTTGGTTGTAGTCGTCTACCTGGTAACTAGTTACAAGGTTTGAGGATGTGAATTAGCAGCTTGGGTGCTGGATATAACGTGTAGCGCTACTTCTCTTTTCTCACATCCTTGGCTTCCATCCAAAATTCAGGAACAGGTTTCTTGAGAAATGCGAACAACTTTGTCTAGCTTTCAGTCATTTTACATATTTTCGAAAAGTCTTTACTTAGTTTGTGAGAGAGTAATAGATTCAGGGGCTTGACCTTATCTTCAAGATGTAAAATGTTATGAACTCAAGATAGTTTAAAACTTTTAGATAAAAACTGCTCTCTTCAGTACCAGGAGCATTCTAATTAATCAAGAAGAACTAACCTTCAAGTTGATATGGGCTGGAAATTTTATTTCCTCGTGTAGCATAGGAATGAAATGAATTTCTATTAAAGACTATTACGGTCTGATCACTTTGCAGACCAGCTGCCAAGTGCACTTCTTGCTTGATCTTTCTTCTGTAACAAGATACAAAACAGCATATGTGCTCAAATAAGGAAACTGAAAATAGCAGGGTGCATATACAGCTCTTCCCAGGTATGAGAGAGAATGTAGTGTGAAAATTTATAGTTACATCAGTTATACTGTGGAAGGATACTGACATACTGTGATGAATGTAGCTGCACTAAAACATTTTTGGAATAAAACGTTTGTTGCATTTGGACGGACTTATTACGCCAGGTTTGTGGTACACGTCATGTAAGGGTCTTGCATCCTGGCATGAGCATGAAGAAGCTTTCTAAGATTTCGAGCACCTACCTAATGATTCCAGCGCATGCAAACAGAATTGCCTGTTTGTCTCCTTCTGCAAATTTTTGAAATTGTTTTCCAGTAAAGATACAGTAATTTCGCATTGAAGGGCACCTCGAAAACCAAGCGAGCTGCTGCTCAGTGACATGTGAGAGCTCGAGTGTGATTTTTGACTAGAGAGATAAAGAACACGATTCCCAAATTTTTAAGGCTCTTTCTCTTGAGAGAGACTTCATCTCAGCACTGTGTGTGAACAGAAGAGGGGAAGATCCAGTGTAAAAACTACACCCCCTGTATGTCTCTGAAAAGTAGATTTTGTAGAACTCCATAGCAAAGCAGCCTGCAGTGACTCTAGTTCTCTCCTCTGCCTTTCAACTGCTGATTAAAAGAAGGAGCAGATGAGCTTAAATACAGAATATAGACAAAATATAACCAATTTGGAGAATGAGTACTGTATGCTAGTGTTGCTTACAATATATTGTATCACGCACAATTGTCAGTTAGTCTCAGATGTGGGAGACTATCTAATTGTACTTTTAATTCTGTGCTTCCCCACACTTAATTGCATTAAAGGATACCATATCCTAGCCACTAGCATTAATCTTCTACATAAACTATTCCTGTAATTGCGATGGAGATTGCTTATAGAATTTAGCAAGGTGTGAAAATGCTCTGTATTACTGCGGGTGAGATGGGAGTGCAGTTGGCTGGAAATTTCTTAATGAAATGTCATGTCGGAAAATGTAGATTGACACGCAAATGTGGGGAAAAGAATTGCCAATTAAATAATTTCTCTAGTTGAGTACGACAGTGTTGATTGCAGGAAGACGGTCAGTGACGCCTTCGAGGCTAGATAGCCATTTCCACGAGCCGAGGGGTGAGGGAGCCACAGTGGGAAACAATCTGGTGACTATACTTTCAGGTAGTTTTGTAGAGTTTAGTAGTATTTTCTGTTTTGCCAAGTAGGTATTCTGATAGCTGGGGATTTTTTACGGCTGCAGTTTACAGCACTTGCAAGCTAATTTGGATCTGTAAAATGTAGCGCTGTGTTGTGGACGAGCCTCCATGGCTGCCCCCTCCCTGGCAGGGTTCAAGGCCGGGTTGGACGGGGCTTTGAGCAACCTGGTCTGGTGGAAGGTGTCCCCTGCCCGTGGCAGGCGGGGTGCAACTAGGTGATCTATAAGGTCCCTTCTAACCCAAACTGTTCTGTGATTTACAGGACTGATGGGAAAGGTGCGAAGTTTGACAAAGATGGCGTAAGTTAAAAATGTAAATGGTAATACTTGTAATGAAAATGGAACATGTCACTTGTTTGCTCTCTTATCCAGCCTTATGACCAAGTTTTTATTGCTTAGTAAGGAGGGGAAACATTTAGCCAATGTCTAGTATTACACTTCAGAAGGATTTTTTTATTCTTAGTGTAGCTATACCTGCTCATTATAGAAACTGACCTTTCTGACCCCATGAACTTCTAAAAGACTTATGTCTCAGATATATAATTTACTGATATCAGAATTGGCGAACAAATGTACAAGTGCTATTGCTAAATGTTATTAATGATCATGTACAATTTGTACAATTCTGTATCTTTTTAAAGTTGATTCCTGGGAAACACAGAGTAAATGCAGGTGATATTTACCATTTTGCTATTTTTAGGCGGTGCAATTGTCTTTTATTAAACTGGGAGAAGGCAGTGCATTTGGACTGCATTTTTTAAAACAAAAATACGTATGTAATTTATGTATGGCTATGTACAATTCTTTAAAAATACACTTGTAATTGATGTGCTACTAAAAAAATGTAGTTTTACTGGGACACCTAAGTAAGCAACAGTTCACCCAGACCATGTATCTTTTATTCTGACTGGAATGAGTTGCCACAGTCTTAAAAGTAGAAGCTAGAGTAGCAGAGCGTTGTCCTTGGGATTTTCTTTTTTCAACCAGAGCATAACTGAAGACACAGTCTCTAGAAATCTATTTGTGCAAAGTGGTTTGTTATTGTTCTTCTTCTAGTAATTGAGGAAAAATTATATCCGGAATAGTTACTTGGTTAAACAGTTAAACTTCCAGTCTATAAATCTCTAATGTGTATTCTAATTAACTGAAAGTATTACAAGATTAATTCATACTTAGCTGTTTTAAAAATGCCCTATGTGAAGGATATCAGGTGTATCCAATATAGTACTGTAGTACTCCACATTTTGAAAATACAAGATGTTAGCTTTTTGTATGAAAAACGTTTGTATTCTGAGGTTTGTATACAGTATAAAAAAGCCTGTTGTTGTGATGCTGATATGGCTGATGGTATGTTGCTCCCACAGGGCAGTAACATGGGCAAACTAAAGATGTGGCCAAGAATTGTATTTGCCTTATATGAATAAAGTTATTTCACTAGAATACTTCTTAAGTACAAAAGCCATTTTGAAGAACTGAGGTCAAATTGTAGTATTTAAATATTACACAAACAATTTACTATGCAAGTGGGAAGTAAAGTATTGAGTCTCAAAAAATGTTTTCCTATTACTTAACATGCTTGCTTACAGCGACATATGTGCACGTGTACAACATACGGGGCTTTCTGGTGCAGCGAAAAAACCGACACAGGTCCCACAGTTCTCCTAAACTTTGTTAGCTTTAACTATCTTTCTAACCTAAATGTCTTTAGGCATGATTTCTTACCCCCTTTCAGAATATAGCTTCTTTCTTTTTTCCCCCATTCTTTCTGTTCCACTGAACAAGCATAGGTTAGTTGAATCAGTAATTTTAATCTGTAAAGCACAGGTCGTTGGACAGCCGTCGGCTGCTTCTAATGGTAGGAGACCTGTGACAGAGGAGCTCGTTTCACATGTGGAGTACGCACGCAGTCCGTGTGCCTGGCATTCTGATGTGGGTTTGTATCTGTCTTAGAGAAAAAAAATTAAGGGCAATAAATCAATAAAAGGTTAAAAGTAATCTTTTCTCCCTGCTGGTTTGAATCCTTTCTAGCAATGGAGATTCATGAAATGCACCAGTAATTGTTTCCTTTCCTAGAGAATTCATTAACTGAGGCATTAGCCTTTTTATTGTCATGAGCGATGACTAATTCTTTGCATCCTGTTATGCTTTCTCTGGTGCGTTAAAATATTAAATATGTATTATTAATTTTGAGTTTCTTTTTCAAATAATGAAAATGCTGTGTTTTGAATTATTTTCTGTAGCGGTAGTTGAGTTTCACTGCTATTGTCTCTCAAAATCTGGAAGATTTTGTTTCATTCATCTGCACAGTTACTGTCTCTTACGTCCAACTCTCCAGAAGGGAGGGAGGCTTTCAGCTCTTCAGCCTGCCCATAAAAAAAAAAAGAAAATTGTGTGGAGATCGATCTTCTTTCAATGTCATTTTGTTTCATTTCAGACTTCAAGAAATACAGATGTTTTTAACACTGGTCTAACAACCCACTTATTTGACATTTTAAAATGGTTTTCGTTTGGGAGTTTTAAGGTACTTTGTAACACAGCAGGTATCAAGGCACCTCTGTGTACTGGGGTGCGTCTCTGTGTGTTGCTTTACCAACCGAACCAGCGGTGGATGAAGTGAAGATTGCACCCACTGGGTTGTAGATCTCAGGCCTGAGAGCAAGAGGCAAAGCCAGGAATTCTCCGTATGAGTGAATCAGGTTCAGAATTTAGGACCACACCAGTCTCTTCATTTCCTTTAAATCTGATCATGAGTAAGATTGAGGCTTGTCACAGTGCAAGTCTTTCTGAAGAAGCTTGTGCTGAATACCTGAAATGAAGTTTTTGATGAGAAGCGTGGCTGTAACGTTGCTCAATGAGCGAGTATTTTCTGACACTAAAGATATCTTTTTAATTTTCCGTAAAATGTAGATGTCTCAGCCTTTTTTCTAATTTTCTAATCATAGTTTGAGATTCTGAATCAAGTTTTAATCGTGACCTAGAAATCTGAGTTAGCAGAGATGCTTCCCATCTGTCTGTAGTCGTACACATCTGCAGTAATACATTTTCAGTAGTAAGCAATTTTTGGCTTGTGGACAGGCCTATAATTGAGAGAGAATGTTACAAAGGAAAAAAAAAGCTTTGGAAAAAAAACTTGTGGTGAAGACAAATATCTTGTAAAAAGCTTATAATAACAATGACTATCACAACCTCTTCTACTGTTTTCACCATATGCCCTGTCAAAAAGGCCATTTTATAATCTTGTGCCATAAAAACAATGGCTTATGATTATCAAAATATTACACTACATTTTGGAAGATGTTTTATTTGGTACTAAAGTAATTTGACTGTAAATATAGAATAGTACAAAAAAGTTATTCACAGTATAAAAAGTAGTGGACAATAGGTCAAAACCCCATAAGCTTTGTTTTTGATGACAGGAGGCATTCTTGGCCTTATTTTGAACACTCTTATCAACAGCAAAAACACCCTTCACTGATAAATATAGTAAAAACTGCTGATGTGATTAAAAAAAAGAGGAGATGGAAGTGCTGCAGAGCAATCAAGTTTGCTTTTGATAAGCTGTACTCTATCAAATTGTGTTCAATTTTTAGGTTGGAAATACAGAATGAGAGACTGTCAGCTGTATTCACGGGGCAGAGAACCCCATCCTGAAAAGAAGTAACTTTGTTTGCACTGGTGATGAATAAACTGCTGCACCAAGTGCAAAGTGTTTTCATCTTAGGTGTGGTCCCAGAATGTGTCCGAGGACTGTGAAGGAGATGGGTAAAAGTTCTCCTGCATTGGACGTTGGTGTAACTGCTCCTGTAAGGCGTTGTCTTGTTCTAGCGCTTGCAGAATGGTACTTCAGTGACTTGCTGTTGAATTTAAGGATGCAAAGGTTTGACACAATTTCGGATCAGAATCGTGACTTTCTAGGAGAGTATCAAGGAGCTTGGTCTCTTCTGCAGGTAGACCAAGGGATGGCTTGGTGATACCTAACAGGTACCTGCACAGAGAACATCGGGGAGATCTTCCATCTACCAGGCAAAGCTGTAAGAAATCTGATGACTGGAAGTTTGAGCTAAACTGACAAGCAAATCTGGCCAGTAATAAAGGATATTTTTTTTTGTTGGAAGAGCTTACCATGTGCTATGGTGGAGTCTATGGCACTGGCATTTTTTAACTATGATGATTTTCTAGGTGTCTGTTATGATCTTTATTGGAGAGACTGTCAGTTTGATGATTCCAGCAGTGTCTGTTAGGCGTAACAGTACTAACTTGTATCAGTTCAATTTTGTCTTAGGATGTCTTTTGTGCATCCCTGTGAGCTGTGGACCGCACTTTCTGCATGGCTGGATCAGTCCATTCTTGTAGTATATCTCTGCGTTTCCTAGGAGCGTGAGGTGTGCCCACGTGTGGGAAGGGATGGCAGGCCCATCTGTCCTGTGTCCTGTCTCCAAGAGTGGCCATTAGTGGATGCTTAAGGAAAGTATGGTGTTTGTTCTGCTCTTGTTCTTCACGAAGCATCTCCTTTCATGGCAACTGTTGGATGCTGAGCTAAATGGACATCTGGTCAGCGTAACCCAGTGCAGTGACTGCTGTGTGTGAGGACAAAGCAGCATGCACTGACATTTTTCTTGCCCTTGGAATTTACCTGCTTCTGCGTTCCTGGCCTGGGTTTGCATCACGGCTGTTATTGTGACCACTGATGGGTTTTTCCATAAACTTGTCTAATTCCTTTTAAGAACCACTTAAAGTTTTGCCATCCGTGATACCTGTGACACCAGATTTAACAATTTAATTACACACTCCATGACAAAGCTTCCTGTTGTTTTTAATATGCTGGCTTAGTCTTTCACTGCATGCTCCCTAGAAGTTGAACTGAGACATGCTGCATATTTTATATCCATTTGTTGTATTCCCTACAGCTGTGTCTTTGGCTGGCTGGGTAGTACCTGTGCATTTCTTTTTCTTCTTTCTCAGCAAACTATTCCATGCCTTGCACCGTACTTACTCCCTGTCCTGGCACTTCTTCTAGTTCTCCATCTTTTTTGTTATAGTTGCATCTTGGGTTTAGGTAATGCTATTATAATGTTTGGGGTTTTAGTCCTTTTCTGAATAGTATCTAACATTCTTTTTGGCATCTAATTCAGTAATCGCTTCACTTTTGTGATTAATTTATTGATCTTGAAGCTCCCTATACAGTTTCTCTTAGACTGTACTGACATCTAATGGTAAGGCAAAGTGGCTTAACGATACTTAATGGCAAGATAAATTATCTGACAGGCAAATATAATTATATATTTTCTTCTTAATTAAGTATTATTTTTTGTAAGACAAGGTGGTATAACTTCAATTTTTGCACAGAAAGTCTGACCTAATACTTTTTTTTCTGGCAATTAATCTCTTTTTGTTCTGCTCTTTGAGCCACACTTATTTTTAAATGTAGTTTAAATCTTGGCAAGAGTAGTTTTGGGTACAGTGAAAGTGATGTGATGGTTTTATACTGCAGAAGTCTTTAGTATAAAGTCGCAGTATCTCCAGAAAAGGATAGCAGCATGAAATAAAATGTAAGAACAAATACTGTCCTGCAGAACTTCGGAATAGGATGTTCCGGTGTTGTTGTAGCAGCCTTACTATTGCCACACTTTGAAGAAACATGCAGACAAAAGTCTTTGTCCTCGTTTTCTCATCCTCCTATTTGAGGTTCCTCTATATGTGTAATTGGGCATTTTTCAAACTCCGAGTGATAAGTACTGTTGAAGAGTGCTTTTGAACTTTAGAGAAAAAAAAAAGAGTTCAGATGTTAATCTTACTGTTATATTCTATGTTTAGGTGCAGTACACTGTAACTTCAGCGAGACATAAGTATCACCTAACTTTTGCTACGAACCACCAGTTCTCTGATCCAAATTTTTTTTAATGCAGAACCATTACTACTACTACTGACACTAGAAATGTTCAACTACAAATTGTAGAGCTTTTTCAAGTAGAATGTTTCTCTCATACATTATCATCTTTATTTTTCCCTTTCTTGGAGTTAGAGCCTATTTCTTGCCATAGCTTCAGAAAATTGATTTCTTTACTATATAATTGCACACTTGCTGTTGTTTGAACATTGTTAATTTCTCTGACTTACATTTTAACATGTCATTTTACTTTCTGTTTTTTATCAACTTGATACTGTCCTCTCTTTTGCTAAACACAATACGTTGTTCTATACTAAAGAAATATTTTGAAATTTAGATAAATTTACTTTTCTCAGTAATAGCTTTTGTGCAGTCTAAGTTGTCTTCAGCATATGTCGTAGCCTGTCCTTTTCCCAAAAAAGAGGAAATCCTGAAACTTAAAACTTAACTTCTAAGGGACATCAATAATTGTTGTAGACTAATTCTTATTTGTGGGTTGAGCATTGAGTTAAGTTTACAGAAAAGCTTACTGTTTCATGCTTTGGGAAGAGTGAAGTCCATACAATGGATTTCAGAATTCCAGAGCTTATGGTTTAAACTTGTACTCTGGTGCTCTGTTTTTAGCTGCACAAGCTGGGGAACCAGTTGTGGCACAGAAGGTCTCAAATGCTAGGAATATCTGACATCCAGCCATGAAGCTGGTATGCATCCTGCAAGTCCTTCTGGTTGTTTCCTTGTAGAGATACTCGAACATCCATGGGCAGAGGAAGATGAAAAAAAGCCTAAAACCTGTTTTCTGGTTCTTACCTTTTCAGGTGAACAAGTGTGAGGTAAGGTTTGCATATTAGTGGTTGTACAGTTGCAACAGTAGTTATTGCAGAAGGCATCCTCCCATCTGGCGAGCAGCCCCAGTTCCTGCGAGTGTACTGTCCAGCTCACCGATGACTGTCACAGTTTTACCTTGAAATCTTAGGTATGGTTGACTTGGATATAAGGAAGAAATTTTCTGTGATGAGATGAGACACTAGAACAGTTGGCTGGAGATTGTGGATACCTCATCACTCGAAGTGTTCAAGGTCAGGTTGGATGGGGCTTTGAGCAACTTGATCTAGTGAAAGATATCCTTGCCCACAGAAGGTGGGGTTGGAAACAGATGATCTTTAAAGGTCCCTTCCAACCTAAACCATTCTATGATTCTATGATTCTAAGTATTCTTCCTCTTTTGACAGATTCACAAATCAGTGTGACTCACCCCCTGACAGCAGAACTGGCCAGATAAAGCCCACAGGCAGCTGCTGACAAAAGTTCCAGCTTTTTTCCTGGTCAAAATGTAGGATTTTTTCCACCTATCATGTGCAGACTTAAAGGAGACGTTGTTCCTCTTAGGATAATTTAATGGTATTTTAGAAATTGTTCTTACCTTCCTTGCTTCCAAGATGTTTTTGTGATACTTTACCCTATGTAAAGATCATACTCAATTTGTGGGATAATTAAAGCAATAAAAATCAAAGGACAGTCTTCCAAAGCTTTACTTCCAGGAAAAAAATTGATCACAAATTAGTCCAGAAATTACCAAGAAGAGAAAGAAGACAGAAATCTGCAATTTGAAATTTATTCCTGCTCTACAGTGCTGAGGTTGAGCCCACTTCCATGAAGCTGATTTATAATCTTTCCTGGGCATCTGTTTAAGGAATGGATAAATAAAACTGAAGTGGGGCAAAGTGCTTGCTCCCCATAACCCACGTACTGTCATACACATCTTCCAGTGTCAGGCTTGGCCTCTCTTCTCTTTGCCTCTGAAGACAGACATTTCCCGTCACCAGTGCTCCTTCCTACTTCAATGAGATGAAATCTCCTTGTAGGCAAACAGAACAAAAAGGGAGCTGAAAAGATACAGTGTCTTGTCTTCCCCCTGCTCCATTTCCCAACTCTCAGTCTTTTTATTTTGAGCATTTTCTATAAAGGCTTTTGTGTAGAAAATGCCTGCTAGTCTTCAGCATTCGTGACCAATATGTCAATCTCTTATAATCAAGAACTGGGATTCTTCTCCCTGCCATGTAAAGCTCCTGAGGGTGTCCACTGGTACATCAGGGAAGCCTGAACTAAATCACCCACAGCAACATGCAAGAAGAGAGCAGAAATAGCAGGAGGAGCAGGAACTCGAGGGTGTTTGTTTCACATGAAGCCGTGAAGCCAAATACTCCTGGCTATAAAATATATGCGACACACTACTAGTCTGAGAAGTAGGACACATTTTTACAGATTTAAATAAAACACTGAGCTTCACTGAAATAATGTGGAACCTGTTTGATGTGTTAGTCCACAATGATGGCTGGACAGTAGCGATAGGGAACTTCAAAGATGCTGAAAACCTTCTATTTGAAGCTGCCAGACTGAACGCTACCTTTTTATTACAGAAACTGCTCTTCCCACCCCCCCAGTGGAGAGGACTTATTTGACTGTATTGCAGAGTAATATGGATATAAAATATTCACAGATGAGTTGCCGATATAGTTTAGCCTGGATGTGGAGGACCGATTTCTGTGGCAGTAACTCGGTCCATGTTTTCTCAACCTGTAACTTCTCTTTAGAAAGTCAACAAGGTGAACAAGTAATATCAAGTTCTGTGATGGGTAGATCTGCTCTGTGGGAATTCCTTTACTTGGATACTTACATTGCCTCTCTTCCTGACATACCTTGACTGAGTCAAATTTACCTTCATACAAACACCACACAATAACTTTGTTGTCACCAAATCAAACTGGATCGAGTTGAAACAGCAGACAAGGAATGAATTATTTGCATCATCTAGTATTAAACTCCAAAAATACATACATAGGACTTGAAGTAATACTCTCACACACTACTTTTCCACTTGAGGCTTGCTTTAAATGTTAAGTAACTTGATAATATTTACCAGTACCCTAATTCATGAGAGGAGAATGTTAAGAACTGTGGAATAAGCCTCAACTAAGCAATTGCACATAGAATGAGGTAAGAGTTTAAAACGCATGATGAATAGGTTTATATGACTTTTGTACTGAGCATAGATAGAGAGGCTTTTCTGAGGGCTAATATAGGCCACCTAAATTAGGTTCCTTTGGAAAATAGTTCAAAGGAGGAGCCAAGCCACTGCTGCTGGTCCTGACTGACTCTCCAAGATTTGTATCTTGATTTCCTCATATGAATCTTAATATGTCAGAGG
>Ga0181612_116599_pt1 | contig 14522 bp, 9 predicted proteins | sample HoacroProtozoa21_FD_119630 | JGI IMG/M metagenome (GOLD analysis project Ga0181612, IMG submission 119630) | Hoatzin crop microbial communities from Cojedes, Venezuel. Combined Assembly of Gp0051906, Gp0051904, Gp0051908 | reverse complement strand
CCGTCCCTTCTCAGGTTGGGGTGAAGGAAGGAGTCCCCATTTCTACATCCATATCTGAGATAGGAGAGAAGGGAAGAGAAGCAGGAGCCCTGCATCAAGCCAAGTATAGGGAAAGCATCCTGAGTTAGCAAGTGGGAGGTTACCAGGAATAGCCTGCCATGATAGTAGTAAGTAGTTTAATTGAGCTGCCTCCAAACCAGCCTGCTTTAACTCGATACCTAAGCTAGCTCAGCAGGGCTCGCAGCTTCACAGATGCTCTCTGCGAGTAGGAACCAAGATACTCAGTTTTAATGTGTGCTTTAGCTGTGTCTGTAGAGCAACCACTGCTGCATTTGTGGCTTGAGTAAGCATACTCCACTTCTACAAGGTCTGTACAAGTTAATAGAACAAGCACTTAGCAAGCCATATTTCTGCAATACACATTAACTACAAGTAATACAAGGTTTTATTCCAAAACATAGCAGGAAATAAGAAGATTGCTCATAAATCTTAGTCCCAATCCAGAACAAAGAGAAGCAAAGATACAGAGCTATTCAGCCCAGCCTTGAGTAGATAATGCCAACCAGTCCTTAAGAAAAACTTTAAGGAAAAAAACCTGCTTCCTCCCCTCCCTTTTAACTGAGAAAACTGGAGAGGAAAAAAATTAAAACAGCCTTTGGTGAGCCCCTGTAAGTTTCTGTCTGGATGCCAGCCCTCCTCACCTGCCAAAGGCAAGAAAAAAGAAAGCAACTTCCCTACCTGACTCAGCAGCAGCAGCCGAAGAGCAGGGCAGCACCCCATATGGGAGATGGCTCCCTCTGTAAGACGGACTTCCTCCCAGCAGCTGAGCTAAATGAAGTCATGTAAACCATAATTAAGAGATTGGGCTAACTCCTGCTTTAGCATGGGCTAGCAAGCATATTACCATATAAACTTTTGTATGGGTAAAAAGTAGCCCTCACCAGAAATGGATGTCTGTCATGTAAAAAAAGAGTAGGACAGACTAAAAGAAGAATGGAGTTAAAGGGGAATAACTGAAAAGATACTGTCCTCTAGCTACTGAAGCTCAGTTACTTACACATATCTCATGTCAGCTAACTGTGTGCAAAATCCTCTTGCCCTGGCAAATTTGTGTAGGCTCCAGGCAAGGCCCATATGGACCCAGGTGAAAAATAAAAATCCTTTCTGGGGGGCTGGCACACTGGCTTACGCATACTTGTGTAAGTAGTCTGCAAAATGTGGAGAAGACAGTGTCCAGCACAGGCGAAGCTGGAAGCGCAGAGATTCCTTACAGAGAGAGTGTACCCAGGAAGAAAAAAGTAGTGCCAAACTAAAGAGAAGAATAGCTGGGGCAAACCCAAAGATCTGGGGGCTTCCAGAAAAAATCCCAGCTTTCTAACACTGTAGAGACACACAAAAGAGGTCATGTGCAAGTATTTGCTTCTTCAGTCCTCCTTCCACCTTCCTTTTGTGCACAGGCACAAAAATGCATAGGAATGCTGTAATACAGTCAAGCTGAACATGCTTTAATGCTTTTGAATAACCAATGAAATATTGCCAAAAGAAAAAAAAAAAGATGACCCTGCAGACATCGTATCTTTTCTATTTTGTTGAGAGAGATAGTATATTTATTTGGACAGAAGAACTAAAAATTCACTTTCTCAGGGCAGGACTCCTGTGGACAGCACTGCTGACCATTCATGCTGTCTTTGCCCATGAGGATCTTCAGCTCCCCCTGAAGTCAGTGAGGGTCTGTCAGTATGTTTATTTGTGCATTGAGTCTCCCTGACAGTCAGTGCCTCCTGGAAAAAGAGAAATAAGTGAGGCGCCCATTCAGATCAGGGGTCAGGGTCAGCATTCGGGTAGAACGCATTGCCTCAGTACTCTTGCTATGGTGTCAGCCATGACCTTGGCCAGACTGCTCTCAGGACACAATCTCTAAGTCAGATGTCTGTATGGGTGGCACAGTCGACATGTTGTTGGCAGTGCAAAGGAGTAATGTTGTTGGTGCATGCATCCTTTAAACCATATCAAAATGCAGGGAAGAGTCAGAGAGAGGCTAGAGGAAGCAAAAGGAAGAAAGATTTAGAAAGTGTCACACAAAACAACTGCAAAATAGAGAAACACACCCATTTCAAATGTCTTTGGCATAACATGCGTGCACTGGGACACAGTCTCATTCAAAACAGTGATGCTTATACTGCTGCTGAATGTATCCCTTCCCACCTCCATTCATCAGGCAGCAGGTTCAGTCACTGCTCAGATCTCAGCATACCAATTCTCTACAAGGTTATTCCAGCACCCAAAACTCAAAAATTGTGGAGGTTCCATGTATTTATCATCTCCAGCTCTATGGCAACCTCAGTAAAGTGATTGCATTGATACGTGAACATGTCATTTTATAATTACTCTAATTTTATTTTAGAAAGTAAAGTTCCTCATTATGCACTAATCAGACTTCTAATCCCTCAGCGCTCCCTTCTCTCCCCTCCTTAGGGAAGCCGTAGAGACTTCTCAAACATGCCACCTTCTTTTTTTATTGTGCTCATAAGAAGTCGTCAGATAAGAGGCACTCTGGCATCAGAAAAATGATTAAGCTGTTCACAGTGACTATATCCACAAACAGAGATGCTATTAATTTGATAAAATCTATATTAAAATATCTATTTTTTAAGAACAAAGCCTCATTCTCAATTATTTTAAAATCTAAGCATTATGCATGAACTATAAACGTTGCATTAACATTACTTCCTTGGCACGTAATAAACAGAAAGCAGAAGTCTTGTTTCCCAATGAACGTAAGAATAGCTATGATGGGTAGAATCAAAGGCGTCCTCTCTACAGTGCTGAAGGGAGTGTATGGTCCCAGATGTACCATCCAGCTTTTTGCAATCAGTAGCTCAGAAGCCCAGTAAGGTGGGCTTTACAAGCCACAGATAACTTAAAGGAAAAAAAGTACAATCACATCAGCCCTGGCCACCCATCCATATTAACTACAGTCTGTAGCCAGGAATAGATGCTTGAAGTGAGGCACATAAAATCTAGACTGAGGCAACTAGTAGCTGGTAACATCTGTCTCATCTACCTAAGATTCAGGAAAACATTTGAATATACGTACAAGTCCATCTCTCCTGAAAGCTGCGTATTATCTTAATGTTAAGTAAAGCATGTGACAAAATGCTGTCCTGAAAAGGGATGCCATTCAAAACAAACCCCCAAATTGTTTTTCTTCTCTGACTAAAATATGGATTTCTTTTCTTTTCCTTCTTTTTTTTTTCTTCACATTCAGATAAAAGTAATAAAAGTCTCTTTAGAGGTTTGTAGCAACAGGTCTCCAAATTATTGGTGAAAAAGGAATCCCTCTTTGGATTTGCATCTTTTCAGTTTCATTGGATAACAGTTCTTTGTTCCTGTACCTTCTGGAAGGTAAACAGAAATGGAAACATGTCCTCTATTGTTTATCGATTGTGTCTCAGAGATACTATTTCTTTTTGCTTTTAAATCTTTTATTTCTCTTGATCTATGGAAGTTTCCCATGCTGCTAAGCTTGCTTGCTTCTCTAAATGTCTTTTACTTTAGAGAAATCTTTTTTGAGACACAGCAGTAGAACACTGCACGTTGTTCTAGGTGAGGCAGTCAGTGACATGCCCAATTTACACGATGGCTTTCTCATATTTTCAGCATTATTTTTTATCTTATTCTCTTAATCATCCAACTATTTTAACTTCCTTGTGTCTGTTTGCTTTTGCTACTGCTGAAAAATATTGAGCAAGAATGCTTTTCTGAACCATTTGGTATTGCACCACTATCCTTACATGAGTTTCTGTAGTTAATTTAGTGACCACTATGGACTTTCCTGTTATCCTTCCTAAAATGTCTACCTCAAACAGATGAAGATTTTCATGTACATGAACAAGGGCAATCTTTCTACATTTGAGCAGATGGTACATCTTAAACTTGCCACAAATGAAATACAAAATATAATTCATCCTACATTTCAGACCAGTTTAATTTCTGGAGTAAGTAGGTTTGGAGAGGGAAGGCAAGAAGAAACAGTTCTTATTACAATTTATGTAATTATGGATTTTTCCATCAAGGATGTTGGAGTGCCCCAGCACTCAGATTTAACATGCAAACCATTGCCACAGGAATTATTTCCTGACCTCACCTAATTTTTGCAGGGTAAAAAGTTCATAATATCTTAATTTGCTCATTTTCTGACTCTTTAACAAGTGCCTTTCTCCACAGGTATGCACACATAGTGATCCAGAAAGTCCTTTCAGCCCCACAAAGTAGCGCACATTCCTCATACAATCTTCTGTCAATGTAACAAAAAGGTAGTGAGAAGTTAGAAAACCCTTTAAAAATTGATTTTCTGAGACTTCCTGCTACTCTACGCTAAGGCGACACAAATTTTACCTTTTCTTTGTGGAATGACAGAGAAGACAGTATGCCTGGATTGAAACAATACCAAGCTCTCCAGGGCAAAACAATCACCTCAACTTTCCCCATCAACTCTATTCAAGATGGCAAAGCCTCAGCATTATGCAGTCCTGGTAAGACAGCCTGCAATGGTTTGGGTTAACTTCATCCTCTGATGGTCCAAAGATTGATTTTTAAACAGGATTTTATAATGCTTAGTAAATACGTAGTGTAGCAGCGATTCTTGTCCCTCACCATCTTCCATTAAGAATGCAGCTATTTGCCTGAATTAATCTGAAAAATAGGAGTGTAGTTCACAACATCGACATAAGTCCAAGTTAGTTAATTCAATGTGCCTCTAGTGCAGGGTGGCAAAAATTACTGGCCAGCCAACAGGCAGGTCCCTTAGCTCACACTGGCCATGCTGGTGTGGAGCAGGTCGAGCATCTTAACCAGTCAGGCATGGAAAGAAGACTAAAGGTTTAGCTCTGGCAGAAATCAGTGAATCATGGATAATATTTTAGCTTTTCTGGTTAATTATAGAAAGTGTCAGGCAATGTTATATGAGGGAAGAAACCAAAGGGTAAGAACCATAATTACAATGAAATTCATTGCCCGAAGTGTCAGACAAAGTAATAACTAGGACTCTTCGTGTTAGGAGAACAGGTAAAATTGGCAACATGAGCAAATACTTTATGAGAGTTCTAAGGTCCAAATGAAACTATATTAGACAAATGTAAAACTTTAGTGTTTCAGCATGGAAAGGTTGTTATGAACTCTGGGTTTTACTGCACCACTTTCAGCCAAGAGGCATATTGAAGCTCAGAGCAGGGCAGTTGAGAAGTTAAATCCTGTTCATACATACCTGGGTAGACAGCACCATGAAATAAAACAGAGCAGGACAGTTATGTATTAAAAACAAATAACAAAACTAAACCACAACTTGCACCTTTAAAGGCTAAATCATGTAAATTAGCCAGTCTCTGGAGCAGGTACTCAAGGGCAAAACAGGCTTGCCTCTCTTCAGCCTGCTCAGCAGCATTAGCAAGGGGGCTGTAATATTGCAGAGCAAGTGACTGTACTAAGGGTCCCAACTTTCTTCTCATAATTGCCATAAAGCTTTCATCACAGAAACAGCCAGTTTGCACCCTGACATACCTGGGCTCAAGCACTGTTTTGGGTCCACACTCAAAACACGTCCGATGGACCAGACCTGCTGTTTCCCTCCACAACTGAGGTTGCCCAGCCCCAGATAAACCCTCTGTAGATTCCCACAGGGAGGATGGTGAAGATACAAAGAGGTGGGCTAGCTCCTGGTGACAGGGGACGAGGGAGCTTGAAGAGGTGAGGCTATTAATATGATGGCTCGCATTTCCAGAATAGCAAGAAGAAATAAACCTGTTTCCTTGTGATCGGAGAGGGGATTTGATACTCATGATTTTGAGACTTATATTTTCAAACATCCTTTCCTCTGATTGCTGTGGTTGTCTCCAGAATGTCAACAGTTACAGACAATGAACACAATCACCTTCAAGATTAAAAAGATGACATGCTTTAACAGGTATCAGAAGATATCCCTGTGACATGACGAAGTTGTTTTCACTTCAGAAAGCATTTTTTACAGTCACATACTCAAGGTTAATAACAAAATCTGAGGTGTGGGAATCACAAAATGAATGGAGAGATGGCCTAGAAAATTTAAGAGAGTTACATGAAGCACAGTGAAAGGACTGAAAAAGCAGCTGCAGCTTGCATGAATGATAGGAACACTGAAAGAATGGGTAACAAAGCAAAACAGGTGCAGCAGAGAGATGTTGAATGGCTTTGATCATTCAAAGGCTTAAACCTGACATTATTTAATGCTGATGGACAGATATAAAATCAGGATGACAAAAGGAAGGCATGCTAAGCAATAACATTCAGCTTCATGAAGAATGAAAAGTGAAAAGGGACAAAAGAGTCAAAATAGTCAAGGCAAAAGAACCATGCAAAACTAATCCTGTCTGATATAAACACCTGACAGAAATGGGCTCTGTAAAGGAAAACACAGCATGGAGAAGATCCTAACAAAAATCACCCTACACTTGCATTATACGTCATCAGGAGATTGCAGAATATGCCGCAGTGGCAGAAAAACTGCTCCTGAAGATGCACACAGATCATGGCAGTGCAAAGGAATTTGCTTCTCAGCTGTTCCTTGCCTAAAGCAAGCTAAGACTTCGATTATTCTTCGCTACCGCACACCAAAGGAGCAGCCTTGGAAAGCAGCCTTGGAGATGTAATATTACTACTGCATTGCATTTGCTCTCACATTATTCCTATACCTGCATAAAATTTGTCACACTGGTGAGAAGTCTCAGATGTTGTCAGATTTCTAACAACAGGGATTTGTTGAAATAAGAATTTTCTGAGAGGTAGGCATGATATTTTTTTTCTTTTACAATTCAGTGATTTTTTTCTTTCTATTGGAGGTTTGTGGAAAAATTTCAGAGCAGAATTTTTGTCTGTTTCTTAATATTCTTGCAAGGAGTCATTCCTCCTCCATGCCCAGATGGAGGTAACTCCCATGGTCACGTTCTTGGAGCATTGCAATATCCTCTAGTGTTAGTTTATAATTTGCTGTTTTATGAACATTCCTGGCAGTAGACTCATTCTTTGAATATTCATGGACAGGAAAAAACAAAGGAGTGCAAACAAATGCAAAAATATGCAATTTTTAAAATGTAACCAGAGCTTCAGAAGCTGGAACTCATCCATGAGCTATGCTTAACAAGGAATGTTAATGTCTTGCAGATGGAACACATATTAATGGTATAAAACTATTACCTTAGTAACTATTACTGTTGTCATATATCATATCTGGTGACATCTGCTCTCACAACTTGCTGAAAAATCAGCTCACCTGAATTGCCTAAAAGTTTACCACTAAAACAGTCTGTATAACAGCTTGCAAGACTGCCTCGGATTTTGGGCATTAGACTGATTGTGAAGATGACAAGTCATCATTTCATCACCCTGAAGTTAACTGCTAATATTTAGTTCTGCCAAACAACAAAAATGAATCTTCCTAGAGCAGAAGGAGGCACCAGAGAGGTTAAGCCTATTTTACCACAGTTCAAAAGAATTAGCTGGTCTTTAATTTTGATGAGTGTGAACATAAACAACAATAAAGACCTGGAGCTTAACGACTGGCCTGCTTACTCAGCAGCTGAGCTACAACCCTCTGAAGGCTGCTCTCAGCAGTAATGCCTCCACAGAGCTGGGGCAGCCCTGCCAGCAAGGTTCTCCCCACTCCGAAATTCAGCACCCTGCGTTCAAATCTAGGTTTCATCTCATCAAATTTGTGCAGGGGACAGTTGCAGACAAGAAGCCTTCCTCAACGACTGCTCTCAAATTGCGTGATTTCAAGAAGTCGGTTTTTGTTTAACTGTCTTAACTGTAATCTGTGCCTCCCAACAGAAATTGTAGATTAGTACTTCAAGGTCACTTGCTATGGTCACAACCCAAACATTTCCATTCAGGTGTGAAACTCAAGACTTTTCATGGCTTAGGGCAAATTCACAAGCCAGAAGTACTTTAACCTTTTATTGCTGTCGCTGTGTTCAGAACTTTTCCATTTCTCTAAGGTTAATCTAAAAAAAAAAAAAAAATCAAAAAAATTTCAGATGGAGAAAAAGTTGCTGCTGTATGGCAGCACACAGGCTTACTAATTTCTGTAGCTAAGAAAAGGGCAGAGTACTGTAAGGCATCCAATGAGAAAACTGTGCTCTATAGCAGAAGTAATAATGTAAAATAAGCGATTCTTAAGTCGTTTTGGGGGGGGAGGTGGGATGGGGAGATTCATATTTATTTTGTTGTTTTAAAATTTACTTACCAGCAGCTGGCAAAGGTTTATCCCTACATAAAAGCTGATATTTTACTTGTTAATTTCCCTAGTTATTTTCTGGAACAGAGGCCCAGAGGTGAAATATTAATATCATTTAAAATCCCACCAACAAGGACAATGTGTAATTAACATTTTCCCATGCACGCACAGAGACACATACATCACAAAGAGTGTATTGATTCCCTCCTATAAATGAATGCTCCAATTAACAGCTCTTTTGCAATACTAAGGGGGATCTCAGTCTAACCACAGACTACAACAGGTTCACCTCATACAAAAGCTATGGAAAAATATCCTAGACTGCTCTTACTTTACTTCCCAGCAAGAAAAAAATTAATGTATTTTTGCACGTTGACTAATTTCAAACGTACTGATTACCTCCCCAAGAGCTCAACTTATTTTCAGCCTAATAACCATACTGTGCTACAAGGGCTGAGGGTAGAAAAATCCCATTTGAATTCTAGCATTGGAACAATGTGTTTACAGGAAAACTAAGTGAGGCTGATAGACTAGTACCAAAAGAATTTTTGGGCAGAGTGCCCCAAAAGTTGTTACATCTGTATCAGCTCTTGGAAACATCAGATATTCCTGGCAATGAACTTCCTGGTGTTATGAACTTCCTTGGCGATCAGGTGTGTTCCCTAACACCACCTGCACTTTGGCCTCCAAAAGGTACATTTTCCTCCCCAACCTTTGTACAGGCAGTTCTCAGGTCAGCTCGCACAATTAAGCAGAAATCCTTCTTTCACTTCTCGGACTCTGGGAGAAAATGGATTATAGTACTGGTCACTGCCAAAGTATTTTAACATCTTGATTTCAAGATTGCTGCTCCCGTACAGAGGGAAGGCTTTCTTGCATCAGGTTGCCAAGACTCAGCATTACAAGCCGGAAAAAAATGTGAGGATATACAAATATCTAGATTTGCTATGATGAAATACACACTCAAAACACAGAATAACAAAAGCATTATGAAGGCTTTTAAGAAAGTGGAATTTCCTTATGTGCTCCATCTTGTCAGCTAGCTTCTGAGGTCAGTTCAATAGTCACTGGAGCAATTGGGCTGGACAGCTTCTCCTTTTTAACTTAAGATCCCTTCCTCTTCTCTTGTTTCCATTTCAGTTTACCTGCCTGTCCTTCCTTGTATTTTGGGACTGAGAAACTGGGACATTCAGCGGTTTGCAGAATGCTTCTTTCTCCCCACCCCATGTGTTTTTTTCTTTTCCATGCCTTTGTTCCTATAGACTTCAAGCTGCCTTCTCTGGCTTCTGGCCACCTGAATTCACAGCAGAGTGGCTGTATGAATCGCATCTCTTGGGAAGTAGGAGTGCTGTGTCTGGAGTGATCATGTTTACTCTATTCTGTTGTTCATTTACAGCCTGCCTTGACATGCAAACAATGAAAAGCTGTTGTGAAGATGGGGCACAGGTCCTACCTTACATCTTACTGAATTCTGGAGAATCAGCGCACAACCACATTTTCATGCTCTGATGACCCATTTCACAGAAGAAGCCGGAAAACTGCTTGTTACTCTATCTTACCATGCTTATTTACAAAGATGGGCAATGTTTCCACAGAAAATCTCAGCACTGATCTAAGCTCATGTGACCTATTTCCCCAGTGCTGCTGCCTGTGCACGGTAACATGCACAGAACTCTAATACGGGACCTATGAAGACAGCAGGTATTTATCTAGCTACTGGGCATCCCTCCTGCCTGCCACTTGCCCTTACCTCAGTAGCTCTTTCTCCTTTCCCTCTCTCCATATATAGTGATTATATATCACTGCACATACAGACCACACATGCACATACACCCATCTGAGCATTTGAGTTTAACAACCTGAATGAAAGCTATGTATAATAATGCCTTAACTATACGTACTTTTCAGAAGCCCCTTAATTACTTATTTTATTTAAGGTCAGCCTTGTGAGAATATATTTAAATTTTTAAGCATCTTTTTGGCATGTTCATTTTTGTCGTTATTGTGTACTTGAAAATGAAATCACAGTTCCATTGCAATCAGAATCCATTTGGTGTGAAGAGGCTTAGATATCCTGCTCCAGCTTGTGAGCTTATACAAACAAGCCAAAGTTTTTTCCAGTGTACACTTTTGCCTGCAGAAATGCAGTGATTTCAAAACCAGGTACTTTCAGATAAAGGCAAGTTGTTACCACACCGGTATGGGGCCAGATGGACACAAAGTACTCAAGGTTAGCCAAGCAAATTACACAGTGAAGGAACAAATGGGAGTATGCAAGGTCACACTAGTAATAAGTCATTGTTTAAAGATACTGTGGATCATTATCAAGGATTGTGGCAGCTTCTCCATAACAATAAATGTCTTCGTCCAGGTGTATTTCCTACAAGACACGCCATTGCACTCAAAGCAGTAAGAGACAAAGAGGCCTGTGTTATGCCAGAGGCCAGAAATTATCACAAATAATTCCTTTTAGTAGGATAGAAATTATCACAAATAGTTCCTTTTACCTCCAGATCCAAGTAAGGGACTCTAAGCTTTTTCTACTGCTACACAAGTGATAAGGAATTAATTACTTGGTTTGGGCCAAGGAATTTGGAAAAGGCAGTGCGATCTTTGAGGAAATCTGAAAACAAATCCCAAAAGAGTCAGACAGATCTCCTCCCAGGCCCGCTGCAGCCAGCCTGCCATGCTTTCCCAGTGTACCAAAACTTCAGAAGTTCTCTACTCTGCTGCTTCTGCTGTCACGCTGTGCATGGGGCATGGGAGCTAAATACCTATTTCTCTGATGATGCCAGCTGGCTATCAATTGGTTATACACTGATTATTAATACAGTGCAGAAACAAAATTTTGCAGAAGCCACATTTACCATTATTCCTGTATCCAGCATTCGGCTTCTAGTTTGACTTCTACAAAATACATTGTCCAGCTATGAAGAGTTCCAGCAAAGAATGCAATTAATGTCTTTCACATAGCTTGAGATTTATGACCCACTGATGCCATTGGATAACCTCTCATTAACATCTATAAGATCATAATTTTCTCTTCCACCAGTGACGTAACCTGTTAAAAAGCACAGATACATTCAGTAAAATGAAAAAGCAGGGAGGGTGCTCCACATCCACGTGCTTTATAGCTCCACTAATCTCAGAGCCACCATAGTTGAAACATCATGTGTTTACTTTCACTGTTACCTGCACATTTGTAAATGAATAAGCACAAACTGATTTTTTATATGGGGTAGAAAAGGTGTGATTCTGTTTGCAAAGTCGTTACACAATCAGTGTGTGAGACTTTTTCTACAAGAAGTTTTGACCAGGTTTAGCAAAATATCCTGGGGTAAAAGAACTATAAAAATGCAAATTTCAATTTGCTGTTGCAAAATTCATGAGTGAACCTTTTTAAGGGGATATCTCCAAATTGCTATACCCAATTGCTAAAAATGGCACTTACAGCTCTCTATATCCTTGGGACAAGGGAGTGCAAACATAAAGGGAAATTGGCAAGTCCATAAGTGCATTGCCCTTGTCTGTCCTTCCCTAGAAGAATTAGATGAAGCCATTCTGATTCTTAAAAGAGGTTGAAGGAACATTTAATGGCTCAGTTAGAGTTCTCTGCCTCATAGTTATGCATTGGCAGATCACATCAAATCACCAGCACAATGTAAATACTTCTACAGAGGATCACTGAAATAAGCCAGACATCACTGCGCCATTAGTGAGCAAGCCAAGGTGCAGCTTCTTTCACAAGGAGTCATTGAAAAATACATTTTTAGGATATTGCTAAACAATCTACCAAGAAGGGGAGCTCTGAAGCAACAATATTTTGGCTTTTCAGTTATAATTTTCCTGGTGTTTCAAAAATTATGTGTTAAAATAAACCAGGCAAAAAAGCAATTCTATAAAAAATATTTCAAAGGCACACAACAGTAAAAGTCATTATCTTTTGAAGGAAGATTGTATTAAATGTATTAACTGTTCAACAGTTGATATAAAAGTTGGTAGAAACCTCTATGTACAAGGAATATGTGTGGCAGAGGTGAGGCTGGGGCCCTACATAGAACTAAGCCAAGGAACAAGACACTTCCCTGGGAAAAACAAGCAAATTCTTGTTATGGCCAATAGCAAATCATGAGTGTCACAGACCAGCAAAATTTTTATAGCAGAACTAGATCTATGTTTTAGTCAACAGATGTGCAACTGAAAGTTGTTCTTAGTAAATAAAACTCCACTTTAAAAGAACTACAGTTCTCTAAAACACTTTGGAAAACTAAATGGAGGGTTGTTTGTATCACCGTTACAGCATACCAGAAACATAATTCTTCTCTGTGGATATACTCTAAATAAATTCCCTATGACAAATAAATCTCTGACTTGCAGTATTAAGCCTACATTTTCAAAAATGACTAGCCATTTTTCAGTCCTCCAATTCTGCTGCGTCAAAATAATACAATTTTCAGAAAAGTAGATACTTAAACCTCTATAGAACAGGTTCTCCCAAGGCATCCTAAATGGATATCTCAAAAACGGCATTTTTAAAAAAGTTTAGATTTAAATTTAGGAAGTTCTTGAAAAGTCCAGACATAATGACTGAAATCTCGATTTTTTTTCACAGAAGACTTAACAGTACAGGCAAAAACAGAACAAATTTTATCAGTATACTTTTCTTACAGTCGTCCAGACTGATGTGACAGGATCAGCTCTAAGGATCAGGACACCATTTAAACTTCAAACACTTTTAATTCATGGCTTCTAGCTACAGTTGCAGGAGGAAGAATACTTATGTTCTAAATTTGGAGTTGTTAATAATTTTTAGTAGCTTTTATTTCTCACATTTTCAGGTCTTTGTTTCCAGTGTAGTTTAATGATCATATCATGTCAAAAAGTTGCTTCCGTGGGAGGAAAGTAGTAGCATTTACTCGAGTGACAAAATTGTATCTTACTTAACTGAATCATACTGTGTTTAAATTACATTAAATGTGTTGCAAAAGAACCAGAACACACATGCACTACTATGCACCTCTGAAAAGACTTCTAGGTACTTACTGGCCTTTTAAGCCAGATATTTCAGCTCTTTCTTCGTTATCGTATTGGGCTTCAATTTGTCTCCTTCTGAAAACACAGCTAGTCCTTCAGTGGAATTGAGCTGAACTCTGATTTATGGGTAGGCAGAAAAAAATGCAGCTTTCTAAACATTATTTCAGGCTTCACATTTATATGAAATAACAGCCTTCTGCTTTTGGAATACTCACTTCAGACACCAATTTCATTGTAAGAGATAGATTTTTCTCTAGAAATAGCCCTTATAATTCAGTGGGTTTTTTTTTTCTCCCAGCCTCTGAATAGCTTTTATTAATTGGAATATTTTTGGATATAAGAACACCCATAAAGTCTGTATCTCCTCAACTCCTCCATAACTTTGTGGTTCAACAGGTTGAAGAGGCCTGCAATGTCAAACCAACAGGCTGTAATTCTGAAACTACTAGAAATACTTCTCTCTTACCTGGAGTCAATAGACTTAAAAGGCTGAAATTCTACACTTTACTACTACATATCCAGAAAAACTTCAAAGCCAAAAGTTTTTTTGGAGCTCATTTCATCTTATGTGCAATATCTGTCTTTTCTTGAATCTGCAGTTAAGATATTTAAGTGAGAATTGCAAGGTGAAACTCTGAGTTTAGATCTCATTCCCAAATAAAAGTTTAAGGGAAAAAGAACTCACTATCTTTCACATCAACAGTAATTATTTTACTGTTGGGTGAAGTCTTACAGAAAAAGAGAAGTTTATGACAGTCTTGGTTACAAGTGTTTTATTCTTCTATTTCAAGCGTATGCATGCAGTTTGCAGAATAATTGATTTTGCTAGGAAAATAGTGGGCATATTTCATCCTTTAACTGTTTTTATTTGGTCTTGCATTTTTACCATGATAAATTAATCCTCTGTTTATCCTCAGAAAACTGTCTGTAGCGATATTTTGAAAACGAGCATTTTATCCGTGAGGCATGCTACCAATGTGCTCACAAAGAGGAAAGGGAATAAAAGATCTTCACATCAAGGCTCATCTGCCTACAATTCATTATCATAGAATCATAGGTTGGAAAAGACCTCTAAGATCATCAAGTCCAACCATCACCCCAACACCACCATGCCTACTAAACCATGTCCCAAAGTGCCACATCTACACATTTTTTGAACACCTCCAGGGATGGTGACTCCCCCCCTTCCCTGGGCAGCCTATTCCAATGCCTGACCACTCTT
>Ga0181612_168934_pt1 | contig 14523 bp, 30 predicted proteins | sample HoacroProtozoa21_FD_119630 | JGI IMG/M metagenome (GOLD analysis project Ga0181612, IMG submission 119630) | Hoatzin crop microbial communities from Cojedes, Venezuel. Combined Assembly of Gp0051906, Gp0051904, Gp0051908 | reverse complement strand
CCCCCGGGGCACGCGCCCCCCCAACAGAAGTGCGGGGCAGAGGGTGGGCACGGGCCTGCATCGCTCGGCCAGCCCAGCCTCCCTGCGAGCCAGCTGACCTCCTGTCTCCTCTCGCAGCCAAATTCCTCTCTTAGAATAATAAACAGTGGAGCTCAAGAGCAGAGCTCCCTGCCCTGCCGGGCCAGCGACGGCTCGCCCTCGCATCATGGTGCCGGAGAGGGGCAGAGGGAAGTGCTGTACCTGTGCTGGCAGGGAGGAGAGGATGGCGAGGGAATAACACCGGGATGGAGAGCTGGGACTTCACCTCTGGGGCTGCAAGGTGGGCTGAGCGAGGGGCACTTGACATGGCATTGCTGCAGGACCTCCCTTGGCCAGGCAGGAGATACTCAGACCCTGCCTGGACAAGGTCCTGTGAAGCCTGCTGTAGGAGACCCTGCTTTGGCAGGGGGGTTGGACTAGATGACCCACAGAGGTCCCTTCCAACCCCTACCATTCTGTGATTCTGTGGAGGCAAATGGTCCCATGGCTTGAAAATGCTCAGGTCCTGGCCCGTGGGAAGGATGGAGGAGTCTGAGGGGTCCGTGGCACCCTGCTAACCCGTAGGGCTGGGAGGAGAGAGCCCAAGGCAGCTGAGCACCATGAAGGTGCCTGTGTTTGGGTCCCTGGGTAGGATAATGGCTGCGCACCTGCTTTCGGATCACTGAGTGGGGCTGCACCCGCCTCAGCTCCTCCTTGTCTGGCACTCACAGGGTGCATCTCGTTGCTCTTGCTGAGAACAAAAGCTGAGATGGAGGAGGGAAACAAGTGCTCTCAAGACTGGCAGTGAGCTGGGTGCATTTGCATCCCTTGTGAAATGCCTGTGTGATGCCTCTGTGACAGGGAGAGAAAGGTTTGTCCTCCTGCTAGCCAGGCTCTGCGTGCATCCTGCAGGACGGGCAGAGCTCAGCACCTCCGAGCACACCTCTCGCCCTGGCCAGAGCAGACAAACAAGGGAGAGGTCACCACTCTGCGAGATGTTGCCACCCTCCCGCTCTGCTTGGGAAGCATCTGAGAGAAATGCCTTTCTGCAAAACCAGCAGCTTTATTAAAAGCAGCTATCAACATGGGGGAGGAAGGCGGAGGCTGCAGGGCTCTCATGGCTCGCTGAATCAGCACCCATGCTAGCCCAGCACCAGCACGCACCCGCGTCCTGCTCTGGCAGAGCGGTGCTTTGCCCCATCAGTGATCCTGCAGAGATCACTGGTGGAGTGAGGAACCTGTCTGTGTTGGTAGAGCAAGCCAAGGTCTCACCTGCAACAGGACTAACAGTGACAGCCACGAAGCTGGACAGGCAGCTAAACGCTGGGCATCAGCTTGGGAAGACCTTCCCTGCTGGCAGTGAGCTATCTGAGGGGGGGGGGGACGACTGAATACAGCCTGGCTTGTGCATGCAGGCAGGGAGGGGTGAGAGGAGAGGATCCCAGTTGTCCCTAAAGCCTTGACGTTGAATAATGGATGAATCGCACACCTCTGTAAAGGAGAATTGGGAAAGCAAGCGAATTGTTCTCATGGCAGTGCCTTGGGGGGCAGCGAGATTAGGTTGTCCATCCTCCTCTCTCCTGCAGGCTGGTGGTCTCTGAGGGTGGGTGCAGTGAGGTCACATTCAGTTACAGTCTGAATTTCACCTCGGACCTTTCATCCTACCCACCCCCAGCTCTTCCCCGTAAGTGCTCTCATCCCCTCTGGCAAATGCAGAAGAGAGAAGGAGTCACGGAGGGGTCTTCTGGAGGGGGGAGAGGGAAGCTGCTGAATAAGCTGGAGACCTGGAAGGATTTGCTTGTAGATCAGACTTTTGTTGAGCCAAAACTAGAGAATAATAAAAACATCTGACAAGAGCACGTCATTTAAAAACCATTTCCTCCTTAACATCAAGCAGACCAGGAGGCCACGCCAGGGCCAAGAGGCAGCAGAGCCGCTCAGTAAGAGACGGGGCTTGGGCCAGGTCAGCAAGTCCAGATTGCCACCAGCCGTCCCCGTGCCCAGCGAGCAGCTCCCCAGACCACTGTGCCGGCATCATGGGGAGCTTCTCCTCGGGGTCCACCTTGGGAGCAGGTTCAAAATGCCTCCCATGCTGGGAGAGGGGAGGTGGTCCAGCGGCAGGGCAGGCGCTCAGCCCCGTGTTGCTGCGGGGATGAGCCGTGAGGTTCAGCTCCGTGCTGGAGCATCCCCGAGTTCGTCACTACCGAACTCATTTCCCCCCAGCTTTGTCCAGGAACAGAGGAAGCCTTTCCCCTTACTCTTCCCCTTGTTATCTTCTTCATTTTGCTTTTCAGAAACACTCATCCCTGTCCCTGCAGGCGCGGTGGGGAGGGTTACCTGACACCCCGTTACGTGGGGGACAGACCCCGCTGCTCTCGGGGAGCTCTGGCCTCATCTCTTCTGGACTCTCAGTTTGCACGAGGGAGGGCTGAAAATGCACTGTGGAAAACATTTCTCGAGTAATGCTGATAAAAGGGATTTTTAACTAAAAAGCCCTCTTAAATATTCGCTTTATATATATATTTAAAAGTTAAATACAAGAAACTCAGGGGTTTTGTGAGGTTTCTTTGGACTTGTTTTATTTCATTGGAAGGAGCAGAAAATGTGGGAGGGTTGGAGTGGGATCTGTTTTCTAGCAAATCTTATCTCACTGGGACTGAGGAAAGCAAAAACTAAGGGAAAAAAAGGCAAGCGGCAGAGCAGAGGGAGGGAGCGAGGCAGGGCTCTGCAGCGGGGGGAGCGGCATTTCGAGCAGAGATGAGCAAGAGTTGACACAACTGCTGGAGCCTCCAGCAAGATCCCTGTTTACCAGTGGGAGATGCCTTAGAAACAGCTCCTTCTGCAGACCCAGCGTGAGAAGGAACCAGCCACCCCGCCGGGAGGGAACAGCTGACAACTGGAAAGAGATGGGAGGTTTCCGAGGTGCAGAAGGGAGCCCGGGGCTTGGGTGGGGGCTTGGGGACCCCCCCGGCCCGGGGCAGCTGAGGGACTCCTCCTCTGCCGGCAGTGCTGCGCTCACCCAGCTTTGTTCTTGGCAGGATTTGGCCACCGAGCCACGGAGCCCACCATGCTGGTCCCCTCTCTGAAGACATCGCTCTGGCTCCTCATCCTCACCGGTGAGTGCCGTGGCTGGGGAGGTGTGTGCAGGATTGGGCCCTGCACAGGGATGCTGCCCTGGCATCCTCGCTGCAGGGCAAGGGGGAGCAAAGGGGCGATGCCATGGGGAGGCACGGGGCTGCACAGCACGCTCCAGGCATACCTGTCCCCCCGAATGGCTCGGGTCCTTGGGCTCATGCCAACCCAGTCCTATGGTGGGGTGGACGTAAAGTCCCCACCTGCTTTACGCCAATGCACAGCTGGGTGGAAAGAGGAGACCTTTGGAGAGGGAGCACTGCCAGGAGCGCTCAGCCCTTAGCAGGCACTGAGAACGCACCTTACCTGGACATTATGTGGACCCCAATACCATGAAGGGTTTGGTCAGACCCCATGTATACCATAACCCCTCACAGCAAGGCAACAGGGCACCTGGCTGCATCTGGGCAGTTTACAGCATTGCTGCCAGTCCCTGGGGGCTGTCCCCAGCTACCCTGCCCAGCCGTAGGGACACCGGGGAGGAGCACGTGTCCCAGCCCCTCTGGGACATCTGGGTGAAGGGTGAAGCAAGGAAGCTGGGAGAGACACTGGGAGCTGTTCAGGAAGACCTTGCCTGCTCTATTGCTTCCAAAGGATTTCCTGTAAGGTTTTGCTTTCATTCCTTTTTCACTTTCTTGTAAACCGACATTGTTTCAGCCTTGTCTGTGTCCCATCTGACTCTGTCCCTGTGGAGAGGCAGCTGGAAGAGCTGGGAATTGCCTCATCTCCTCCTGTCCCCCTTGTCCACTAAATGCATGGCCTTTCTGCGCCTTTGGAGGTGCATCTGAGACCTACCTCTGCCTTTACAGACAGGCTCATTCTGGCGTCAGCAGTACTGTCTATGTTGTCAGCTCCCCGGACCACCTAGACAAGCTCATGGGATGCACAAAAGCCAAGAATGTGAGCCAGCAACTGGGGGAGGCCCATTTCCAGCCCTGTCCTGGCCAAGGATGCCCCTTGGGCTGGTGCAACAGCATTGCACCATGGCTGCCTCCCAGCAAAGCTCTGTTCACAGCTTCAGTGGCTGCCCCAAATCCCTCCTGAGCCAGCCTTCTGCTCCTGACCCTCCGACAATACTGGGCAGCACTGGGTGGCACTGAGGGTGCAGTAGTCTCACAGAAAGGTTGGATGGAGGCAGACATAGAGCATAAGATGGGGGTTTTTCCACCCAGCATTGCCACAGACAACATGGGCAACTTTGAACACTGCTAAACCCCATGATGTCTTATTTCCTCTCCACTAAGGTTTTCAGGGAATGAAGGATAACCCACCAAGGCCTGGGTTGACAGGACACTTCTGAGCAGAGCGTGTGTTTGCCAGTGGTGGCTACGCCAAGGGAGACAAATCCAGGAAGGTTATTTTTCAGTGTAAAGGCATACACTACAAACCAAATACACTGGCATGAGGTTGTGCTCCAGTGTGTTTCTCCTTGGATTTCAGAGGATTCCAATTTGGTGTCACCTCCCTCCTCTCCCAGGTCTGCTGGAGGTAACGTCTGGGGGCAGCGGGCTGCACATTGAACCCGGAGACACTGAGCTTGTCCTCGGCCTCCACAGCACCTTCTCCCTCTTGTGCTATGGGGACGGCGCACTGGTCTGGGAACGGGAGGGTCAGCCCCTTGCTGCCTCACTGGAGCACAGGGATGGTGTCTTCGTCAGCAACCTCACCCTCAGGAACGTGACGGGCCGTCACACCGGGGAGTACGTGTGCACCTACAGCCCCGACCAGGCTCCGGAGCCGGCGGAGAGGAAAGCCCTGTACATTTACGTTCCAGGTAGGGGACAGCACGTCCTTGTCTCTGCATTTCCACAGGGTTTAGCAACCAGGAGAGAGAGGGTTTTGAATTATTGTTCTGGCTCCAAGCCCCTGGCCTCCCAAAAGCCTTCCTCCCACCGCAGAAGAGCCCTCATGGCAAGTCATCTGGCTGTGGCATGTCTTTGGTGTGCCAAGTCATGGGAAAGGTCCATGTGTGGTGTCTTGGGACAAGTGTGTTTGTGGGGGCTAGGCAGCAGTGGCTGGGTCTCTCTCACCCTTCCGAGAGAGGTTTGGCAAGCCCACAACATCGCAGCTCTACTTTGCCATGGGGAGAAGGGACGAAGCATCCCACCAGCCTGAAGACAGAGTCCTGAGTTGGAGCAGTCTTGGAGGACCACAGAGGAGCCCCAGTTCAGCTTCAAGCAGATTTCTCTAACCAGTGTTCCCTCTCTCTCACAGATCCCTCCCTAGTCTTCCTCCCCACAATCACCTCTGAAGAGCTCTTCATCTTCATCACGGGCTACACAGAGGCCATCATCCCATGCCGCGTGACCAACCCACACATGCAGGTGACCCTCTACGAGAAAAAGGTGGAGAACCCCATCCCAGCTGCTTATGACCCACAACAGGGATTCAAAGGCTTCTTTGAGGATAAGACCTATTTCTGTCGGACAATTGTGGATGACCAGGAGGTGGATTCAGACACCTTCTACGTCTACAGAATCCAGGGTGAGCTGCCATTGTCTTAGCATACCTGGGCACCTGATGTGGCTGCTCCTTCAGCCCAGTGGTGGGGGACAGCAAAGCTCTTCCTCTGTCTCCTTAGAAAATGCCCCTGATCAATTCAGAGGCTGGATTTAGTCCTGTCTCTGTTAGAAAATGTGTTCTTCCAAAGTGTCAGATCCGTCCCTCAGAGAAGAAACTTTCCAGTGGACCAGACCACCCAGGATAGATGGACTGGGTGCCCACTCATCCCTTCGTTCATTATTCATTCCTTTCCTTCACATTTCCCGCAGTCTCATCCGTGAACGTCTCCATCAGCGCAGTGCAGACCATAGTGCGTCAAGGAGAAAACATTACCCTAATGTGCACTGTGAGCGGCAATGAGCTGGTCAACTTCAACTGGGATTATCCCCGCAAGCAAGTGAGTACTCCAGCCCCACAGGCTCTGGGTAGCAGCTCCAGCCTTTGCCCACAGCAATCACTCATCAGTATCCTATATGAAGCTTCATAGGAACCTTCACCCTATGGCAGAAGGTGTGGGTGGCTGCTGCTGCCACACAGGGAGGCTTGATGGGGAGATCCTTGAATCAAGGCTGTCCGTCTCAGTGGCCTCTGATCGGTGCATGTTCCCTGTCCCTGTGACAGCCAGACTGGTGTCCTCTGCCCCCTCCTCCTCCCTCCCTGTGAGCCTGGTTTTGTCGCTTCAATGGCAGAACATGCTCTTGACTTCTCAGACCTTATCTCCTGTCACTGTTGTGCAGGCAGGGAAGGCTGTGGAGCCGGTGACCGACTTCCTGCCCGGATCCACCCACGAGATCCGCTCCATTCTCATCATCCAGAACGCAGAGCTAGAGGACAGTGGGACCTACATCTGCAACGTCTCTGAGGGCTACCATGAGAAAATGGACCGGAAAGACATCACCATCCACGTGATTGGTGCGTTGCTGCCCACGCGCCCAAAGCTGGCCAAGCACGTGGGCGTCCAGACAGGATGTCCCAGGGTGACACTCTCTTCTCCCTGCACAGCCTCCAGCCCTCTCCCCTCCTCGCTTCTGCCCTAAGTAACCATGGCAAAAAGCCAAACTCACCCCATGTCACCACTGCCCGCTTCTTGGCTCCAAAACATCCCAAATCTCCCACCATGGCTTTGGTGACCCTTTAAGATGCTTGAGGGTATGGGTCAGAGCATTCTTGCACTGTGCAGTGCCAAGGCAGCGTGAGGTCATGTTGTCACCTCCCATCTGCATCTGTCCTTTTGTGTAATTTGAGGGAGCTTGCCCCATCTCCACAAGACAGCAGCCCTTTCCCCGCTTGCTGCCTGCCCCATGAGCTCCTCTGCTCCAGCGTGGCTCTGCACCCACTCTCCCCTTGGACATAAGCTTGAAGCCTTGAGGGATGGATCTGGAGCTGCCCCGCCACTTCTGGGTGTTCAGAGTGTTTTTTTCCAGATCTGTGTTTGTCCAAAGGGCAGGAGAGGGGATTGTTTCTCTCTCTGACCCCACCTTCCCTCCTGCCCCTCCTCAGAGCATGGCTTTGTGCGCTTCCACACCCGCCTGCCCAGCACAGTGTACACTGAGGTCCACAAAAGCCACACCATCCAGGTGGAGGTGGAGGCCTACCCGCAACCCAGCATCATGTGGCTGAAGAACAACAAGACGTTGACCATGGAAAGCAGCAGTGAGTTCACCATCACCAGCAGGAACCTGTCAGAAACCAGGTGAGGACCCTCCACTCCTCCCTGGGGTGCAGGGACAAAACAACCTCCAAATTGCTGGCTGGACATGGCTGGTGGTTGAATGCCTTTCCATGAGTGGATTTCAAGCATGCCTTAGATGGGTGGGAGCTGGTCGCCTCTGAGTGTTGTCAGTCCCCAGGTACCTTCCCACACCCATCACTCGGGGACTGTGTTTCCTCCAGGTACCAGACGGCTCTGGTGCTGGTGCGGGTGAAGCAGGAAGAAGGAGGATTTTACACCATCCGGGCCTCCAATGAGGATGATGAGCAGGAGCTGTCCTTCCATCTGCAGATAAATGGTGAGGATGGGCATGTGGACATGGGGTTAAGGAGTGTGAGGGGCAGTCTCAGAGGATGGCTCCATCCTTTGCCGCAGGACCTTCAGGCTGAAGCCCTTGCTCCTGTGACTCTTACTCCTCTGACTACAGCTCCAGAGTGGTTTTGATCAAAGGAAGAACACTAAAGAAAGAAACATATGCTCACTTAAAGTATGTCAAACATGGTCTCAGAGCAAGGGGGACAGGGAGGCAGTGCAGACACCAGCAGCTTGGCCTTCATGCGCTGGCCCAAGGTAGTAGATGCAGAGACGAATGGGTAGCTCTGATGTCCAGCATTCTCCCCTCTTCTCGCCTCTGTTCTCTAAGCAACCTAGATGTGGACATATCTCCTTCATGTCCCACTCAAACCTTTCTCTTTTTGCTGTTAGGTTTCAAAAACAAAACACAGTTGCGGTGATGAGTCCTGCCTTGCTGTCCCCTCACCCCCAGGCCATGTTAGGGGTACAGGGAAATCATGTTCCCCTTCCATCCTACAGTCAAAGTGAAGGATGAATTCCCGCTAGTGTCTCTTGGTTTCAGTGCCAGCCAAAGTGGTGGATCTCAAGGAGAACAGCAGTGCCAGCAGCGGGGAGCAGACCGTAACATGCTCTGCTGAAGGCATGCCCCAGCCAGAGATCAGCTGGTCTACTTGCAGCGACATCAAATTGTAAGTGGAGTGATGGAGCCCATGGGAATGGCTGGACTCTCGCATTTATTAGATTAATAGACTATTATTTTATTGCATTCTTGTGGCCCACACGGCTGGGAATCCCATGACGGCGCATGGTCCCAACAGCCTCTCAGGTGCCTTTATCCTCCCCTGGACCAGGTGCAGCACCAGGGGTCAGCCCACCCGTCTGCTGGGGAACCAGTCCGCAGAGGTCGGTCTGCAGACCAAAGCCACGTACCACGCAGAGCTGCAGGTCTACCGCGTGAACAGCACGCTGCAGCTGCACAGGGTGGACGAGCCCCTGCTCCTGAGATGCACTGTGCAAAACTTCCTGGGCACCAACTCACAGGACATCACTCTGGTCCCACACGGTGAGTGCCGAGGGAAGTGTTTGAGCCAGCAGTGGGGAGCTAGGCTTTTCCCTCTGTGTCTCCAGCCTGGAGGTGCTGGGAGCCAGGACTGTCCTCTGACGACTGCAGTCCTCAGAGGCAGGAAACCTGGCTACTTCCACCCAAACCCAAAGCCTTCTTTGCACTGAGCAGGCAGGGCTGCTCCAGGAGGAGTCTGGAGCCCTAATGGGCCATGGACATCCTCTTCCCACCACTGGCAGGGTCATCCCTCCAGGGACGCAAGATGAGAGTACCTGAGCAGGTGTCCTGTGTCTTGTTATTAGCCCGTGGGTCACTAGATGGTGCCACGGACTCGAACATCCATGCGCTGAACATCCCAAATATGAAGAAAGGTGGTCTAAGCCCAGGCTGGGAGCTGCCAGCTCTCCCCCAAACAAACCAGTCCCTCTAGCTTCCTACACTCTCCCACGGCCAAACCTCTCCCAAGGCAACAAGCCCTTCAACAGGCTGTAACAACCTGACGGGTGCTGGGGTGCTGGCCCTGCTGGTCTGCCCAGGAGCAGAGGACAGGGACTGCCCCCACCCAGAGGAGAGCTCAAGGTTGATGTCTGGGGAGGGAGGCTTGTATCAGGAGGGGAACAGTGGCTAGAGGAGGGAAAGGGAAGGGTGCAGGGACCCCTCTGTGCTGCTGTCCCCTCCTTTCCCCAGGGTACTGAGGCCATGCAGAGGTGCAGGATTCTGACTACTATCCCTGTTATCATTGTAGCCTTACCATTCAAGGTGGTCATCATCTCTGTCATCCTGGCCTTGCTGGTCCTCACCGTCATCTCCCTGATCATCCTGATCGTCCTGTGGCAGAAGGTAAAAGAGGAGAGCGCTCCCAGGATGCCACAATGCTACCCCCGCATTAGGGTGGATGGGAGGAGTAAAGCTGTGAGCTCCTGCTGGCATGGGCTTGATGATGTCCCACTCATGCCAGGGACCACGGGTCTCCATCAATCTTGGGATGTCCCTGGTGTCTGTAGGCTAGACAGGGAATGAGGCAATGGCTGAAGGGACCAAAGACTCCGTAACAAAGCTCATCCACACCACCCATGCCCTCTCCGACCCTCAGCCTCTCAGATCTCTCTTTTCCCTTTGCTCCCCTTTCCAGAAACCTCGTTATGAAATCCGCTGGAAGGTGATTGAGTCAGTCAGCTCCGATGGGCACGAGTACATCTACGTGGATCCCATGCAGCTCCCTTACGACTCCAGCTGGGAGGTGCCCAGGGACAAGCTGGTGTTAGGTAAAGGCTCTGCAGGTCCCACTGATGGACCCCTGGGGTCCTGGCTGTCTGGGAGTGATAGGTTTAGGGTTTGGCATCTCCAAATGAGACCAACCCAGAAAAGGCACAGAGATCCCCGGTGATACAATGTTGTCGTGGGACAGGGGGACCATCTGGGACCACAGTGGGAGGCCAGCTGCCCCCTTTGGCATGAAGCACTGGGTTATTCCTGGCTATCCTGTCTTGAAGCTGGCAGCTTCTTCCATTCCTAGTCAGATGGAAACCAACCCGAGCCACAAACATCATAGCTCATGACTATCTCCATGCCCACCAGGATGACTGCAGCAAGGCTGGTGTGCTTTCAGACAGGAGAGTTGTCTTTTCCAAGCTCCTCTCTTCACCTCTCCTCGACGACCAGCGCCAACTTTGTCACCTCACTGTTTCTTGCAGGGCGCACTCTTGGCTCCGGTGCCTTCGGACGTGTGGTGGAGGCAACAGCCCATGGCCTGAGCCATTCGCAGTCCACCATGAAAGTAGCAGTCAAAATGCTCAAGTGTGAGTTGCCCCCACACCATCCCTTTCCCCCACCCAAATGCTGCAAGGCCAAACAGTGCTCATGCACTCCCATCCTTGCCCTGCCATTCACACCAGCTCTCCCCAACAGCCACCGCCCGGAGCAGCGAGAAGCAAGCTCTCATGTCTGAGCTGAAGATCATGAGCCACCTGGGTCCTCACCTCAACATCGTCAACTTGCTGGGGGCCTGCACCAAAGGAGGTAGCTGAGCCCTGGGTGCCTTGTCTCCTCTCCCTGCTGCCCTGGGCTGTGCTGAGGAAGAGAACTGTCCTCAGAGAGAATAATTCCTCTTTTGTGGTTCTGAATGATTCACCCTTCCCTTAGGAAAGCCTTGTGTGGCTCTGAAAGCTTTTCTTTCCAACCTGGTGAAAACTGAGAAGGCATGTTAACCCCCACCTCCCTCCCCAAATACAAATTTCAAATTCCAAAAATGCTTGGTACCAGAAAGGCGTCTTTTCCCTCTGTCCCTGCCTAGATGTCCCACAATCCAATGACGTCCCTGTGGGACAAAATTTGCTGCCCCGGGGAGTGAGTGGGGCTGAGGCGGGGCTGACACCCGTGCTCTCTCCCACCAGGACCCATCTATATCATCACCGAGTACTGCCGCTACGGGGACCTGGTGGACTACCTGCACCGCAACAAGCACACCTTCCTGCAGTCCTACGGGGAGAAGGCCCGGCGGGAGGCAGAGGTGTATGGGAACACAGTCAAGGACGACCACGTGCAGAGGTACCTGGAAAGCACCACTCTCCTCCTCCCTGGTGCCCCTCCCATCCTATCTCCCACCGATGAGGAAGGCTCGTACTGCTAGGGACGATACCTACCTTTCCTCCAGACCACTAAAATAAATGCTGGCCCAGCACTGGGGCACAGCTGGCTGCTCCGTTACCTTGTGAGACCAGCCCATGTGCCAGCCAGCCACCTCCAAACAGCTCCTGGCAGATGGGGAGTTAGCAGAGGCAATCTGTGTGTCCTGGAGGCTGAGTTTGCTAGCACACACACCAGCTGCTCCATGCCAGTTGGGAATATTCCCTGGCATCGTTAACTTTATCGGCATAACCATAGCTATGCATGGAGTACAGAGTTGTTGGGTTTCCCAGCATGTCTTAACCCTTGGAGACCTCAGGTCTGCGTTTTCAGGGCAGGTTGTGTTGCTACCGAGCCTAAGGGAGAAGTGCTAGCAGGAGTGCAATTGCACAAGAGGTGCTACAAGGAAAGGGAAATTGTCCTTCATCTGGTTCCCAGCTGTGAGGGATGCAGGCACATCAGCGCAGAGAAACAGTCCCACGGGAAGTTAGAAAGCAGCATTTCCTTCCAGCACGCCAAAACAATAGTAAAATAGAGCGGTGTTAGGACATCAGCCCAGCTGCCCCCTGCGCTTTCTGCTTGAAGGCAGCTGAGATCCTCCTAAGCACTAAGCACAGTCTCCCAAGCCCGTAGGGACGTGCCCCACAGCCCTGGCCATGCAGGACATTTCTCATGGCCAGCACCATCACGTGGAAGGCCTCAAGATGCTGCTTCCCAGATACAGTTGTTGCTCACTCTAGAGAGAGGTACTCAAGGGTACAGATGTTTGCTGATCCAAACTGAGAAGGTTTAACTGTGGACAGAGGGTGGTGTCCTGCCTGCTCAGTTCAGCCTTCTCCAGGCCAGTCCTGGACAGCGTGGGAACATGCACAAGCAACGTGAAGGGTTTCTCCTGCCCACTCTGGCTTGGGTCTCCTGCCCTCCTGCCCTGTGGGCGCCTGTGGAGCTGCATGGCCCTGGCTGCCCTTCCTGCCCTCCCCAGTGCTGCCTGCACTCTGCCAGGGGAGATGAACACGAGATATTTAGCCTGTGGGCAAGGACGCTTGGAGACCCGCAGGGCAATACGGCAAGGCTGTTTAAAGCTAGTGCTGAGGCCACCTGAGCTGTTACGTGCTGGAAAGAGGTCTCCAGTGCCATTTGCACTTCTCTGCATGTATGATGCAGGGCTTCTTTCCCTGCTGTGTGGGGCATTTCAGTGCTGGCACTGAGGATTCAGGAGCGGCAGTCCCGCAAACCATTGATCTCATCACCTGCATCTCCTCCTCTCCTCTGGATCTGAACAGCCTCTTTGCTTCCCCCCACAGTCACCTCTCCTTGTCTGTGGAGAGCGACGGGGGCTACATGGACATGAGCAAGGATGACTCCCTGGATTATGTGCCCATGTCTGACATGAAGGGTGAAGTCAAGTACGCTGACATCGAGTCCTCTAACTACGGCACCCCATACGAGCTGGACAGCTATTCCCCGTCAGGTAACAGCTCAGCCACAGCAGGAGGGAGAGGTGCTTGCACTTTGGGCTCTGGATGCCTGTGCTTGCAGAGGCACACACTGTAAAGATCCCTTCTGGGACGAGTCCAGCAGTGGCGGCAGACGCCCTTGCAATGGGAGCTCCTGGCTCTGTCCCTTTGTTGCTGGAGGCAGAGCAATCTCCCGTGGGTCCTTCCACTGGTGGGCAGGCCACGAGTGTGCTGAGTAATGCCAACACCCATCTCTGCTTGCCCTCCAGCTCCTGAAAGAACAGACCGGGTGACGCTGATAAATGAGTCCCCACTCCTCAGCTACATGGACTTGGTGGGCTTCAGCTTCCAGGTGGCCAATGGGATGGAGTTCCTGGCTTCCAAAAACGTACGTATGCCGGCTGGTCTGCGGTGCCCGCAGCAGCGGAGGCCAACAAGGCTCTGCTGTGTCCTGTGCTCAGCTTCTGCTCACTGTCCCTCTATCCATGCCAACCTCCTCGTGGGAGACGTGGCCGTGCAATTGAAGAGCTGCTGACCACTTCTCTTTGGCAACACAGTCCTGGGGATCAGCATGACTATATTTGCACGTGACAGCTAGCTCTGGCTTAGACCAAGCTTCAGACCTCAGATTCCCTGACTCTGAGCTCCTCCCAAGCCATGTGCAGCCCAGCTGCAGTGTTATATCATCCCTGTTTACTGGGATGACCAGACAGTGACAACCTCCCTGTGCTACAGCACAAGGCACTCTGCAGCAGAGCTACGACTCTGCTTGGACATCCCTATTGCACCACATGCTCTGAACCCCCCAGGCCTCATCAGAAGTGCTTGTTCAGTGGAAATTAAGCCACCACAGAAGACTAGGATCTGGGATTTCCTAAGGTCTGGCTTAGCCCAGGGCAGGCAGTAATATAATTGGACTGTGTGAAACATCACACAGGGCAGAGCTAAGGGAATGGGTAGGGATGGCATCACTGACGTGCAGAGAGAAATTCCTGGCTCTCTGCCTCCAGCCAGCCAGCCTGATCCCCAAAAGTGCATGGTCAGCGCTCCCCCATGGAGAGCAGAAGAGGAGCTCTCACCTTCCCACAGCTTCCCACAGTCACACTTCACAGTGGTGTTACATCACCATGCTTGCTGGTAGGGTCTGGCAGGGTCTTGAGGAAACCTCAGGGCTATTCATATGGAAAACATTCAACATGCTGGCAAACCAGGAGGCACAAGCTAGGCTGGTGTAACTCTGATGTCTTCAGACTGCTGGGTTGAATTGTCCAGACGGAGATGGAGACATGCCCTCCTTGCCAGCCCCTCAGCCTCCTTGCTGGGTTGGGTCCTGGCAATCCCCTCTCTACTGGGCTGTTCAAACTGCCCTTGCCAGAGTTGTATGCCTGCTGTGGTCACAGGGGTAGCAGTCCAGGTGAGCAGCAGAAGTGTGGTAGCTCTGCTAGTGGCTTTGAGCCATGGTTGTCCCTAAGGTGGAGGGGATTGCTCAAACGATGCGAGGTGACTCCTGCCCCTGCAGCCCCAGGAATGGGCTAGTTCTGGAGCTGGGCTGCTTCCTCGGGCTGTCTGAGGGCCCCTCGCGGTGACTGTGCCCTGCCTCTCCCCTCAGTGTGTGCATCGTGACCTGGCTGCCAGGAATGTCCTCATCTGTGAGGGGAAGCTGGTGAAGATCTGCGACTTTGGCCTGGCAAGGGACATCATGAGGGATTCCAACTATATCT
>Ga0181612_157528_pt1 | contig 14524 bp, 13 predicted proteins | sample HoacroProtozoa21_FD_119630 | JGI IMG/M metagenome (GOLD analysis project Ga0181612, IMG submission 119630) | Hoatzin crop microbial communities from Cojedes, Venezuel. Combined Assembly of Gp0051906, Gp0051904, Gp0051908 | reverse complement strand
GCTCACCCCGGGCCCCGGCGCGGACCGGGCCGTGCGGCGGACGGTGGCCAGCCGCGGCACGGCCTCCGACCGCCGGGGCTGACTGGTGACGGCGGATCCACGGCCGGTTCGTTAAGGCACTGCCTGCCGCAGGGTGCTCTGGCCTGGGGGGAGCACGGAGGAAGGCTCCCGGGGTCTGCCCTGGGAAGGGAGGGTCAGGGGCTGGCAGACCAGCCCTGCTCCCACCATGGACTCTGTAGCCAGAGCCACCAGTGCCTCCTTCGCTCTCGTGACCCCCCTCTGCCAACAAAACTTTGCCTTCCAGGTCGGAGGCTCATGCTCTGTAGCCATCCCCCAGCTCCGTCCCAGGGCTGCAGCTTCCCCTCCCACAGGACATAAAAGTGAGCAGAACAAACCAAGTGAGTCAGAAACCCTCCCCGCTGCCTCCGGGAGCCATTTGGCTTCATCTCAGCGCATCCCTGCCTCATCCCAGTTTTACTGGCGAGTCAGAGCTCTCCAGCTAACGGCTGAGCACCAGGCTGGGGACAAGATAAGAAAGGCAACTAGGAACCAGGCTGTTTGTGGGACACATCAGAGGACAGACATCTAGACAGACATATAAATCAATTGGGTAGCCGATAAAGTGAAAGAGGAGCTCTTTACACACCAGTGTGGGATGGTCACTTGGCACAAGTTGGACAGAACATTTTCCTGCCCTGTGTTTCAGGGTGATGACCAGTAACGCAGCACAGCATCAACACCACGGGCTGGCTAACCACGGTCTGCCCATTCATCAGCTATGCAAACAATTTAAACACAGTTTATGTCAATAATTCAGGCAGTGGCTTTACTTTTACAACATCCTAAAATGAAAAAGGGGTGGGGAAAGAAACCAAGCAGAGATGTCTATGCAGCAAGAAGCCCCATACTTCATCCTACGTTGCATGCACCCAAGGACCCAGCACCCACCCTCCTGCCATGCTCCTACTGCAGCTGCTGGGGAACCCTCATCCGTCATCAACCTGAGCCTCCACGTTTTTGTGGACAGCTGAGACTGTGGCATAAGATTCAGGGACAGGGCAAGGGTACATCCAGAAGTAGAAACAAGGAAATGCCTCAAGGACTAGAAATATAGCAGAAAAATCCCATCCATGAATGCAAGCAGGTGTTCCTCCCCACCTTTCCCTTTGACCATTTCACTAGAAGATGCAGTCTCCTAGCTAAGCAGCACTGGCCCACATGCAGCCATGCAGAGCATCAGGCTTTCCCGCTGCTCTGTACATCACATGGAAAGTCCTTAGCTACAGCAGGGCCACTCAATATTTAGGTTATGGGATGAACAGTTCCCAGTCTACACATTTTTATGTATATTGTCATTCCTTATCTACAGAAGAGACCCTAACCTTGCAGGCTAAGAAAGCACAAGGTCTCCTAATTAGGAAATCGGTCAAGTTCAGGTTTGAAATACTGAGAAGAGAGGGAAGGTGATTATTGGTTGGGACTGGATTGTTAGAGGGCTGAGAGCATTCTCTGTGTGCAACTTAGAGTCCAGACAGGCTGGGCTGTGTCTATGTAACATGATTCATAAGACAAAACCAGCCAGGGAGCACAGACATATCAGAGAAATTTTTGCTTCTCCCTGCTGAATATCACCTTGTTCCTTTTGACTGGTTTTCCCCCTTTTGTCTAGACAAAATAGAAGCTGGAAATGTCCCAAAAGCCTTGTAGGACTATTTCTTAAAACGCTGGATCCTTCTCTTTGCTGGTCTGTAACTATTCTTTTCTGAAATCATAAATGTTTTCAAAGGCATGATGCTTCAGAGGGACAGATTACTGCCACCCTCTCCTCAGAAAATGTATCATAGGCAGGACAATGACCAAACAAGCTGCCGGCATTATAGGGGAAGAGATAAGAGGAGGATAGGGGCAAGATACAACCTTTTATCCTTTGCATACACTGAGAAATCTGTCCCTTCTTCATCGAACCAGACCTCCTCTGGTCAGCAGCATCTGCACCAAACGACCTGAACCCCCCTCCCCCTGGACTGTGTTGATCAGAAAGGCAGCTAAGTGGAAGGGAGGCCGTTTTTGGCCAGACCTCTGCGTTCTGCCGCCAGGAATGCTCAACATTGCCTGTGCTGGCTCTTCGACACTGAGGCAATGGCAAAATTAATGGCTGTGCTTCTGCAAGGGATTTAAATGTTAATAATGAAAAAGGGACATGGCTCTGCAAGGCACATTAACAGTCATTCTGGGATTCATTTTCTTCAGGTGACTACAAAATGACATAACACAAGGGTCCTCTTGTGATGGGGACCCATCTGTTGGGAGTGGGATGGAGTTGTGAGAGCCCCTGGGCTAAACTTACCTTAATTGTACCAAACTGATCTGTCTCCCCTTCACTCCCTTTCCCCAAAGCCACAGTGGGTCCAGGTATTTGGTCTGTCAAGAGCATGGAAAGATTTTGTGTTGGACCCACATCTCCCCTGATGTTGCACAGCTTTCCAAGTCACACATAGATCACCTGATTTATCCCCAAAATTCAATCTCCTGCCCAGGCTGTGTGTTCAGCTGTTTTGAAAGTACAGAAGCCTTTCTCCTCATCAAAACAGGAAAGAGGCCAATACAGTTTGTTTCCATCAGAGGGGTTGTCAAAGTGCTTCAGAGGAGAAGAGGTGCATCCAACTCACCCTGTTCAGCTGACAGTGGCACCAGGGCAGAATAAAATCAGAAAGCCAGTGGTCATAGGGTCCATCAGCTCCCATATCATCTTCCCCTGCCACCAGGGCCAACTCTTCTCCCCATTCTGAGACAAATCACCCGTGCACCCTGTTCCTCACTTCTTGATAAGCTAAAACTGCAGAGATGCTGCAGACAAATGAGCTTCCCAGGAGGCTGGTTCTGTTACGATCAGCTCACGTATTGAAGACACAGATGTCTCCAGACATCAAGACAGACCATATTTGGCTCTGTGTTCGTTACCTATACTGCACTGTGGGCAGAGGCAAAGACAAGACCTCCTGGCCCAAATCAGATGCAGTGTGCTCTCTGAGTTCTCCTCGCTCACTTTCAGATTGCTGAACTTCTGAAGTCAATCTCAGGCCACAATTTTCAAGCTGTTTTCCATGATTATGAAGCATAAAACATCCTTTTCTTTACTAAAAGCTTAGAGTCGCAAGAATCCATCTGAATCCAGAATCCAAAGCTTTAGAACAAATGCCCATTCTTGCAAACATCACAATAAAATTATGTGAGCCAGCAGTACTCAAAATAACACCCAATTTATCTTCCTATTTCCCCTGTATGATTATGTCTTTCATTTTGCTGGGGTACAGAACCTTGAAAACAAATGAGTCAGTTTGATTTTTGTTTCATGAAGAAGTTCATTTCCTGGCTCCTTTGTTCGCTCGCGACCTTTGGCTGATTGTCTGTGTGTTTTCTGAAAACTGGAAAGACTTTTGAAACTTTGGGCTTTGTGAGCTGGGAGGGTGAGTTCCCAGCACCCTCCTGCCACCTTCCAGTTTCACAGTGGCACCCCAGTGCCTGTGGTACCCAGAGCACAGGTGTTTCCCTGGTCTTCCACCACGCACCCAGCTTTCCTTCTCACAACCTTCCCATTGCTGAACTCAACATGGCAGAAGACTGACAGCCTTAAAGTTTGGCAAGATTTGACCTGATAGTGTTGCTTTAAAATGACAATGGCAAATAAATCACTCTCAGCATCATGTAAGCCCGTGCTATGGTGGCAGGAGTGGAGGCTTGCAAGTCCTTCCTCCTACCATGTAACCCTGACTGATGCCAGGGAGCAGGCACAGCCAGGATACAACCACAGAGGTTTAACCCCTGGAAACAAAGGGGGACAGACCCTTTCACCCCATCCTGAGGAATAACCTTGCATCCTTGAAGTCAAGCCCCTTGACTTGCTTTTCAAGGTGACTCTGCCAGGTGACCCTGCTTCAGCAGGGGGGTTGGACTAGATGACCCACAGAGGTCGCTTCCAAACCTTAACATTCTGTGATTCTGCATGATTCTGTGATGGAGCAGTCCAGGGACTGCTGAACCTTTCCTTTCCCTTCCCCAGACCTCTGAGCATTTCCCTCCATCCCCTAGGTCTGTCCTGCAGATGGGACCCCATTGGCCTTGCCAGCAGGTTAATCATGTCTCAGAGGACATCACCCAGCACCCCTCTCCGTACCTGTGGGAGCAGCCCTGCATCACTCCAGCCAAGGAGACACTTCAAAATCTGTCTCCCCTCCTGCCTCTCCCAAACCCTCAGCACTTCACCTCACCTGTGCAGCAGCTACCACACTCTCACATACAGTCTTCTCCAGTCTCACGAGGAGATATGGCCAATTTAGCAGTATAATGAATGTACGTACATAAAAGTTCTGATTCAAACACTTTCATTAGATTTAGTCACTGGCTCGCAATACAAAATGATGGCGACACCAATTCCTCCTCAGCCCAAGTGACTAATTGTGACAGAGCCAATTAGGCTTGGTTAAATGATCCATGTCCCTTCAAAATAATGGTCTGTCAAACTGCATTCGCCAAAAATAATCTGGGATTGACTTGACAATCAAAATATCTGTTTCTTCAAAATTACTAAAAACCCAGAGCTCCTTGTTTTTCCACCAAAATGAAAGGGCTGCCTCACTGTGCATGGGGGAGGATGCCCACCCTGAGGGAGTGGGAACAGGCATTAGAAGGTGAGATGCTTAGAGGCAACAGCTATCGCAAACTACTTGCTTCAGGCAGAATACAGCCAGAATAGAGCCGAGTAGGCACTCTGGCCTTTTGCAAACCTCCCTCCAGAGTCTCCAGCACAGGCAATAGCTGGAACACTGGAAGATGGGACAGGCAGGGGTCTCTGGTCATCTACACCAGGCTGTTATTGCAGGTCTCAGAGGCCCCAAGCCTGCAACATGATCTTTGCTGGTTGCACCCCGGGGGCAATGTTCCATCTCTGGGACCTTCCCTGTAAAGAAGTCTTGCAAACAGGTGCCTGTGGTCCATGAGGCGGCCCTGCAAAACCCACAGCTCCATGGGTCCTGAGTGGGTGGGCGGGCCCTCATAGAAACACCTTGCAGAGAACACAGTGTTCACAGGGACTACATGACACTGTCCACCCTGGGGACAGGGACCCTCAGAAGGTGGGAGCCAAGTTTCTCCAGGGCTCAGACAGCAGATCCCAGAGCACCCTGCACTTCCCCATCCAATATCCTAACCCAGAGTTAATGAGGACCAAACCTTGAGGTTGCTACCTAGTTATCTGCCTCCACAAGGAGCTTCTGCTAATTAAGCACAGTGGGTTAATTGGAAGAACCCACACAGACCACCCTAAGGAGCAAGCCCCAGGAATGTGTTCCCCCACCCCTGCTGCCCCATCCCACTCCATGCACTGCAACCCCTGGAGAGTTCATTAGCTCTTGCCGCACACCTACTACAGTGGAGGGCACCCGCCTCCATGGGAGCCCAGCAAAGGATGTCCTGGCAGCTTAGCTAATTTCTACATCACACCGAAATTGTGCCAATGTAATTTCCATTCACTCTGCACAGCTCACTGCACCCAGCTCTGAGAAGGGAATTACAAAGCAATTACCCACATTAATGGAAGCAGGTCCTGCCTGCCTTGCTGCTGTCCCTCCACCCCCCAGGTCCAGTAGCAGGAAGGTGCCATGGTGCCCTCTAAGCGCAGCTTGTGATGTGCCTGCATCTGCATCCCACTGGTTCATGTTCGTTCTTCCACAGGCAGAGTCCACCAAGGTGGCTTTTCAGGGACTTTCCTAAGTGGATTCTCACATATCTGATGCTGCCGAGTTCTCTCCTTGAGAACACCAATTTGGGTCTTTCTCCTCCCTCTTTCATTGAGCTGAAGAGGAATTTAACACCTTTGAGACTCTGCCCTATATGACAGCTTTGGCTGAAATGAGGCAACCGGTTCAAGACACCTGGGGCTGGGATGTCCCCATTCCTGGGACACAAAGTTGGAAAATGAGGTATTTCACATCCAGAGCAAATTACCACCTTGGAAACAAGAAGTGGTACTGCATCTCCCAAAACACTGCTCCATCCCACACAATTTCCTCCTCCATGCAACTGTTAAATCAGTGTAGACTGAGTGCAAGAGTCCAGGGGGAGACTGAGCCTCACGTTTGCACACTAGATGAGCTCTTGCCAGTAGCAGAAGGTGGAGGAGGGATCCCAGAAGCTTATACGATGTCATGCATGTGACAGAAGGGAGTCAGAGCTCATGGTGCTGCAGGTATCTAACCCCTGTGCTCCACAATAAACTCAGCTGTGCAGTCAGTAACGCTGCGCAGTCAGTAATGGACAGAAATAGAAACTTACTACCAGGAAAGATTTTTCACACTGTCCTTTCGTCTGTGACTGTCTGGGCTAATCTTGCAAACGAAGACTAAAATAATTCCAAAGAGATGGGGGAATAGAAACAGTTCTCCACCAGAAAACTGAAAATAACTGATCTTTTAGGAACAGTAGTTTATTCACACTAGTGGTCATAGCATGCTATAATCACTTCCCCCCCCCCATCACCCCCTCCCCGTTTCACAGATTAGTTACTTGTATCCCACTTTTTCCGGTGGGGAAAACAGGCCTGTCACTCCTGCTCTAGCTGAGCCTCTCTGCTCCACGGGTACCAGTGGCTTTAGCTTTTAGGCTAAATGGATCAACATAGCCACCACAACTCAGGGTGTTCTTTTTCAATTTATTCCTAACTTTAAGGTTCACTTCTTCTGACACTGTGACCCAGACAAGCCTCGTAGCCCTGGGTCTCCAGCCCCTGACACCCTGGGGCTCCTACCTGCTCCTAGACTCCAGCCAGGAGAGGAACCGCAGCTCTAGGTATGGCTGGAGGTGAGCAGGAAGGCGTTAAGTCTGCAGCTGCACTGCTCTCCCCTTCCTGCAGTGGGGAGTTCATCCTTTATTCATGGGCCAGCCTCCTCTAGATAGGAGGCATTTAAATTTTTCAGCAAGGTCTATGTCCCATCACCCAGGGCAGTTTAAATTTTCACTCATTTCATCATGCACAGACATCGGTGCAGGCACCAGCAGGAGGATAGTAATTACAGCAGGAAAAGGATGAAAAAGAGTCAGTTCTGCCATGATTATCCCCTATGTAAAATAGAATAATGTATATTTTACAAGATGAAAATGATCAGCCTGTTGCACCACTCAGCCCTACCCGCACATGACAGAACAGAGATATTAAAAGAGCTTCTCATTAAGGTGTTGTCTCAGCCAAAGGGCATTGCTGCTGAAAACAACCACTAACTGTGAGAAAGCCACATGCAGCGCTCAGCTGTTTGAGCATGATGCAACCAATAATGACCAGTTGCTCAAAAGGCAGCTCAAGAACAGAAAATTGCTTGGCACAGGGGTCTCCAAACAGAGTTGTAACATGGGGTGTTTCCATGCAGGATGCTGACATCTAACTCTCAGGGGCTCCAATTTTCAAAGACTTGTGAAAACCCAGCTCTGAGACAGCAGGAGAGTTGTTCTGATCCATGAGAAGTCCCCTGCTCCATGAGAAGTCCCTGAGCTTGCTGCCTCCTGTCACCAACCACACTACGATCAGAAGCCACCACTGCCCCAGCTGCCGAAAGAGATGCTGATAGGGGAGAGCTCGCCTCCTCACTGGACAGGGTTTGATCATGAGGCGTGCTCAGAGATTGGTTCTATGTGTCAGAGAAAGTTCAGGCTCCCAGCAGAAGCTCCTGAGTAATTTGCACAGCTCAGTATAACAATTTGTTCACAGATAATGTTAGGGGAGGAAGAAGCAATGCTGTCTGAGTGCTAAAAAGGAGAGCTGGTCATTGCTTTGCCATCAAGGCATCATTCCCTTATCATTTCACCAGATATGATTTAAATGGCTAATTACTGCTGCAGGAGAACAGAGACATCCACTGAGCTGCACAAGGGCAGGAGGACCACGTCCAGTCAAAAGGGAGAGCTAGTGGTCTGATTCCTCTTCGTTGCTGAGGAAACTGAGGCACAGAGAGACAGCGACTTGTTTACGGTCACGCAGGGACGCTGCTGCAAGAGTAGAAACAGAAATCCCATCTCACAACCCCCGACCTGGGAAACCCAACTGCTTTTCCTTCCTTTCCAGCCTATCCCCATCCACTGGAGCTGTGTATTTGCCTCCTTCCCACCCCTCCAGGCCACTGCCCCACTTTGGAGGGCTGCAAATGGTCACCAGGTTTCCTGGACTGGAGTTCCCTAACAGTATGGCACAGAGGTGGCACAGCCCAGGGCAGTGCTGCACAGAAGTCCCTGCTTCCAGACCACTGTGACAGAGGGGAAGGGGATGCCCCTGGAAACCTCGCTTGACACTTCTGGAAGGGGAGGCAAAAAGTTTGTTTGTTTTCTTTCATGCACTGGAAGCTCTCTAATTACACTAGACTGTTTCCCATAGAAGGGTGTAATTAAAAGTGAATGGCTCCAAGTCCTTTATCATCATGAATATTAAAGAGAGATAAACACTACATCAATATTCATTTAAGCAGAAACATAAAATGAAAGGCAAGACTTGATCCTGGCTAGCACTTCATCATTTTATAAATGAAATTACACAGCTTTGCAGGGGGACACACCACATACACACCAAAAAACCTCACAAAACAATAATGACCTTGGCACAAAGCAGCTGGGACAGGCTGGAATTGGCAGCCACCCTGTGCCATGTCTTTCATCATCTCCTTGTCCCCAAAGTTAGCTGCTTCAGAGGAAGGTACAGGACATTCCCAGGCTGACAGTTCCAGCACTAAGTGGCCCAGGAGCTGGGACTCACCTCACCTTTGCTTGCGGCACTGACGCATAAGTGTTTGTTAAAGTCACTCCATAGATGCACAGTTCAAACTGGATGCTCTTATCAACTACACAATAGTCCATCATGCTCCAGTGCTGCTGTGGGGTGACCCAACACCTGCCGAGTGACCCAACCCCATCCCCTCACAGTCCTGTGATATGTTCAATATTTTCTCACTTGGAAATGGATTTAAGTCACATTTTCTGCTCACCTTCTCCCTCTCCACCCCTGGTTTCATCTTTTGCTTCTCTTTTCCAGCACCTTCCCAGCATTGATAGGACATGAAGCATAGCTCACCGCTAGCAGCTGCTACAAGCAGTGGGGCTGGATGGTCCTTCAGTCTCCCATTAAAGCTGCTGAAGTCTCATCAGTGACCTGTTTGAGTGGGTCTGGTATCCACATCACTGTTTATGGCATGGTAGCACACAGCATCCTCACCCACCTACCCTGGCTACAGATACAATTCATCCTCCGCACATCGCACCCTCCAGCCTTCAGTCATCACAGACCAGCTCTCCCCAGGGAGCCCAGGCTGGGAGCTGAGCAAAGGTTGGTGTGCCCCAGCTCAGCCCCCACAAACACTATAAAGATACCATTAAAGAGAAAATCAACATAGCTGGCTTGCAAGAAAATCAGCTGGGGCAAGACAAGCCTATGTCCTTCTCCTGCAGGAGGTCACAGGTGTCCTCACCCACACCACCAAGCTTCCCCAAGGACCAGGCACACCACAACTGACTGCATCCCTCAGCTTTCTCAGCAGCTACTCACGCTCCTGTGTGCCCTGAGCCTGATGCCGGTGGAAACTGCAGCAGAGGGAGAAAGAGCAGGGGGATCATGGACAAAGCAAGTCCTCCCAACACAACCCCCAGCTGCTCTGTAGCTATTTATGCAATTTCCAGGCTCCCTCTAGCTGGTCCCCAGGCAAATCCAGTGCACCTGAGACAGACCAGCAGGCAGTAGCCCTGGGGTTCCAGCTACCCTCAGCACCCTGCTCTGCAATGGGAGCGCAGCCCTGAGCCATGCCCCAGGGCTGCAGAGCTTTGTTTGAGGTGTAAAACTGACCTTTCAATTTCTTCTATCTGTAAGAAAAGGCACAGATGTGTCTGGGCCACTGCTGATGGTGTCTCAGACAAGCACTGGCTTCAGATTTCTCCCTTCACCATCGTGCCCTCGCTTTGTTTCTGCACGGGTAATGTGCGCTTTGTACCTGCCCCAGCAGTGGCCGCATGCTGATGGAGAGTGAAATCACCTGTGTGCAAATCGTTTTGCAATAATAGAAATATTCGATACCAGTTTTTGTGCTCAAATACACCCCCTAAGAGCTCACTCATGAATGAATAATGCAGAAATTGCTCTCCACAAATACAGCCCAGGGCACCATCCCTCTCTGCCTGCTTCTGCCCTCAGGACTAACTATCTTCTGCTTCTCCCAAACCTACGCTCATCATCAGCTGAGCTTTTGTGTCTTGGAGGGGTTGGTTGGGGCAGGAGTAAGAACTGAAACGTGACTGGAATGACATTGTAAAGGCAGTTGTGTGTAAAAGCACAAGCCACAGCAGATTTTGACAATAACTAATGGCCCATTGCTGGGTCTCATAAGTGCAGGCGGGTTGTTAAAATCCACCCAGCACTTCTGTCTCCAGCTATGTGATCTATAAGCTGCATTCCCCCTCCAGCCTACAGAACGTTATGCATTGCCTGCCATTCGCAGGGTCTCTGCACACCTCCTAACGACAGACGGCGGATGATTAACAGGTTGTTAATGAGAGCAGAGCTGGTGTTTGTCGATAATACTCCACAGCCAGACCCACGCAGCTCACATGAGGAATGACTGCTCCCGGGCTGGTTTGGAGTAATGCACAGAGTCAGGCAAACAGCTTGCAGTCCTCTCCCCATGTCCCTCCTTTGCCGAGTCCTCACCTACCCTGTGCATTGCCACGAGTTTTCAGTCTTCATATTGCTGCTCCAAGGGATGATTGGTGGAAGGGTTAAATGTCCAGACCTTCCCTGGATGGGAGTGCCGGAGGGCTGGGACAGCTGGCCCTTCAGCTGGCCACATGAAAGGCAGCAGCTCTGGGAAGCATATTTATCAGTTATCAGAGCAATGACTTCAACATTTGTATTGTCATTATGACTAATGGCTCGGCCCTTCCAACGGCAGATCATCTCACATGCCATGACAGTCATCTTCACCGTGACAGTGACACTGAGGGAAACTGAGGTAGGGGACATGGGCCCCTGCCATGGATGCCACGCTGTGTGTGAGCTGTGGCTTCTCAGGTGAGGCACACATCCAGCTGCAGCTGTGGGGACCTGGGGACCTCTTCAACAGTAACAAGGTGTGCACTAGCATCAATGACCAAAGGATTTGTCTGAGATACCTTCTTCTGCGATGCCCCCCAAACATCTGTATTACCTTCTAGCCTTAGCAGCTCTAAGCTGCCATGTCCCATCCCAGAGGTGGCCACTCGTCAGAAGAGGGACAACTCCCGAAGTGACTAAAAGGCCCTGCAAATATGTGGGTTTCCATCTGGTGGCAGCAGGGGATGTTTCCACTCCTGGCTGGGAGCAAATGAGTCACTTGGCACGAGGCACCGGTATAGGAAGAGCTGCCTCATCACTGAACCAGTCCAGCACGAGGGGTTTGCCATCAGTTTTGCCCTCACCATGTCCAGAAGCACTGGATGTTGCAGTGGCATTTCTCCATACACCAGGCCTTACTTGGGTCCTTTTCTTTCCAGACCATGTTCCTTGAAGCAGCCAACCTCATGACAGCAACACCATCAGCCTTGAAAATGTTTCGTACCAAGGAGACAGACAGGGGCCTGAAGCATAAATATGCACTGGTCACAGCAAGTGTGGACAGTGTCCTCAGCCCCAGCAACATACAGCAAATCGCTTGCCTGCCTCGGCTCCACCAAGGACTGAATGGCATCACCAGGAGCCTCCATTTGTGGTGAATTCCCTGGTCACCATGCCATCTGGTGCCACCATACCCCAGACCCCAGCGGGCAGGCGGACCCAACACATCACCTGCAGGGACAGGATCATTCATCTCTGCAGCTAGCAAAGACCTGCAGGCTTCCATGTCCATCACAGCCTCACCACCACCACATCTAGAAATGATTGCTGCTACTGGGAAAATGGGCATCCATCTCCTCTGGCGAGAGGAAGATTTGAGTTCCCCAGGCCATTGCTTCTCAGGCTTCCCAAGAAGAGAAAGAGGCTGCATTTAGGGCAGACAGTTACGCCCCAGAATGGGGGCTGCAGACCCAGATGCTGGGAGCTACGAGCTACAGGAATCACAGTGAACCCTGGACACGTGAGCAGGGGCTGGTGCTACCAGGGCCAGCAGTGACTCACATCATGGTTCAGCACCCACCATCTTCAGCCAGGCCAAGCTTTTGGAAATGAAAAAAGAGAAAGAAACAACGTGCTGAGATTTTTCTGGGTCTTTCTTTTCTTTTGCCCAGTGAAGCAAGGTCCTGCAAACTGTTGACTGAGCTCAGCCGGCTCACGTTATCTGTGCTGGGGAGCACGGCACAGCGTGCAGTCCCCTCCAACGCTGCGGATTTGCTATCATCCCCTGCCACCCGCGTAATCGCTTCAGTCACGCCACGCTCTGCCCCCGCTGCAATTTCACAGCCGCTCGGTCAGGGAGAAATCACTGCGATGTGGGCTTGTCTGAAAGCATTACAACTGCACGCTGTCTTTTAAAATGACACTGGTTTGCATGGAGGGGGATTGGTCACAGTGGGACCCTCACAGGGTCCAGAGCTCCCCAGAGACCTCCTTTCCACTGAGAGAACGGCTTGGACAAGTAAAGGGTGCTGTGTCTGCGCACTTGGGGAGGGAAAACAGATCCCTTCCCATGTCAAGATCTCCCCTGGGCTGGGGAGGGCATGGAGCATCAGGCTGTGAGGCAGGACTGTAGGCTTCAAAGCCTGTCCCTACCCCAGCTTTCCTCTGGACTGCTCAAAAAAAGTTTCAGAGCTCTTTTTCTCTCAGAGGTGTGCAAGGAATGCTCTGCTGCCTGCCCTGTGGGTACTAAATGCCTAAACCCTTCACAGGTGCTGGGCCTGTCCTTCAACTGTGGCATAGGCACAGCCAAGCCTGTGTCCCATCATGGTGGACGGTGCTTCAGCAACTCAAATCTCACACTCTCAAAAGCATTTAGGGGCTTCCCTCCCAGTGAAATACAATGGGAAGCAATGCCAAAATACCATCAAAGTCAGGGCCAGCACACATGGTTAAATACCAGCACAAAGTCACAGCACTGAGAGTTGTCAGGAACCAGTGATGCAGTGGCTGTGACCCAGCAGTAAGAGAAGATATATTTGACTGGGCCAATATATGACACAACATTTTGATTTCTCTGGTTTTGTTTCAGTGTTATATGTATTTTTTCCTCCATGCACCCTTTTGGGCTCCCCCAAGCATCCCCCGGTCTCAGCAGAGGAGGAAATGCCAGGTTGCTGAAACAATCCTGATCATCTTATATCAGTCATGAAGATGCTCTGATAGTCAGGGTGCGTCTCGCTGGTGTGCACGTAGGGGCAGAGGGTGGGACTAAAAAGGGGAAAAAGAGGGCTCAGCATTTCCATCCACAGCATTATGGATCTGATTTTCTCTTGCAGCCAAACAAAGCATCGATTTATTGCAAATAGCCACTGGGCTGTGCTGATAGTGCACTAGATTACTCTTTATAGGTACCTTCTGGTCGATGCTGCGTGCTACCTCAGCAAGCTACCTCTGCAAAGGGCTGTGGTGTGAGCCCAACACAGGGCAAATGCCAGAGGAGGGCCAGCATGGCCCAGGGGCAAGGAGGGAAAGCCGGGTACCACTCATCTGCCACAAAAAGCCATCCCACCTCTAAAACTCCTCCTTATCAAGCCCACCTGGCAGAATTACCCATGGGAACCACCTGCAAGGAGCAGTTCTGAAAGCCCCTCAGAGCCCCGTGCTCCCCGAGCAGCCCTGGGACCCCAGGACCCCCATGCCGCTCCGCACTGGGGCCGCTGTCCCTGCCACCACAGCAGAGATTCAGGTACCGTCTAGTGGCACGTGGGGCCCCGTGGGACACACGCACATCCCCACCACCCCAGCAGCAACACTCCCCCCACTCACCACTGCTGTGCACGCTGCCTGCGAGCTGCAAGCCCCTCTTCTCCGCAGAGCCTCCCTTTGCCATCACCCTTCTTTCCGCATCTCTGTGTATCCCCCCTTCCCCATCTCCATGTGCCTTCTTCTCCCTGTTGTCACATATCAGCCTTTTTCCATGCCCATACTTTTTTCCTCTCCATCCCTCCAGGCCTGGGGCACCTCCACCTGGGACCACCACAGCACATTGTGCAGCACACTCCGAGGGCAGGGGACAGCAAAGCCTCAAAGGACTTGTCTCATCCCAAAGCTCACAAAGCAAGGAGCTGGATTTACAATGGGACTGTCGGATCTGTTCAGATTCCTGAGTGTCTCTGTTGTCGCCTGCCAGCGACATCCCCGAGGCGGGTCTCACCATCTCCCTAGCACTGGGGCTGAAAAAAGAACCTGCAGCAGGGTGCTGTGGACCTGATACCTTGATACCAGCAGCAGCTCCCCAAGGATGGCTTTGGTGGGACTTCGCCAGTGGTAGGAGCCACGAGGGGGCTCCAGGAACCCATCAGAGCCGCAGGAGAGATGCCAGGAGCAGAGCTTGCATCTCCTGGAAGATGGAGG
>Ga0181612_135361_pt1 | contig 14525 bp, 10 predicted proteins | sample HoacroProtozoa21_FD_119630 | JGI IMG/M metagenome (GOLD analysis project Ga0181612, IMG submission 119630) | Hoatzin crop microbial communities from Cojedes, Venezuel. Combined Assembly of Gp0051906, Gp0051904, Gp0051908 | reverse complement strand
TAGTTTAAAACCATTACCCCTCGTCCTGTCACTGCTGTCTCTACTAAAAAGATTGTCCCCATCTTTCCTATAGGCTCCCTTTAAGTACTGAAAGGCTGCAATCAGGTCTCCCCACAGCCTTCTCTTCTCCAGGCTGAACAATGCTTAGGACTCAACTTTGATCACAAATGAAGAGAGCACGGTTCCTTAACCTATTTTACTAGATAAACAAGCTAATCATGCTTAATAATTTCTTGAAAAATAGGCTCTTTTGATTATGCAGCACATCCTTGGAGCCCTTGGCTACAGTGCTTTCTATCTGTATCCGTATTTCATCAATGCACATGGCTAAAAAGGTATACAATATTCCAGGTGTAATCTCATCAGTGCCACATCTTGAAATGTGAACTATTCCTTATCTCTAGCCTTGTCTGACATGTTCTAAGATTACATATAGTATTTTCAGAAAAGCATCTTTTTAAGGGTGTTTCCTAGTTATCTACAATTAACAGGTACACTCAGGGTCTCCTCAAGACTTTTCAGCTAAGGAGCTCCTACCCTGGAGCAGAAATTCCTGTTACCGGCCATCAACTGTGCAACTTTCTATTTAACATTGTATTCCACTCCTATTTTGCCATTCTCAGGTTCATTGTTCTTTTTTCCCCTCTGTGATATCCAGACTCTCCTCTGTTTAACCATTTCATCCAACTTTGTGCCTTCATTGTTATTTCAAAAAGTGAAGCTGGGAAGTGGCACAAAATATATTGAGATATCTACTAACAGTTATGAAGAGGCAGACCGGTGCCTAGTTGAGAAACCTAAAATAGATAGTTCTTAACTGTTCGCTTCATCAAAGTTTGGGATGCTTTCCAAAAGAAAGCCATCTTAGAGAAAAGCTTAGAGAAATTCTTAGAATCACAGTGTGATTTAGACTGGAAGGAAACTCTGGAACTCATCTGGTCCAGTCCCCTGCACTAAAGGCAGTACTAACTTCAAAGTTTGTTGGTATTGGTCAGGTGTCATCAATTTGAGTTTTGGATGGAAATCTCCACGGAAGAAGGTTCCACAGCATCCCTTGGCACCCGGTGCAGTGTCTGACTACTCTCACAGTAAAGAACTTGTATACATGCATATATACATATGTAGAACTGGAATCTCCTTTGCTGCAACTTGTGTCCATTGCCTCTCATCTTTTGGCTGTGCATCACCTGTCCACAGTGGAGAGTCTGGTGCTGTCTTCTGTGTAAGCACCCATTAGAAAGCTGAAGAAAGCAGTAAGATCCATAATTTGCCCAACTTGATTCAGTTTATCAATGTCTGACTCGTTCTGGAGAGCATCAAACCAGACACAACACTCCAAATGCAGCCTGACAAGTACTGAATGGAGAGAAAGAACCATTTATCCAGATCCTCTGGTCTTTAATGACTGTAGCCTAATATACAGTTAGCCTTGTAGGCTCACTACTGTTTCACGTTTAACTCACAGTCCATCAGGACCTAAAGGTCCTTTTGTGCAAAGCTGCTTTCTGTCTAGCTGACTCCCTCGACATATTCTGTGGTTAGATTCATTCTATCCCAGGTGCAAGGCTTTGCTTTTTCCTTTGTTGAACTTTTTGAGTTCCTGCCAGCCCATTTCTCCACCCTCATCAGACCTCCTCTGCTGTTCTGCCCTCCAGCACATGAAGTGCTCCTCTCCTCTGATGTCATACATGAACTTGCTGAGAGCACTTCCACTCCTGTTCTCCAGACTGTTAAAGGAGTTGTTGACGAGTATTGACTGCTGAGGAACATCACTAGCAACTGGACACCAGCTGCTGGGCTTTGAAATGCTGATCACAACTTCAGATCTTCTAGTTTTCTGCTCACCCTGTAGTGGGTAGACTATATCTCACCTGTTTGGTGCCTGTGCCAAAGGTCTTGCTAAAGCCTCAGTAAACAACATGCACTGCTCTGTCCTTGTCTGCCAGACCAGTCATCCCATCGTAGAAGGCAACTGGCTTGATTAGGCCTCGATTTACCCTTGATAAATCCATGCTGGCTGTTCCCAATCACCAGTCCGTTGTGTGACTAATAATGGCTTCAAAGATAACTTGTTCCATTATCTTCCATACACCTGTCTTGGTATTTTATGGATTCCTTTTATTTGCAACTTTTTGTGCAGAACTATTTTTAGTTTTCCACTACTGAGTTATCAATAACATGGTCAAGGGGGACTTCATTCATTGTTGCAGAGAAAAAACATGGTGTTACACTATGATTGCACCCATTAGATTTACGTCTGAATTAAAATAACCAATCACACTGTCACCCCCCGCAATTTCCTTAAAGAATCAAGCATATCCTCACTGTCAAATGATCATGTGCTTAGCATTATCTACATGCAAGAGGTCAAAATTCATGGTCCTGCCACAGATGTGGGCCTCTTCTTCTCAGAGGTGGGGATTCTTCATGTTCTGTTGTGGCATAACTCATCAACCATTCACTTCTAGCAGGTTTCTTATACCATGATTGACATTTTCTAGTCACCAGATAGGCATCCTGGCCCTTGCCTATTGCTCTTTATTACAGGATGACATACCGTAATCAGTATGGTTGCTGATGTACCACCAAAGGCACATACACACAAACACCTGTGTCCTTGTCCTCCAAAGGTGTATCACAAGCTCCACTATTATGCTCTGACTATGTCAAGATAAGTATTCCCTCTTGTTTTATGATGTTTTTTGATGGAGCCTGGTGTTCCCAAGGTTTCTTTTTCAGATTGTCTTCAGGTGTATTAGCAGACCTGCCCAAGGGTATTTCTGCCTTTTGATCCTAAAAATATGAAAAGGCGTGGAGATAAATGTACTCTGTAATTTGGAAATAGTTGAACCTGCAGAAGAAGTGCCACTTTCTTTTTCGTATAGTAAAAGGGGGAACAGTATTTCTTTGGTTCCTCATTCTAACATATGAATACAAAGCAATTTCTCCCCATTTTTTTCTAGTTCTGTACACACCATTAATTTATAACTTTTAAAAAATGAATATATCTTTTATACTTTGCTCTGTGTATGGCTGAGAAGATTTCTTTTCTATAATCACACTGCTGTTGTCCAAGCTGCTTGTGGAAGCATTCACATTCAAAGTTGACTTCTTGAACTGAGAACCATGGAACATAAGTGTCGAAATGGGAAATGAGGAACTACTGAAGTCAAATCAAAGACTATAATCTCACATCTGGAAAACGACATATCTCATCCTTTTTTTTCATCCAAGCCATCCCATATGACTGTAACTTACACTCATGGGAAAGAAATTGGATTATGGTAGCAAAAATCCCCGTAATAAGAACACTGAGCTATCAGTAATTGCTGATTACTCCTGAGAATAAAAACAACCCCTACAAAAGCCACACAAAAAATCACCTTTATCGCAGGAGCTGGTTGCAGACTCCTCCAGGCAGAGGGTGGCAGCAGACTCCCACCAGAAGTGGCTGCCAAGGCACCAGTTTGCAAGGGCTGAGCCAGCAGTAGCAGGAAGCAGTCGGCCAGGCAGAAACAAACTCCAGTAGGCAGCTTTGATTAGAGCCCTTTTTATTCTAATGACACTAATCCCTAAATAAAAAAAATCAATGTATTTTAAAATTTAACTCTCAGTTTACAAATTAAGTAAAAGGGATGGTGTAGTAGAGCTAAGCAAATGTTAAGGTGCTAAAGGAATCCTGAGAATGTGAAAAACCTTTACAGAAATGGAAAAGGTTTCTTGGTGCTCCTGTTCCAGTGCATCTAGTTTCAGCTTGCTGCTGCAGAGCTAATGAGAAGGAAAAGCACGCTGACAAGCTGATTTGGTGTCACCATCTTAGCTAGTGTCTGCGACTTGTTCCTTCCACTGCTCGGTGGAGCTTTTGTGTTTCATAAGAACTACTTGATATTTTTGCCACTGATTTGCATCATGTATCTATCTGGGGAAAAGTAGATCAGGATGTCCTGTTTTAATGATATTTATTATTTTTCTATTTAAAATACAAAGGGTAGTCTTTAATGCTGATTGGAGAGCTGCTCTTTGCATTCAGTCTTAATCAGCAGCTTTGTTTGGAGTTGTTATAGATGTAGAATTGAAGGCGTGCAAGTCATTGGCAGCTGAGAATACTTAGACCTTTGTAGGAGCTAGTCCAAATGTGTGCTGCATCATCGCATAACAGCAGTGAAAAACATGCAAACTTCAGGTGAAATCCTTAGGGCAAAAACCCCATCATCTTTGCATGGTCTGGGATACTATCGGCGATATAAAGACTGAAAAAAATATTATGGTTCAAGTAATTGAATACCTGGCATTAGATGTAACACACCTTCACGAAGCTGTTCATCTGTCTCTTGCACTAAAGCAGATCTTTTACAAGAATGGCCAAGTCTTGAGTTAAAGACTACACACGGCAGAAAAATCTGTAACATCCCAAAGACAGTAGTTCTAGTGAAAAAAAACATATCTTATTTCTAAAGCAGTTTTGTCCTGTTTGATTTCCAGGCACTGCAACACAGTCTACCTTTGTCTGCAGAATTAAATAAACAGATTTTTGCTGACTGCATAGCACTTTCATGGGGTCCCCATTTCTTAGCACCTTCTTTTAGAAGTGCCAACATCACGGGATCAAAGCGAGGGTTCTGGTTACCACCGTGTACAACAGTCTTTCAAAGTTACCTTGCTCAACAGTCATGAGAAAAAGTTTCCTGACCTGGTCACCATCAAGCTGTGAAAATGTGCTCTGCTTGCTCTGCACTAAATCCTTTCCTTATTTGCTCCCTTCAAAATTCAAAGAACTGTATCAATCTGTGATGAGCTGTTGGTTAAGATCATTTTAATGAGCACTGTAAATCACCATTAAAAGGCCCCACCTTTATATCGCTCTCATGATTTTTATGGCAACTTCAGACTTTCTTTCTTCCAGAGACTGATTAGCACTGGATGAAGAACTGCTTCATACAGAACTTGCTTAGCGATACTCCAAGGTACAAGAAGAGACAACCAGCCTGAGTCAGACCTATGATCCCTCTAGCCCAAAGGCTCTTGCTGACAGAGGCTGCTCTACGAGGGGGGGACAAGTTGGTAGCTGAGGGCCAACCCAGTGCAGGCTGTACACCCAACACCTGGTCAGGGTCAGCAGAGCTGAGGTAGCAACAGCTGCTGGTCCCAGCCTCAGGCCCATGACCATCAGCCAAAGGCAAGTTAAGAAGTGAGGCCTTACAACAATTCCAGAAACCCACACCATAATTCAGGACTATCAAGGGAGAGGGCTCAGCATATGCAGACCTCCAAAATGGCTTGGGTCAGGACTGCATGCACAGGCTGGAGCTGAAATGGGGCTCAGGAGTCCATGGGCAGAGGTGGAGGTGGGTCCCATGCTATGTCTACTACTCTCCCAATAGCCAATTAGTTTCAAAATACAAGAGGAGTCTTGAGGAGAACCAGGTGGCAAAGGCAGGCACCTAATGACCCACATGGCATTTTCTTTTCCATAACTCAAACAAAATTCCCCTGTGAGGTTTTCTCTAGTCTCAGATCTGTTGTGTGACAATCCAATTCCTTTGCTTTGAGCAAAACCACCTTGGTTTGGTGCTCCCTAGTACTTGTGATGGAGGAGATGGTCAGCAGCTGATCCCTAGCAGCACCTCCCATGCCACTTACAGTTCTGCTTTCTGTTATTTTTTTTCCACACTAGCCAGCCCTCATCTCTCTTGCTGTAGGTCATCCTTGTAGTCTTATAAATAACCATGCTTTCTCATACACTTTTTCACTCTCCAGGGCCTTTTTTTTTTTTGCCTGGGACTTTCTGAGGTGCTCTTTACATCTTAAAGAGCCTTCAACACATTTTTTCCTTTTCTCTTGTTCCCTATTTAAATCTGCGTAAACTTCTATCCCCATAATTCTACTGTGGCTGAAATGAAACCTTACCTCTGTGCACTTATGCTGTGCTTGTTAGATTTCAGTATCTTTCTACACTCTTCTTCTGTTAAACCAGTGTGCTCACTTTCTTTGTATTTCTCACAATTATCAGTAATGATTCTCTATTTACAAACACTTTTAAAATACCCCTGTGACTTAGCTACTGGAGATTCTACATACTATGCACTTCATAGCTTCTAGAGAGGAGTAACGTTTTTTCTTTCAACGTTATGCAGAATCAAGTTGCATATTTCAAACGGTTAAACTATGTAGTGTCATCAACAGTCGAACCAGCCAAAATGGTAATGACAATTTTTTCTCTCAGATGATAACAATCACACTGCTATTTAAAAATATTAAAGTAGTTGTTTCATACATCAGTCTTACTTGTCATTTTGAGCACATCAAGGAGGCAGCCTATCATCATGCAGCCTATGTATCCTTTTTGATACATTCGCACCATTTTCTCTCTCTCTTTTGGCAATTCCCTCAGATTACAGGATCATATATAGCAAATCAAAAGCAGCACAGGGATGGGGTAGCTGCTGTACTGTCTGTGACCTGAAGATACTTCATCCTATGCTGATGCTTCTTTCCTCTCAAATGGCAGGAGGGCATGAGCTACAGATCAAATGCATTGTTCCCACAGTCGACTGACCTCATCTTCTTGCCTCCTTCATTTGTTAGAATTCTTCAGTGTTTCCCTCCTGACATGATTAGAAAAGATGTGCCTGTAATTAAGACATATTATGTCACCCGAGAGTTGTATTTTTTGCTGGGATGTAGAAGAGAAATTGTGCACCGGCTTGCATGTCTCAGGCCTGGTTGAATATCCCATCATGTGACATGGCCTGGTACCCTTGCCTTCTCACATAAGTGCCAGTTAGGGTCCTTGCTATAAGATAAAAATGTATGAATACCATTTTTGCATGGCATACAGCCTGTGGGTACTTCTTAACAAGGTTATGAGTCCCACTCTGGCCTCAAAGGCTAACATCAATGATTGGGAAATCTCCTCAGCCAATTCTTTTAACAGTCTCACCTTCAAATATTAAAGGCATTTGCTTCTTTGCAGTCTATTAATTGTGGTTTAATATCTCTAATTCTAAAAAGAAAAAAAAATATCCAAAATTGCTGACCTTTGTGAGACATTACCAGCTGCAGATTTAGTTTAAGATGAAGAATTCTAATAGGAAGAACTTGACAGGTCCAGATCCCTTAGTGCTAAGACCATTTGCTCATCTGTTATAACAAATCCAGAATATATATCTCTAGTCAGACACTCATCCATGAATCCATGTTACTACTTGTATTAAAATAAAGTAGCAGACTTGAAAATATTTCAGAGTGGGAATGGAGTATATCTGCTTGGTATTAGTATTATCATTGCTGAAGAGAGGAAAAGAGTGCTCATTTTTAAACCGTAATGAAAATAAGACTTCCCAAAACAAATTCTTTCATAGTATTCCTCTTCCTTTCCTGTGCAAAGAAAATGGGGTATGGAAGTAAAGCCCTTGCTTTGAAAGAATTATTCACGAAGTACAGGCTTACATACAGAAGCTTAGGTGACAACCCAAGAAGTTGATTTTTTGCTGTTTTTTTCTGAATTAGAGTAGATATGTTTATTTCTCTTAATTTCTTTCTTTGTCCTGTAAGCCAGCGAATTTTCCTAGCCATCTGGCTGCCGAGCATGTGCAGAGCTGACTCCATGACAGCTTCAGTGCTGTTGAGCAGCAGTGTCTCTGCCATAAACTCTGCTGGGACTGATTTGCAAATTAGGAATCCTCCCCGTTTATTTGACACACATACCACATCAAGCATTGAGTGAAATGCAGATATTCCTCCTTTTATATTGCAGTGTGAACTAAAGTTGGGTTGTCCCTTTCTCTCACTGGATCTAACAGCCATTGCTATGAAACGTGCCCTCCCAAGGAGGCTATAGAAGGCTCCAAGCATCTCTCTTACTCCTGGATGCTGGCGCATTTTGGCGTTTTTTTTGTTTTTGTGGTGATGTAGTGCGAATGAGACCTGAGGCTGGAACACTAATCTTTGTGATTCATCCTAGCCATAATGCTTCAGTTAGTGGCATATTCACAAACCTTCTTATTATTGTAATTTTCTTTGTTTAGTTCAATATCCAGTTATACAAGGCAAAGTGAAAAGCCACAGCTCTCCAGTACCCCATTGCCTGTAGCCTCTGTTACTCACCTGGCAGGACAAAGAGCTGGGACAGGGGACCGGGTCTCCCATATTCCAGGCCACTGTCTAAACAGTCACCCACACGGCAAATGGTGGGTGGCTTTGGTGCTTCCTCTGACAACTGCAGATTCTCAAGTGATGGCTTTAAATCCTTACCTTCTGCAGATATTTGGTGCTTAAGCAACACCCTTCTTCTTGGTACTCCTGTGGAATGGATTAGGTAGTTCCCTAATGGCACACTGTAAATATTTATCATTGATAAAGCTCAGTAAATCACATTCTTATACATTTGCTTCTCCTCATGCATCCCACAGGAGAGGCTCCACACCTGCCTTTGATCTGCAAGGTCAGCTAGGTACCTACAGTCACTGCTGAGATGCAAGTGATGTGATATGAGATTGTTTTGCCAATGTTATGACGAAGGATGAAGTCTACCTTTCATCATGTGCTTTAAAGCTCTAGTTGCTTTAAAAGGACATAATGTGTAGCGGTGCTGTCACTACTTTTTCAGTGCAAGCATTCTTGAGATTTTGTTCCATGTTAAGCAGCTTTCCATTGTACTCCCCACTCCAAATTTATTTAATACCAAATATTATCAAACTGCAAAAACTTATATATAAAGTGATACAATAATACATGTCTTAGTTTCAGCTAGCAAATACAATAAATTGAAAGGAAAAGCCCCAAATCACCTGGTCTTTGAATTCATTTTATTGTTCCCAAGCTGTCTTGTCATAGCTATTTAAAAAATAAATCATCTGTATCTTGTATCATGGTGTTATTACATTGCATAAAATCCATGGAATTATTCAGTACACTGAGTAGCAGCAAGTAGCAAGAAACTGCTGGAAACCAAGAAAGCTCTATTATTATTCCAGTTTCCTTTGGACGATACTCTTGTGGACTCTTTGACTATAATGATAACTTTTATTGCTGTTCTTGTTGTGCTATTACAGAGCTACTTTAAAAAGAATCCCTAACCACAACATTTGATGTCCTAAGTGCTATGGGTTGAATTCACAAGATGCCCAGAGCCTGTACCTGATTTGTCCTCCCAGCAAACCACCTTCCTCCTGCCCCGTGCTGCACTGCTCGCAAGGGCGAGATATGTGCAGAATATCCCTGCACCTTCCAGGTTGCCAAGTCAGGTTTTGTGCACCAGCTCCTCTCAGGCTGGTACCATGGTGAAGAGAGCTGCATTGCAGCCTCCCCACTACCTCTTGCACACAGAAGGAAGCTGAGGGGCAGCAACGGCTGTTGCAGCTTGACGAGGAGGGATGGAGCTGAGGGGCAGCCATAAAACTGGCTTCTTGGTGAGGGAGCAAGCTGCCCCTCCCCAGCCATAACAAATCCCTTCACTTCAGTGGCACTGGCACGGCAGGACAAAAGGCGAGCAGTGTTCTCATAGCTGTACGCGTACAAAATGGTTGTCTTTACTTATGGTGTTTACAGTGAGTATTACATGAAGGTGAATGTTTTCAGGGTGCATACTAAGATACAGCTTCACTGATGATCTTTTTCCTGGAGCACCACTTACTGGGTAAAGTCATGGTGGAGATCTCAGTCTTCCTAAAGTCTAGTCTCCTTTTCTGGGCAGTTAGTTGTCTGAATTAAACCGTCACTATTGACAAAATTATCTTTCCTGCTTTTTGTCCCACAGGCGCCTCTCTCCCCGTTGGATGAGAGGGTCTCATCTTGTGGAGAAGACCTTTTCCGGAGAACCCAAAGGACAGCAACACTGAAGAAAATCGACACCGTGCCCAACACCAAAGTCAGCCCCAGGTACACATACCTGAGAGAGAAATGATTGATCAGAGCCTGTTTCAAAGGCAACATGTGACTAGAAGGCATCAAGGACACATGCATGTTTTCATTTGTTAAGGCTGAGTAAGAAAGGTCTTCAAGCAAGGTGATGACCCTGGAGATGGGAGTTTGTCAGCTCACCCAGGTCAAGTATTGCATTGTCTCTGGCCAGCAAAGTGTCTCAGGAATTGACTGACCTCCTTCACTCCAATACGCTTCAGTGAGAATAACACTAATATTTCTAGGGCAATTAATTTATTTTTTGGTTGGTTCATAACCAGTACCAGTGATACCAAGACCATGTAGTGGTATTTTTGCTTTACAGGCAAAATGAGAGTAACAGCAGCAGCAACAAATAACATGATTATGCTCTAATAGCAATGAGTCCCAATTGAGATTTTGTTCTTCTCTTCAAATTTTCAAAACAAAATTTTCAAAACACGTTTTTTCCTGGGGGTGGGGGAAAGGGCAACCTGTCATTTCATTTCTCTTTTACCATTGTTATTATATTCTCCATTTCTGGTAATGTCTCTCATGTATGCAGTTCAGATAATTACACTCCTCTAGCAACAAAGTGATAAAGACAACACTGTACCTAAGCTTATAGAGAAGCCAAGCGTGCTTTGTGGCACCCTTCCCTTCCTTTATGTTGTCCAGCTCCAACACGGAGCAGCGATGAGGTTGAACAGCTGTTTTACTTATTACTTACTTATTTACTTACACACACACTCTCACAGTAGAGTTGTTAAAAATTGGGGGAAGCATTAGCATAAAATTGAGGTTTTAACTGAACATTTTTGGGTGAAAAAACAAGTGGCTTAAATATTTCCAGCTGATATTGAAATAGGATGAAGCCCCCCCTCCCCCCACCAAAGCAAGAGACTAAACCAAAAGAGAATGCTAAAACCTGAGCATTATTGTTAATATTTCTAGCCAGACTCTTTCATTGGGCATCAAATCTTTCACTCAAATTTTCTGACAGAAATTATTCTAGCAGTGTCAGGTCTAGAGGTACGTAAATAACACAAGTCAAAGAATGAACAGAGAAGAGCTGTTACCTGAGTGCAGTGGAGTCATAGAGTCTGCACGCTCCTCTTCCCCCACACCTTTTGCTTCCCCATTTCAGGCAAGTGGTATCTATGGCCACTCCAAAATAGACTGGAGCTGGAATTCCTGCTGCGTGTATTGGACAAATAAATAGAGCAAGAAGGTTACTTTCCAGGGTTATCAGTTCTGATCTAGAGACATGTTCATGCAGAACTTTAAATAATACATTCAAACAGCAATGACACTTCCACACTGCTTGCTGGTTTAAGCAGTGGTGCCTTGCTTGGTGCCTTATGCTTCTCAGGCACACACCGCCCTTTCCTCCCAGTGGGGAGGCGGGGTGGGGAGGAAACACAGCTGAACATCAAAAAGCCTGTGGAAGTCAGCGGAAGGAGTGCTGGCCATGGCTTGGCTTCCTTGCCCTGCAGGACCCCTCTGGGAAACAAAAAAAAAGGAGGTAATTTTCTTTTTTCTTGAGAGCAATGGAGCCTGTTCAGCTTAGGCGTGGAAGGTGTCCCGTGTGTTGGCTGGCGGGGGCGAGAAGGGAGGGAGACAGAGGGGCTGGGGGCCTGAACTGGGGCTAGAAGTATCCTACAATATGCTGAGACCCTGTTGTGGCAGGGGCAAACCCACTGCAGTGCTTGTGGGTAATGGAAAGGAAAAGTCTGTCTTCAGGTGCTAATGGGGACATTGTGGACCAGGTACAACCTGGGGAGCCACCCATGGTTGCTGGAGAAGAAAGTAAGCCTGAAGGGGAAACTCTGGCCTGCAAAGGTGTGAGAAAGCGGCCAAGAGCTTGTTTTGATGTTGTTTCATCTGCCTCATCCGGCTCAACTAAGTCTGCTCTATTTAAATAAGTGACTTGCTTCTTGCTAATTGCTGCCTTTTCTATGGAGACCTATAAGATTTCAGACTTTCCAGTTCATTGGTATCTCATGGCACCCTTGATTTTAGAGAAAACTTATAGGTGGCTCTACCGCATGGCTGGAGTGAACCCTGCCCTCGGGCACACTTGTACTTAGATTAACTCCTTTAGAAACTAATGAAAATACACCTGAAAAACGATCACAAATTCTGAGCCATAGCTGTTCTGTTATGCCTTTTGCTGAATAAAGAGATTCAAGAAGTAATTTTGATGTTAGATTCATAGACGAAGGATCACTTGTCACCTCTGTGGATGTTAGCAGTGTAGATTTTCATTATACCTAAGACAGTTATACAATTTATGAAATACAAAGCTGCTTCCTTTTTCCAGCCCTTGTCTTAGTTGTTTTGTTTTTTTTTTTTAAATCATGTAATATGAACTTATCAGTTAAACACCATTCTGTCCAACAATCAAAGTTAAATTCTAGATAAATGCTTAGTGAGAAGTGTATTAAAATAGACCTGAGAATACAACTGGACTTACCAAGTACCCTTATTGCCAGGGTATAGATACCAAGTGCAAAAGATTTCAGGTGTGGCTTAATGCATCTAAAAATGAAAAAAAAAAAAAAAAAAAAAGAGGTGTTAAATAGAAATAAAGAATTGACTGCGGATAATTTGAATACAAATAGCAAGCAAGAAGGAAGAAAGAAATGTGACTTTTTTCCCTCTTACTGACACTGAATTTATACAGAAATATGTAAATAATGTGATAAAATCAGAGCAATAGCTAGGAATTCTGAAAATCAATATTCAATATCACATTTTAAGAAGGTGGTGCATTTTCAGATAATACCAGCACTTAGGAGTTACTAACACTGGACAAGAAAATTGGTTGTGAAATCATGCATCACTGGATAGTCTTATTCAGTTAAACAGTCTCTGAAATTGTGGATTATGACCCAGGCTAGTACAAGGTATTGAGGCACTCAGTTTTCATTACACTGTATCTAGGATCAAGATCACACCTCCTGTAACGGTAAATTCTCCAAGCCATTCCCCGACAGAACAGACCATCTGCATTTTGACTTTGCAGAGTTTGCAGCAGGGCCCCAGCACAGTCATCAGTCCTTCTGGCTCCAGGTCAGCCCTGCTCCAGCCTTGGGTCATCACCCCGGCTCTTCTAGGAGGATGGAGGTGGTGGGCAGAACAGCTGCCTTTCACATCCATGCTAGCATCAGTGTGTATACAAAGCCACTCAGATTGGTAAGACTCATCTGCTGCTAACCTCACCAGCTGCTCAAGCATGCTGTTTCACCAAGCTTGTATCAGACTGCCTATTACAACATCTAATCCAGCAAGAACCTGAGTACGTGCATTACTTTGAGTGTGTGAGTAATCCCAGTCAGATGATTAAACTGGGACATGCTTCATATGTAGGGTAACATGTGTGTCATTATGGTAATTGATAGAACTCCCTGTTGTCACAGTAATTCTATTCAATTAAAAAAAAATTAATGGGCTGAAATTCAGTCGTGACTACGGGTAAACACAGCACTTTGGAGGTCTGCTCTATGTGCTCTGAACTAGGATGGACTCAGCTTCTGCCAAAATTCATGTAATCGGGAATACCTTTTAAAAAATAATAGATGTTGCAGAACTAGGTCTTTTGTTCCCTACCAGTGATGTTTTATTATTTCCCAATGTAGCTGCCAGAAAAGCATTAAGAACCCTTATTGTAAATGATATTTGGGTCATCTTCCTTTAATTTAGTGAAAATGGAAAAGGATGTGAAGGACATATATGGAAAACAACACCTTAGTATCATGGTCAAAAAATCATTGTGGGCATCCCATTATGTAATTTGAGTGCTTTATTCTCTAATGCCCTGATCACAGATTAGCATGATACAGGCTGTTATATTGTGGCTTATACAGGCACTACCATCTATGCAGGCATGAATGTGATATGATTTTGAGCTGGAACAACAGTGTTTTGCCCTCCTATCAGATACATGCTATACAAGCAAGCCACAGCCTACAAGTCCTTTTAGCCAAATGTGAGGGAAAAAAATGGAAAACAAAACCAATAACTGGGTATTTATTACACGTTCCATAGGATTTATATCCTGCAAAATAAATCTTCTCTTTCAGATGCAAAAAAAATTGTTTGAGCATTTGCCTTGTCTTTGCACGGAAACACAAGTTCGTTGAGATCCTGAGCGAGAGCCAAACCACTCAGGGAGATCTGAGATTTCCTTTTCACTGCCTAATCACCTGCTATTAACAGCTTGTGCTTGAACAACAGCTATATGAAGTGCAGGACTTTTTCTCCAAAACTTCAGGGCTTTCCCAAGTTCCTTGGCAATTGTAATTAGTCTAATACCACTAAAAAGACATTTCAGCAAAGGACTTGGTCACTAGCTGTAAGCACATTTCCATGATTTCAGTTGTGTAAACCCTTGAAGTAAATGTTACTAAATCTTATAGGCTTTTGGGGATTTAGCTGTATTTGTGCTGCACGGCAAGTGCAACGATATCTGCTCATCTGAAAACATCAGTTTGCTTATGTGCTGACATCTTAACAGAGCTAACTGAATACCGAATAATGTTAGAAACAGATAATTGGAAAAAAAACTTCATGAAGTCTGTAACTTGACCTTGGGACTATTTGTTTTCAAAAAACATTCATTTTCTTGAGGAAGAACTTCTTCC
>Ga0181612_104018_pt1 | contig 14527 bp, 8 predicted proteins | sample HoacroProtozoa21_FD_119630 | JGI IMG/M metagenome (GOLD analysis project Ga0181612, IMG submission 119630) | Hoatzin crop microbial communities from Cojedes, Venezuel. Combined Assembly of Gp0051906, Gp0051904, Gp0051908 | reverse complement strand
CGCTGGGTAGAGGGAGACCTAGAACTGCAGTTTTCCCAAGGAAGGGGGAAGAAGGCTGTGTGGGAAGATGAAACAGTAACGGGTGGGGAGCCAGAAAGGGAGAGACACAGAAACGAAATGTAGAAGGCGACAAGATACAGGGCAGTGTTGACAGAAGAGCAAAAACACTTCAGGGAGTCAGAGAGCCTGAAAAGGAGATGGAGGCAGGCAGAGATCTGGAGAAGCGCAACAGGGCTGGGCCCAGATGCACAACTCACCACAGCTCCCGGCCCTGGCAGGAGACCGTCACTGCCCCAAGGCTTCTCTCTTTGCCTCTGCCCCCTTCCCCCCCCGCTGTGCCGGCTGCCGGACCCTCATCCACCCAGGAGCATGCGGCGGGGGCCCCGATGCTTCTCTCCCACGAGGCTTCCCGGATGCATGGCAGCTCACACGTGCAGCTGATGGAAGCAGGGAGCTCCCGGAGCTGTGTACTGGTGGTGCACTGTCAGGGATGGCTGGGAGTGATCCTTCCTTGCCATGGGGACTGGCTGTTTCTTGCCGGAGGCAGCTACCTGCCGAACCCCCTTCACCTCGCTCCTCAGCCAGCTCCTGCAGGCAGTCGTGCCAGGGCAGCCCCCTCCCCAGCCTGAGCCCCTTGGCACAGCAGGACCGGCCCCATCCTCACCTGCAGCCTTTTTAACACCTTGGCCCAGTCCCATCCTCACCTCACAGGTCCCACCAGGGCAGCCCCGGCCCACAGCTGGAGCCCATCCAGAACAGGGGCCATGGCCCCAGCCCCATGGCACATCACCCCCTCCCTTGGACCCCACTGCAGCTACTGTGGAAAAAAATGGAGGAAAAAAACTGAAAAATTGGGACAGTGAACTAAAATGGAGAAGTAGAAAGAACAGATAGGGAGGAATCTTTGTTAACAATAACTGAGAAATACTGACAAGCAGATGTGTCATCTGCACTGCAGCAAAACAAAGTGCAGGTCTAGAACATGATAAATCCCTGGAGTGCAAACACCTCAGCACTGCAGGTGAGGACACATTGCCTGCAAGGGCTGGACCACGATTTTTTACAAGGTTTGACTTCTCTGGAACTAAACAGCACCTGTGCATAGGTACGTAGGAGAACAACAGACAATGCACCTTCCCCCAGTTTAACAGACCTATATGCTCCCTGCTTCAGCATATCCCAGGATTTACCCATGTTTTGGGGCTGTTATCGACGTGTGGTGGCGTGAGCTGTCATTAACAAGCCCATGCAGTGAAACTAAGATGTTTCAAATCAGAAAAACTAGTTATGGCAGCATTTAATTTCTTTCATTGACGTTCAAGTAAAAACCAATGGGGCTCAGCTGCCTAAACCACACTTCTAGTGCCACTTCAGATGATTTGCTATAACCTCCTTGCCCCCCAGTTGCTATATCAGATCTTCCAGTTCTGTGCTTTCCTATATTTCTACTGTCTTATGACATCTAAAAGTGGTACTAGACGCCTATGTTTAAGCAACTGAATTTCACCTACTTGTAGTTGCTACAGAGAGACAAACACATTGAAACAATAAAGATTTCATATCTTAATGGCCAATGCAAAAATAGTTTGACCTACTAAACTGATTTCTGTCATGAAAGGGATGGAAGGCAAGCAGAGAAAATAATGTGTGGAAAACTGAGGAGCAGTGAAATAATAAGAGACTGCAGGCCGACATGTCAAACAAATTAGAGCCATTTATTTTGGCAGTCTTCATGGTTCTGGAGCAATCTGACCTATGAGTAACTAGAAGAGCAATCAGCATGTTCAGCAAGGAATAGCTGATGCAGAGGTTCACTGAAACCACACTTTGAATGTACAACCTACCTAGTTTTCCAGTTCTGTGCTCTTATCAAAGAACCTGCTGCAATCCCTCAGGTGCTACCTTGGGTGACTTCTGTAGACTGACTAAACAGTGATGTGTTTTCTCCATGTCAGGATGTATCCCAGATCAAAGCCCCAAATCCCAGGGAGCTTTCCTGTGTTTTTATGTGTGCGTGTGCACATGCACACACATTCGGAACTGAAATCTCAGCTTTGCACTTCAAGAGGAGGAAAGGCTGAAGTTCTCAGTTCAATATTGTGGATTCTGATGCTGAAATCTGAACACCGCGGCTGGAGCTTTCATAATCTATTACCTTTGCTATATTCTATGTGATTTCTTGGTCTCAGGTTACAAATATTTACATACTTCAATTTTAATATCACCAGAATTTGTTATCGTTTAATAGAGTGCTGGTTTTTATTTTCCTGTTTTCTCCAGCTGCTACTACTTGGGTCTGGTCTAAACCTACTACAACCTAGGCAGCATCAGATGACTGATCTTTGAAGATCATCGTTTGATCTCACTTCATTTTTTTTCTATCTTTTTATCACAGGAGTGGCCAAGAGTGGGAGAAAGCTCTTAACTGTACATTCATTGCTCAATATAGTCCTGAGCACAGGATTAAGCACTGCTTAAGAGTCCCTTCCAGAGACAGGTTCATCCAGTCTCCTATTCAAAGCACACCGAACTCCATGTGAATTTTCCCATTAAGTTCAGAGGCTTTTGGCTTGCTCCATAAGAAAAAGAAAGCTTCCGAGGGAAATCACAACTGACTCTTCCAACTTTTGGGATAAAATTCATCTCCTATATATGTAGGTAAGCCATAGCAATTTGCCTGGCACAGTAAAATAAAATCGTAACTCTTGTTTCTTGCATGTTTTTAACACAAAGACGCCTGTGCCAAAAGAATCTAAAGCAGCTTTACTACCAGTCATAGCATCACTTCTGATGAAAAAGGGACTGAATCCAACAAACAAGGTTCTAATTCTTCAAGAGACAGAAATCTCTGCACTCACAGTCCACTACAAGACTCAAATGTAAATTAGAAAATTATCTGAAGCCATTAAAAAAAATCATTTATCATATGAAGTTGTTAAGTGTAGTAAATGGCAGCAAGGTATCTAATGTAGCTTTATACTTCATCCTAATTTTCTTCTCCTGCAACATTTGAGCTGAGCTGTTCAGCACATCTTTCTTGTTGAATATGTATGCTTCAAATGAAGGAAATGTATTTCTAGCAATTAAATGCAATAATTTAAGCAAAGTACTGTAATGAATATACTGGATGGAGAATGAAGATGAGTATAGATGATGTAATGTGCATATTTTTGGTAGCTGATTCTATTGTGAAAATGAGAAAATGGAAAATATATTTATCTGTGTGTTGATTAGTATGTATTGGAGCAGTAAATCAGTTTTTCATTCCATTCCATTCCGTTCAGGTCTTGTGCACTCTGGTTTGTCATTCACACTGATATGGTCCAAGGATCGGAGGAAGCATATTCATTGTTTGTCATCTAAGAGAACAAGCAAGAAATTAAGAGTGACTTGTTAATATCATTTGATTGGCAAGCTTGCAATACTGCCCTTATCAGGTGCCTCCAAATCGCTCAGCAGGGTGTTCTACAGGAGATACCTATGGAAGATGGCTGGAAGGAAAGTCAGTGATAACTGGGGTCAGGGCCAAACAGGGATGGAGAAGCATGGTCTCTGCACTGGTGGACCTTGCCTCCCACAAGCTCCTGCGATGACAGGAAGCCCATGAACTTATTGATATGGGGGCAAATGATGCCCTGCCACGACCACAGAAACTCTATGGGAGTGATCTGTGAGTGGGAGCTCAAGAGTTTCCATGGCAGAGCCTCAGATGTTCAGGGCACAGTACTGACAAGGACTTTGCTTCACAGGTGCTGAAAAACTAAATAAAAACTTACACAGAAAAAGAATTGTAATAGCAGCGGGAACTACAATGAAGAGTTACAGAAAACACGGAATATAAAGGATCAGCATTACAAGAAGTGTATTGTCTCTTTTGGTTTTCTTCTATATCCTTCTGCTAGCTCCAAGTTAATTATTATTCTTCCAAAGAGTACTGGGCATAGCAAAGAGTCCCAGAATGAGGTGACAGTGTCAGAGTGGAAGTCACTGGTGGAAAACACCTGGAAGAGGACTGAAGATGCTTGGAGGCTGATCTAGTATCCACTGCATGTTGGTAAGAAGAGCTATTTAATCATTTGTGGGACTGATGAAAGGAGGAGGTTTCAGGGAAAGAGGTGACTGTAAACATTATGTAACATTCAAAGGAAAAAAAGGGTTATACAAAAATCAGGGCAATTCCAATACAATGCTTGAATGGCATTTGTTGGAGTAACTTTCGTGCATGAGACCTATTACCAGACATTTGAATTACAAGCAGCCTTCAAAGGAGGGAGCCATATGATATTGCTGTATACAAAGCATGACCAACTGGAGACATTATTCGCCACCCCACCATGCAAGGGTGCCAAAAGCGGTACACACTTCTGCCCAGAGATACTTAAACCGAACCTTCCCCCACCTTCCTATTACCATCTCAGTAAAGTCATCCACGCAGCCTGCCCGTATTTGTTCAGCAGTCAGAGGGCTGTTCGGTGCAAAGCTCTTTTTCAGTCCTCTTTCAGTCCTCACACTGTTTACTGCATCTCTCAAAGCAAAGAACACAGAGCATCCCAAGAAAAGTCCTGCCTCACCTATCCCCTGAAAAATTAAAAAAGAAAGAAGTCAAATAGGTGTAGGTTTGGATGGATGAAATGAGAGGACTACATGCCATATCAGTATCAACTAAAAAGCTTAGAAGTCAGTGACTCAGAGTGTTTTGCCCTTCAGTAAGGAAGTTTCTCTTAGATTTAGCAGAAGCAGGCTTAGATCACACAAAGTCTTCTGATGGTAGCTGCTTTCAGGGAGCTAAAAATGTTGATTTCAAATATTGGCTATTGATTTTAGAATCTTCTTGGCTCATTGCTAAACTGAAATTTAGAATAACTGGCAGATAAAACTAAAATAATCCAAACCCAAGTACAACTAAGAAACAAAGCCTGAACTCATGATAATTCCCTGCAGACAAACACCACCGATCTCAGTGGGTGTGACATCCTCTCACTGGTTCTGACATAAGCTTTACATTTGTTCCTTATCTCAAGGATAGGTCAATATCCACCCTTATTCCACAGTTCTCTCAGTGCTATGGTATTGAACATTTTAATCTGGGTTGGATTGGCATATTGCAATTGAATGTTACTTATCTCCTTGATAAAAACTGAGAACCAAATGTCTTCCCCAAACATGCTGCATGAAAATAGATTCACACCTTCTTACAGTGAATTTAGAGTTACTTACAGGAGGTTAAGTTCACAGAAAAGGATAAAAGTTCTGTTTGAAGAGAAATATTAGTATCAGCTCTCTAGATCAGCTTCAAATCAACTATGTAACTCCTTCACCTAGATGATACTTTTTTCAAACAAATACTTTTCTAGTTATGTACCAATGAGACAGCTTTAAATAATTTTAAAGGACCAATTTTTCTTGAGTAACTTTTGCCTTAAAATACTCTTCTTCCTCCTGTCATGCTGTTTTATTTTTCTGTATTCTAAAAGCACACCTAATACTTGAAACAGTTGAATTTTTGCAGAATTACCTTTATCTTGATTTACCATTACTACTTATATGCTACTGGCTAGACTATTTGCTCGTGTAAATTGAAGCAATGATTATACCAACTGAATACCTGAGCTAATCTCTCATATAAATACACACATACAGTCCTATTTCTTATTGCATAACACACACAAGTAAACTACACACTCTCATTGTCATTATGATTTCTCCATCAATTTCTTTGTTATCTTTATTCTAACCCTTCAGTTTAGCGCCACATTTTAAAAGTATGGTTTCATATTCATCTTGTAGCTTCTGTGTACGGTCTGCTAACGAAACCCTAAAGTTACTACTTGCCAACCATGAAAGATATGCAGCAATATCCCGCATTGTATCTTTTCATATTAGCTTCCCTGATGTCATAAATAAAATGATTTTTTGGTCACTTGTTTGAAATGCCAAAGAAGAGGAACTGAAAATTTAGATATATTTTATATCAGAGTAATTTCTCTGGTTGTTGTGGGATCTAAGAATCAGGCCCTGTGATGGTTTGCTTACCTTGGACGCATAGATGGCATAAGGATTTTGGGAAGATGACAGCAGGGAAACGCTAAACTGTTCCGGAATATCACAAACAGCAGGGATCTTATACTGATCTGGACCCCGAGTATAGAGGGCTCCTTCTGGAGAGTACTTCAATTCCTCCATTGTGTACAGTCCAATGCCTTGAACAAAGGCACCTTCAATCTTTAAATACAAAAAGAAATAGTATTTACAGTCTCTTGGTTGGTAAAATGGGTAAAACTTTGGCAAGAACTGATTTGTATCACTAGCTGTTAGAAGACCATTTTCTTTCCTGTTTGCCTAATAGGATTTTTCAACATTTTGCGGCTATTGTGACAGGAGACACTTTCACACTCCTCTCTCATACCAGGTAGAGACAAATGCTTTTGTGATGATGAGATCTGTGGACCATCCTGCAACGAAGAGAGGTGTTTCCCTACTATCAAATGGGGAAGGCAGGTCAAACAACAGGACAACTTGGAGACCGTAGATCACAAACAGGGATTAAGTCCAGCAGAGAGCGGGCATATATACAAACAGGAAGTACTACAGGTTGGCATCACAGATAAAATTCAAGTTTCATTAACATCTACAGAGCTCTGACACTGACCCAAATGGGGCAAGTCTACAAGTAAAGGACCTTCTAATATGATCTAGTAAGAAATTAACGTTTCCTGAATTAGTGAGGTAACCTTCACTTCAGATAAGGCTATCGGTGTAACAGACGTAAGACAGCAGAAAATTCTTGGCACATACCTGTCCTATATCCACAGCTGGATTTATGCTGCATCCAATGTCCATAACAATGTCTGTTCTGAGGTTCTGTCAATAAAATTCAAATGCATTTTACTGAGAAAGATGCATGGAGCGGCGGCATCAGAATATAACGCAGGTTAGAGTCGGTATTCAGTGGAATAATACATGCTAACATAGAGGCCCCTCCACATACATAAGAGTAATTTCCAATACCCCATTACAAGCAAAATGGGTTTGTCTCGACTTTAACAGAACTTTAGCCAGACAGCCCTGCCAGATTTTTCCCATTGCACAACGAAATCCCCACATAAATATGGATAAAGGGCATATGATCAGCAGGCTATGACATTTAGCCGTCTAGATGGTCAAAAGCCTGGAAATACACTATTCAGCTCTGCTGTAATTTGTTTGCTGCAAACAGGGAGAGAACAAGCAAAGAACGTGCCAGATGTCTGCCATAACCCAAAAGGTGAACTCACATGGCATTTATACAGATGTGCCAAAAGCTGGTTAACACTGCACAGCTTTCATTCTGCTCCACCTGTAATTTGCATTTACACTGTTGATATATTTACTATCATGTGAAGACAGGCAACAATGCAAAACCTGAATGGTTGTTAAAGCATCTAGTTCTATAAACAAACCTCATTCACATTATTTACAAAACTTCCATGACACACTGTTATTACCTTGTGATCTCCTGTCAGACAGTTAATTTCAACCTCTGAACAAGCAGCTCCATAAAGAAAATATGTGAATGGCTGTCCTTCCCCTTTCTCCCAATCCATACTTTCAGTGTAACCTCTGATGGAGGAAACAAAGTCCACAAGAAGAAAATTAATGAATGCTTGCATCATAACAAAGCAGATGAGCACATGAAAGTTTTAAACTACCTCAAGTGAAATCTTAAGTAACAGGTCAGAATGCCAGCAGTTAAGTTCCATGAAATCATACAGAGCACTAGCAGTTTCTGGTATTCATATAAAATTTAGCAGACGATCAAGCTATTTCAGAATAGGAGAGTCTATAACCAGCATAATCCAAGAAATATACTAATAAAAACATTGTAATCAAGTACAGAATACAAATTTAAGGTAATAGCATATAAGGGAATTTAGAAAAACTATGAAAGGATAATTTACAAGAGACCTTGTAACACTGTGAAAGAATTCAAAGAGAAAGGACCACAAGACTGCACTGAAAGAGCGCAGTGGGGATTACGTTTAAGATTACTGTGTCCTACAATAGCATGCTGTTGTGAATAAATCCATATCTAAGAGTATATACGATGGGAATTTTCTAAGGCTCCAGAAGAGGTCAAAACAAGGACTCCAAAACTAGGATCAGTTTTGACCCCATATATCAAAGAATTACAAAAAATATAAGCTGAGCCATTAGAAAGAACTACCAGACAAGATCGTCTCTTCACGGCATTGTTTCTCTTCAGAAATCAGTCCTGGCCTAACCTATGGATTTTTGAAGAACAAAAATGTATTACCTAAAGTACCCAGTAGCTGAAAGACTCACACTCTGTTCAAAAGCTTCTTTGACCTGTAAAATACAGGAGTGTTTGTGGTAAACCAAGGAAGGAGTCAGGAAGGAACTCAGCACACATATATTTAGTTACTTTACATATATTTACTTATTCACATATATTTAATTAAAACCCAAACTGCAACAAAATGTAAAGAAAGACAGACAGCTGAGTTAAACGTCTTTAGCTGCCTATGGTGCCTAATACTGTAGAACTAAAGCCCCTTTGGACAAACAATCTAATTCTTTCGGCAATACAATAAGGAACAGACCTGTCAACAGTGGTGTTCTTGCAGAATCTTTATTACTGGTAATGCCATAGTCAAAAAGGGCCCTGCTCAATTTTTCTGCTCAGGTTTAATAGAAATGGGTCCCTCTGTCACTGAACAGATCTGGTTGATAAATCACTGAGATAAGAGATCTGCATGACCTATTTGCATAAAAATGACAGTTGACAATTGAAATGCTTTTTGCGGTGTTCTTCCACCAGTGGTAAAAATGACAGTATGAAGTCCTAAATCTAATCCCTTTCAGTGAGTCTCATGTTCGGTTTACTCAGTTAACAAGTGTTAGGGTATTTTTTTAGGTTTTTTAAATAATTGTAATTTACTGACTTTGCAAGATGAAAAATCACTTCTCTGCATATATTAACATTCTTTCTTAGGTCAGCCATCTCTGCTAATATTTTGTGTGTGTCTGAATTATCCAAATTAATTTGGCACCTATTAGAGGAGAACTGCATTTTATCTCTGCATACTTAGCTGTCAGTTATTAAGCTACCACATGTATTCCAACATTATTTGCTGTTGCTAGGAATTACTACTGCCAAGAAAGCATTTACATTTTTGCACTTTTTATAGTATTTAATCACTTGAGAAGAAACACCCTCATGTACTGGATCTGCAAATGCCTCGAGGCAGAGATTGTCCTTTTCATTAGGCCGTATGTAACAAACACTGCTGGATAAGAAGACATAACAAACAGGTTTTCTTTTAACATGTCAATATATAGGACTAGATTCTCAGCCATACTTTTATAAAAACACTTGATATTATAGCAGAAAGCTTTTAGTTAAGAAAATTCAGTTTCTAGCCCTAAAATTCTATTCCATTTTAAAGTGGGCACCAGACAGGGGTCATTTCTATAAATGGCTTTAGCACTACTTCTGTACTATTCTACTGCATTAATTATAACATTAGTTACATATTAGAGCAATGGGAGCAAGGATTCCCGCTACCTTTTTTCCAGTTCCGTAATATACCGCATATGGGGGAGAGATGGAAGGAAGAAGTTGACAAGGCTTCTCTTTATTGATTTGGTAAAAATAAAGAACAGCCATGTAGGAAGACTGACACCGTGCACATACCTTGACAATTTTTTATCAACAGCTTGTCTGAGGGTAAGCTGGGGTGGGTCATGTTATTGCACAAGCTGATACCTTTCGTACATTAAAAACTTCAGTGCCTCCGAATGCGACTACCCATTTGGTAAGATTCACATGTCTTACCCAATCCTTCCAGGTCCCTTTCGGGTTCTTATCAATGATGGGCTGCAGGCGTTTCAGAAGAGTTTGGCAAGCATCCTGGTGAGAAGTCAGGAGAATATAACACAAAATTAACACAGATATGTTTGGTACTATTCAAGATATGTTCTAGTTAGTACTTAATTAGCATATGCTTTACTATCATCTTGGTTTGATAAAGTATGGTAGGAGGTGTCATTTTAACAGCATAGGCACAAACCTTACAAAGCGTTAAGCTACAAGGGCTGGAATCTGCATGAATCAGTAGATTTAGAACAGGAACAAGATACAAGATTTGTATGGGACTAGTTAGTTTCTTAGATGAAACAAGGATTTTGTCAAACATAAAAGCCTTTTGGGGAAAGTTCAGATCATGTTCTGCAAACTCATAAGCACCATTACTGAGAAACTGTCAACAACTCATGTTTCTTGGCAATCTCCGGTCATCTCAGGCTTCATTTCTATGGGATCACTAATGCCTAAAGTGTGGCAGGCATTAAATACCATGAGAGATAGGTTGTTTTGTTAAAATAATTACTGCTCTCTACCTTCACAGCCATGCCGTTGACATCTGTCCCTGCAGATCCTACTGAGGCACACGCATTAGGAACTGTTGTTGTGCTCGTTTCACAGAAGTGAATACACGACATGGGGATCTTCAATTCCCGACTAGCAACCTGTTTCAGGAAGAACAAGGTATTCTTCTCTGTTTTGGAAACATTCTAACACTACAACAGTTCCCCAGTACTTGCTAGGTGTCAACAATACAAGGAAAGATGAAGTTTTAGCAATTCCTCTTCCAACCTCCAGCTGAAATCACCCTGCCCAGTTTGTCAGTACAAAGAAAAAGAAAAGAAGGGCAATGTTTTAGCTGTACTTAAACTCTGGATGAAGACTCTGGTGTCCAAAATTTGGTTCTTGATTTTGCTGCTTATATCCTGTATGACTTAGTGCAAATTATGCAGGCCCATAACCCAAGCTTTCATTGACTTGATAAATATCTTTACGGATCTGTCTCTCAATTATCCATTAAACAACTACGATAATACTAATATCATCTGGACTGTATACTAACCTGTATACTGTCTTTTTTTACCATGAGTTTTATGGGATCAGCCCCCCAAAAGCTCTTATTTCTAATAAGCCTCTTCGCATACCACTGCAAGAATAAAAACCAAATAATCTGTTTTTCTTCCTGCTGTCTCTGTGACTCTAAATGAAGGCATCTTTGCTTTCTGACTCTATCAATGCAAAGAAGCTGTGGCTATGCTGATAAAGAAACTGCCCTACTAGTACAATAACTAACCCAGAAGAAAACCTTCACGCTGTTTACCTGCATGACAGATAAAGCGCAAGGTAATATTTTCCTGGATCATTTGTTACCTGGATCATCTTTGTATGAATACCCTGCCCCATTTCAATTCCACCATGTGTCAGAAGCACAGACCCATCAGTATAAATATGAACCAGAGCAGCAGCCTGAAAAAGAAAAACAGAATCAAGATTAAACTAGTGAGAAATGTGCTGTATATTGTGATGAACTGATGAATCAAGAAAGACAGACACAGTTTTGAAGTGTATTTCAATTTATCTGTTTCATGCTTTTGAATAGAAGGTAAAATTTGGGATGCTAGTCCCTACTCTTCCTCTGTAATCAGCTTCAAGTGAAAAAGATACAAATCCTTGGAGGTCTGTTTTTTCTGTTGCTAGATTCTGAAATAAATGTACAACTGGCAACAGTAGCTGAATGGCTCCAAAAGAAGCTGGAGTACCTCCCTCACTAGTGGCTATACATGCAAATTGCTGCAAGTTCCATTTTCTCCCTCACCAATGTTCGACAGCCTTTGGACAGAGGTTTTTCAACAGCATAGGTTGGGCAGGCTGTCAGCATTAGACACAGCAGGAAGGTTCTAGACGAGATTTTTCTCCTGGACTCAGCTGGAAGTAGCACTGTAGACTACAAAGGTCCTATGGCTTTAGCCTTGAACAGAGACAGACAGTTTGATAGAATACAAGCCAGTCAATTAATTTTCAATTGATAAAAATCTGTCTATTCCAGAAGCACTGGAATCTACATTAAACAAAATACAAAGACCAAAAATACTCTTGTCTGTCTTTTCTTCCTTAAACTTAGTCTTTGATGACATCAAAGGGTTAAGTCTTTAAGAACAGCATCCCATAGTACCCCCCTGGTCAGAAAAAGTAAGCTCAGAGCTATTTCTAGAATGGTTTACTTTTCCAATGCACATTTGACCATCAGTCCTCAAAAACTTCTCATGAAAGTGTTCAACTCATCTATACCAATAACGCATCACAAGAGATGGGACTGGCCTTTAAGTAGGCAGGGTCTAAGCTGCCTGGGTCCTGAAAACCAAACAACTTTGATCTAAGCTTGAAGAGAGCTAGAAGCTAGCACAGCCTTCAGGGAATAACCATTTGTTTTGTATCTTAAGGTAGAGTAATTGCAACCTTCTATGGATAAAAAGCTTAGCTCACTTGTTCACAAACTAACCTGAGAAAGATAACGTGTGCCTAGTCCAAACGGAAACTTCATCGGTACAATGGCAATCCCTTTTTTCTTCCAGTAATTTTGTTTGTTAAATTCACTGACAGCTGTTTTCCTACTGTAGTACGCAGATTTCTCCATGCATTCATTCCAACACCGTATTAAGTTTTGCGGATCAAGCTTTTGTTTGAAGTGTGTCTCCTCGTTCTCCTTATACATATTTATTTCCCTAATCTGAAATAATAAAATTAACAGCTATCACACAATCCTGTTAAAGGCAGACTGACCATTTGGGGGGACTAGTAGATGTCAAGAAGATTACTCTATGTTTTTTTAACAATTACAAGGTTTGTTCAGTTTTTTCATTCAACAACCATTAAAAAAATATGAATTTTAGCACAAATTATGTTTGACTTAGAAAATATTTGTTCAAGCAGTTGAGCTAATCTAAAGGGTTTTAACTTTCCAGCTGCATAGACTTTATTTCAGGAGAGAAGATGCCTTCATTTTGTCACCTTTTCTGGTGATAAGCCAGTTTTATCTGCAACTCCTGTTATCCAAGTTTCTGTCACCAGTGCTGACTGGGGAAAGCCAAACCCTCGGAATGCTGTGTTTGATGGCAGGTTTGTTTTGCAGGCGTAAGCCCAGCATCTCAGGTTGGGAATCTTGTATGCATTGTCCATTTTCAGTAAGCATACTTCTGCTACCTGAGGTAGGGGACAAACAGGTATAGTTAAATGTCAGAACAGTGCTGCTTTCAAATTCACAGTTAAATATTCCTGATCTCATATAAAGACATTAACTTCAAACAAGTAGCTTTAAAATTGGATTTCTGTCAATCACTTGTAGTAAAAATACTCTTACACACATACAGACTTCACTCCTACATTTCTCATGCAGCATATTAGTTTTCAGTTCTTTTTTGATATTCACAGAATATTAAAATAATATCGCTGATATTACTAGTAGTTGACTGCTGGTCAGTAGTTAAGGATGTAACAGATACCGTTTCATTTTGCTCCTACTTTGACACCAAAAGCCACACAGAACTAGAAATAGGCAGACTAGATTTACAGCAATAAGAGCTATGAAAGGAACCGATTAAAGCATTCCAAATTATCACATCCCATGGAAATTCACAGTTAAGGTTTACTTCTGCCAAAAAGTGTATGTACTGCAGTCTACAGCGTCTTATGGTTCTTAGGTTCTTCTTTTAGAGATTTCGCATGACAAACACAAAAACACAAGAAAAGGAAAATCCCGTACTAGATAATCTCAAATGGAGGTATCCTAGATAGGCTCTAGGAGTCACTATCAAAATAAATAAATGTTTTGGTGCCTCATGAAGAGGCCACTTGCTTTCTTCAATGTTAAGTAGATTTCTGAGAATGACAAATTTAAGCCTGTATTCCTATTGTTCCCACTGAGCTTTAAAGAGTAAACATCAAAACATTTCTGCATAGAAACAACTGAAGATAGTTTTGCTTTAATAACTGTGCATACAAATAATGCTATATAATGCTACCTTTTCACCTAGGAAATATAAGTTGAAATGTTATTTGCAGAATAGAAAAAAAAGAGTCATATTTGAGGTTTTTTTATTATGATCACAACTTTTGTGGACTTCAGAGAAAGTATGTGTATGAGGCTGATCTGTTGTAATACGGTTATTGATAAACCAGAGTGAATACAATATATTGTTATAATACAACTCTTAGCTATGCCCGAGTTCTTCCCAGAAATGTCTGTTCTAATCCTGATGCAATCACAGAGAGTTAAAACACATTATTAATTGTTGTCTGAACAATAACTAAGATAAGCATAGATTACTGGTATTCAACTCCCGTGCTGCAAGACCAGTCTTTATTATGATGAGCATCAAGCATCCTGTCTCTTGCTGAGGCTAGACTCCCATAGAAAAAGGTCCGCTCTAAAGAAAGAATAAATCCCAAAATACCGTCTTGGGAACACACAGAGAAGTCATATTGGACCAGAAAAAAACCTGAACTGTAAGTTTGGTAAACCTTATAATTTTATTTCCAATAAACCCATTTCTCCTTTTAAAAGTGTTGAATTATTAATGCTATACTAATAGAATCAAATGGCATCACACAGCTAGACCACTCGTTAATGATCTAATTAATTAGGGAGTGATGTTAGAGAGTTAGGCT
>Ga0181612_143197_pt1 | contig 14530 bp, 13 predicted proteins | sample HoacroProtozoa21_FD_119630 | JGI IMG/M metagenome (GOLD analysis project Ga0181612, IMG submission 119630) | Hoatzin crop microbial communities from Cojedes, Venezuel. Combined Assembly of Gp0051906, Gp0051904, Gp0051908 | reverse complement strand
GCAGCCTCATCAGTGCCAAGTACAGGGGCACGATCACCTTCCTACTCCTGCTGGGTACACTATTCCTGATGCAAGCCAGGATGCTGTTGGCCTTCTTGGCCACCTGGGCACACTGCTGGCTCATGTTTAGCCGGCTGTTGACCAACACCCCAAGATCCTTTGCTGCTGGGCAGCTTTTCAGCCACTCTTCCCCAAGCCTGTAGCATTGCGTGGGGTTGTTGTGACCCAAGTGCAGGACCTGGCACCAAGAGATGGGTTTGAAGTTGGGCTGTGCGTTCAGCCCTGTGGTAAGATGGATACACAGTCCCCTCTGGCAGGGGTTTGGGGGAGCTGGACATGCAGTTTCAGTTCTCCCTCATTGCTCACAGGGGATGGGATGGTGTAACCACATCTGCCCTTTGATGTTCCATGAGTTGAGCTTTAATGCAGCCCTAGGTGGAGTGGCAGAGTCCCAGCTCATGAACGCCCTTTGCAAGGTGCTACAACACCAGTTAATTTAGTCGTGCAAGCTCACAGGAGCAGCAATTCACTCTCTGCCCTGCTGAAACAACCAGACCTGGCTGTGCTCACCTGGTCCTTGGCTCTTCTGACTTCTCCGTTCAGTCTCTGGACTGTCCGTGTCAGCTCAGCTATCTTGATTTTTGCCTCTGGCAGGCTGTCAGCGTTTCTGCCTGCAGTGACTCGCAGCTCCTTAAACTAAAAAAGCCCAAAAGACAGTGTTGCATATCCTTAAAACGCACGCTTTGAGTTAAATCAAAGCAAATCAGGAGAGAGGGGGATGTTTCTCTGGGTTTGAAGTTGGCCTAAAGAGAGAAACTGCACCCAAACCCTCCCTCTGCCAGGTTTTCTCACCTTGCTTTCATACCAGTCCCGTGCTTCTGCCTGGCTCCTGCGGGCAATGTCCTCGTACTGAGCCTTGACACCTGCAGTGATGCCATCCAAGTCGAGATCTTGGCTGTTGTGCATCTGCATGATCAGCGAGGTAGCTGAGATCCGGGCCCGCAGCTGGTGGATTTCCTGGTGGCGACATGGGGTTGAGCTGGTCAGAGAGATGCTGGTCCTGCAGTGCTTGCAGCCCAGCCCCACGCTGGTGTGTCACCCGCACTGTCCTCCTTTGCAGGGACCAAGCAGAGATGAATTGCCAGGTCTCACCACTCACCCAAAGGGATGACCGCTGCCCTGTGTCACCCCCCCCTTCCTCTGTCCGGTGAGAAAAGCAAATTCAAAACCCAACTGGGAGACGCAAATGGTGGCTGGAGCAGTAGGGAGGCTTCTTACCTCTGTGTAGAACATTCTCAGGAGTTCAGCCTCTGCTTTCAGGCTTTCCACCTTGGCCTCCAGCTCTGCTTTGTTTAAGAAAAAACATTCCACATCCTGGAGACGCGTTGGGGATAGAAGAAGGAAGTTTGTTAGGGAGAACAGACCCGGGGCTCCCCTTGGGGTGAGGGACTTGCAGTGCTCGTACCGTGACCGTGCACCAGCTCCCAGTGAGGCAGCTGCTGCTGATTTGAGTTCGAGCAAACCCAAGCACCAGCTCCTGCTTGCCCTTGTTTTGTGAGCTGCTCTGGGAAAGAAGTCACTGCGTGCACCCCAAAGACCTGAATCTGGGGAGGAGAATTCAAACAGCCCCTTGCTCACCTTCTTCAGGGTTATAAACTCGCTCTCGGTGCACGTCCGCTGGCTGCATTCGTCCTTGTACCTGTGTGGGAAAATGGGAGATTTTGTTTGAGTTCAGTTCAGTTTTGTTAGAGTTCAGTGCAATTACATCTCTGTTTGCATTTCTGCAGGCCTGCGTTCACAAATTGAAACTCCTAATTTTTTTCCTTCTCCCAAAGCAGTGTTTTGAGATGCTTTGTTCTTGTTTTGTAGCCCATGGGAAAGCAAACATGTTTTCAGAGAGGTTTCTGCGTCTTTACAAATTTGCAGCAGAACTGTTTTCATTCGACTTCCTCAACAGCAAATAGCTGCTGGACATTTCTATATGTGGTTTCCTTGAGTTAGGAAGGAGAGGAAGAGAACCTGGAAGAGGGACATCCTTGGTTTCCTCAATATCTGTAAAATGGGACCTTGTTTTGTATCCTGGATGCTGGCAGATCTCTCCATGTGCCTGCTAGTTCTCTGGGAACCATTTACTACCACAAAAAGTTCATGGTCTCTGCCGGTTTACAAATCTTGAACAACATTTTGAGCCCTGTGCTCACATTTCTCTGTTTTGTACTTACATTTGCTGGTTGGTTTCCAAAACCTGCTGTGCTGCTCTCAGGTCTGTTTCTAACTGGGCTCTGTCGCACCCCAGTGCTTCCAGCTGCTTCTTCAAGTTACCAATATAAGCCCTGAACATGGGCGTGATGGTGTTCCTGCAGTGCTTTCGACCTTGCAGAAAGCTCCACTTGGTCTCCAGCACCTTGTTCTGCTGTTCCAGGGATCGAACCTGAATCGCAGAAAGCAGAGCAGGAAAAGAGGAGAGGATTTAGGTCTTGTGTGAGCCGGTGTCCATGCAACAGCAGTGAAACGTGTGTGCCTGCTCTTGGCACACGTGAGCGCAGCGTTTCCTAATCCGCCGCGCTTTTGTGCATAGGCTGGTCTTGGGCCACCCATGTGGAAATGCACAAAAACCTCATCACTTCCAGAAAGGAGAGATTTGCAGTAAGTGGAGGATGTGTGGAGAGGACTGGGAAGGAACTGGAAGGCTGATGAAACTGCTTTTAGCTTATTCCCTCCATGTGGTCAGGCCTAGAGATCAAAGCAACAGTGCCGGTCCACTGAAGCTTCCCAAGTGGCTCACGAACACTGTGGTGCTCAACGGGCACCCTTATGTGAGTTGTCCTCAGTGTCCAAAATGAGCCATCCTACAAGGATTTCATGCCCTTTCCGTGCTAGACACCTCGCTTGGACTCTGGTGCCTCACAGCTGGAGCTCGGGAGGGGTTCTCAGCTCACCTTGTTGATGAAAGAAGCAAATTTGTTGTTGAGGGTCTTGATCTGCTCCTTCTCTTGGTACTTCACTGTTTGCGTGTTGGGATCGAGTTCCAGTCTGAGCGGCTGGAGCAGGTGCTCATTGATGGTGATGGGTGCAATGGTGCATGGCCTGGAGACTCCACCAACCCTGTAGCCAAAAGCAGAACCTCTGCAGCTGAACCCCATGCCGGCTGCACCACAGCCATATCCACGCCTCGGAGGAGGACATCTTCCAACAGCTATCCTTGGCCTGGAGAATGCCACACCATCAAGACTTCTGCTGCTGAAATAACCCAAACCACGGCAGCCCATGCCACCACCCCAGTGACACGAGGCAATGCTGAAACTGCATCGATTCCGGGGAAGAGCTACAGAGGAAGAGCTGAAATTCCTGGTGGCATGGCCGGAGCTGATGCTGTAGGAGCAGCGGGTCATGGTTGCTGGCGGGAGAGGGACTGGTGCAGGCGATGTGCTGGGAGCAGATTCCAGGGTGCAGTTCCCTCTGATCACAGCGGAGCGCCTTCTTCCTTTTATTTGTGTGGAAAATGGGGCGAGGCTGCATGAAACTTCCACAAAATGTTTATGATGCAAAGAACGTGAACTGCTTAGCATATATTGCGCTTACTGACAGAGAAGGCAGCAGCGTGTTTGCCCCGTAAAGGTTTGAAGAATTCTGTAAAGTCAGAGGGGTCATTTATAGGTCTTGTGTAATAGCAACAAAAATTAGGGGAGTTGTGCTGGGTGAATTGTTTTCAGGACCCATGGTAAAAATTGCACGTTCCCCTTTTTACACGTTGGGTGAAGTGGAAGCGAGACTTCGACGATGTGAAATGCTTTTCTGTCAAAGGAGGCCTTTACATTTTGCTGGTACCTCAGCATGCACCTAAAAACTTTAAAGGAGAATGTGATTCAACCTGCTCTTTAATGAAAACTGTCAGTAATAAATGTGAATTTACAGAGAATTAATCAACAAAGTCTTGCAGGCAGGTTAGTGGTAAAAGGCAATGTTTTGTTGGTTCTGCCTGTAAGAAGGCAATGGGTTTTAGTGCCAGGGAAACATCTGTGGGGCCAAATCTATTTCTCAAGGTGATTTTTCTGCAGGTTGCCGATACGAGTGTTTTCCAACATGGCAGTTTATTTAGGGGGGAATTGCTGATTAGCTGAAATTGAAACCGGTGCTTGGAACACGGCAGCTTTTGCAGACACTCTTATGGGCCCAGTCCTCAGAGAACTGGCGTCTTCTCCTCCCCTCATCCTTCAGCTTGAAGGTGAAGTTCCCACCGGGTTTGGGGCAGGGCCGGGCTTGGTCCTTTGCCTCCTACGTTGGGCGAGGGCCCTCATCGCAGCGTCAGGGCTCGGGCTCTTCCTGGCTTTCCTGTTCACATGCACGCGGTGTGTCCAGGGACTTGGAAGCATGGGGACGGCGTCAGTGCCTGCGTCGCTGTGTGGGAGGGCGGCGTGTTTCGTACAGGCAGGGTGGAAGTTTCAAACTAATGATTTTGTTTTGTTTACTGCATTTATTTCCCCTTCCCTGTTCGGAGGTTGGTTATACTTGCAAGCCAAAATTACCGGCTTTGCAGCAGGGTCTGGGAGCCCTGGGACACTCCAGCTCCAGGGCTCACGGCCGGCCGTGGGGGAATGGGGCATGAGAAGATCTAGAGTTAATCTTGTGATTTTAGGGTGTAAATCTTGTGATTTTAGGGTGTCCTCAGTCCTTGTATGTCAGACGACGTTGCTCCAGACTGTAGTTGTATTTTATGGCTCTGTGGCTGCATCCCTTCTCTCCACGTTGTCATCCCAGGTCATGCTTTCTGCTTTTGACAAGACAAGCAACAGCAAATGCAGCTGTGCAGCACTTTTGGACAGAAGTCTGAGGACAGAGGCTGAGGGAGGCTGGTCGTGCAGGGGCCCAGAAGGAGAGAGGGACAGTGGGTAAAGCTACAGGTTTTCCAGTGCACAGGGAAGGGTAGTTGAATATGTTGTTGAACTGACTCCAAAAAAAACCCCAAAATGTTTTGAGCTAGCTCAGTTAAACCAAATAGTTCAAGTTGGGTTGAGTGTGTTCGAATTAGACGTTTTGGTGTTACATTTTTTTTGATGGAAAAATCTCAATTAAAAAAAAAATTAAAAAATTTTGATTTAGCAAAACTTTTTGATGGGAAAATTCCTCCTTTTTTAGCCTACCAGAGGCTTCAGAGCAGGAAAATATCCCCTGGTTTAGTTCCTGTTCTCATGATGTCTCACATCCCAGATGCAATCACGCCATTCTGGCCGTAGGCACTTTTAGCAGGTCTGTCACACCAGGGTGATTTTCAGGCCCTTGGGGCTTCCCCCCTCTCTTTCATCCTGGCTTTAGGGGATTAGGCCAGACGGTTGATGTTCGCTGAGTGATGGACACGGGAGGAGCATGGTGGGGGACACGTGCTGTGCCCCCCCATCTCCCTCCCTGTTCCCATGGACCAGCTCTGCGCCCTGCACTTTCCAAAAGCTGGTGGATCTCTTGAGGACTCTAATGAGAGATTGCATCAGCCTTGATTTGACTTCAGGGTTTTTTTTTTAATTGTCTTATTAATGCCATTTTGTAATTCTGAAAAGAGAAGCTATGTCATGTGATCTCACATTTGCTGTGTCAGTTTACTGGGGAGAAACAGAGAAAAAAACAAGATAAAGGCAAACAACGAGCATCATAGAGGAATCAGGTGATCTAGGTAAGACTCCTCTGCTCCCTTTGATTTTTAACTTTTCTTTGAAATCGTGTCCATACACTGGAGGAGCAGAAACTTCTGTCACTTGGAGATAATTTTAAGCCTGTAGCTTCCCAGGCGAGTGGTTCCTTGATGCGTACACTGTGTTAACTGTGCACTGCCTAGTTAAAACTTCATTGCTGCCCAGGCTTTTCTAGGCCTACGCAACCCAGGAGGAACAGGCGAATGTTGGGAAGAGCCAATTTGTAAAGCTACAGCACAAGGTAACAAAAAGAGCAGATTTCATAACAGAAGTAAATGTTGCAGGGAAGAAGCAACACGGACTGGACTGAAAGATTTAAAATGCCCCCCGTGTTTTCTGCGTCGGCTGCCAGCGGGCTGCTGCTGACATGAGCTGATGGAGTGAGGACCCTCCTTTCAAAGGTTTGTTGGCTTTTTTAGTGTTTTAACCTGCTAGGAGATTGTAGAGGAGACGACTTCAACATTGGAGTTCTTCCCGCTCAGAGCGCTGTATCGTCCCGTGGTGGTACACGCAGCACTGATGTCTCCAGAGCCGGTGAAGCTGCTTCTGCCACTGACACCTCCTGCGGTCACCAGACCTCTGCTTCTGAATACGGTTGCTGCTGGAAGAGTAGCTGCCACCAAAGCACGGGTCAGTGTTGCATGCGGTTCTTCCTGGGGATCGGCACACAGCTGCAAAGAAAGTATTTCAGCTCGGGATTTCCATTCTGCAGAGTAGGTTCAGGGGGACTGGTAGGAGCAGGGATTTGTCCTACAAACATTCACAGGACAGCCACCATCTACACTCAGCCTTAGGGGGATGGGGGAAATGGAGATATGAAAAACCAAAGTCTGTATTTAGTGTGTGTCCCTATAAGTGGCCGATAACTTGGAGGTCTGGGGATGTGGGAAGCTGCCAGCAGGCCAGGCAGGTGCTTTGGACCTGCCATGACTCAACTGCTCAGCTCACGCCCCTGAGGAAGTCTTGCTGAGTCCAGTATCATGCCCAAGCAGGGAAAGAGTTTTGCTTTGGCTCTGCCTGTGTAAGTGTGGACAAGTCCTGGCCACGGGCTTTGCCTCTGTCCCCTCAGCTAGCTTGCACATGAGTAGATACCCAGTCATCTCAGCTGGGGTGACGAAGGTGGCCAGACACAACCGTGGCTGAGCCTTTGGCTTGGTAAGACCTGAGGCTACACAAGACATCATCTTTATTCATGCAAGTTCTTCCATTTGGAGGAAAACTTAAATGCCTGAGTGTGTTAGGAGCTTTTGACTTTGTAAGGCCTTTGGGTCCACAAATGCTGGAAAGTGCTTTGGAAAGCGTCACTCCTTAGGATGTCAGGTCTCAGGGGGATTTACTGCAGTGACAGAGGCAATGGCTCATCAGGCAGACTGTGAAAGGTGGTTTTGGGGTTAGACATGTTACTGTTTCTTCCCTGTAACCATCCTATGAGGTTGTACCAGCACCCACCTGCTCTTCTCACCCTCCAGCAGCTTTCTGTAGGTCACGATCTTGATGTCCAGGGCCAACTTGACATTCATGAGCTCCTGGTGCTCACAGGCCATGTCCTGCTCCACCTTCTGCAGGGGTATCTCCAGCTCAGAGAGTCGGCACTTTGCATCCTTGACAACCACTTCCCTGTGCTCCTCAGCTTCAGCAATGGCTTCTTCCAGTTTGCATCTCTGCGGGTAGGAGATTTCCATTGCTGCCACTTATTTGCATGTGCTTTGAATAGTTCAGAGCTCTTGAATCTTCCTGTCTGTACATTTATCCACCTGCACTTCACGATATTTTCAGACTTTATAGGTAAACCTCTAACTCTAGCACGGTTCTCTCTGCCTGGGTCAGACCTTGGTGTATATGTTGTCTTCTCACTGCAGGTCTGTACTGATGGTAGTTCTGTTATTAGTTGTAATAGACCATTTTACTCTGTACTCCGGATTACAGGCGAGTCTTAGAATTGAGCAGCCATCAAAACCAGCTTTATTTCTCCCTTGCTCTAGAGGAGGAGTTTTGGAAGGCCACAGCCTGGGAACTGTGATTGACACATTATTGCCCCTGAGTCATCCTTACCTGGGCTTTGGTGTTTTCACATTCTCCAGTCAGTCTCTGAATCACTCGATTCAGCTCCACAATTTCATTCTTTGTGTTACACAAGCTGTCGTCGTGTTTGCCAGTGGTTTCTCTCAGTTCCTCACACTGAGGAGAGAGAAAATGCGATGCAAATAAATACCAGAGTGAGGAGATGACTCAGTAGTTAAACCTACTGTGTGATTCTGTGGCCGCCGTCCCGGATCTTGAGCTTTAAGGCAAAAGCCACTGTCACTGGGGGACACAAGTGACTCTTTACACAGCAGCAGCTCTGTGTGTGAAGACACTGACAGAGGATGCATCGTGCGTAGGGAAAACACAGCAGGTGGCTAAGAAAGCAGAGCGTTAAAAAACCTGGTCAACCCAGATTAGCAACTCTGAAAAAGCAGAGCCCTTAGCAAAAGTGGGGCATAACTACTTTTGTGAGTGCCCGTAATGGCTCACCGGGCTGTAGTACCAGGACTCCACAGCAACCCGTCTTCTTCTGGCAGTGTCACATTGAGCTTTGACATCAGCAATGATGTCATCTGTGTCCAGGCTTCAGCTGTGGTCCATTTGCACAGTAACGGAGGTGTCCGAAATGGATGCTTGGAGCTGAGCGATTTCCTGGGGGCGGCAGCAAGATTTTCAGTCATCTGCGCCAGAAGTGTTTCCCTGCAGATCTCCACAGTGTGGAGACAAGGAGATGTGGTGTTATCCATGTGCCATGGCTTCAGGCTCACTGCAGAAAACCCAAAGAGGGATTTTCTGGCTTAATCTCCCCGGCTTCTACTTTCATCGTCAAGTTGAAACAGATTCCTTAGGATATTGCTTGTGCAGTGCAGGAGTGCAACACCTTTGAAATCCGGAGAAATCAACTGATGTACACATGAAACACCAAAAATCTCTGTGATCCCTAAAGAGGCATGGGGTGGAGGAAAAGGGAGTGGAAAACGAGAAGCTATTCCCACCTTATATGGGCTCCTCAGGCAGTTGATCTCTTGGCTGAGGGACTCCACCCTGCCTTCCGGCTTAGCTTTGTTCACTCAGGTGCAAGCCGCGTCCTGAAGTGCATCAAGGGTTTATGAAACGAAAGAACAAACTGCTTAATGCCAGCAAGTGGTGCGATTACAAACTCTTAGGGCTGCTCTTTTCAAGGACAGAGATTTTACCATTCTATTAAATTGTTCTTCTCTCTTATCCTCTTAGGCAGAAGGCAAAAAAATTGCTAGGCACAGGGAAGAGAAGGAGAGGTTTTGACCAGTTGGGGTATACAGACATCCCAAACGAAGTAGCTCAGCTAAAACTGACTCACTTAAGGTGGGATTCAACTCTTTTAATTAAAATATTCCGATAAGTTGGCCTTTAGGTCCCTCTAGAGTCTCTGGAGAGTGAGAGGCAGTCTCACCCTCTCTTTCCGGCAATATTGGCTGCTGTTCATACTAAAAGTCCAGAATTAGTAGAGACAGCAGTGACAGGACGGGGGGTAATGGTTTTAAACTAAAACAGGGCAGGTTTAGGCTGGATATAAGGAAGAAATTCTTTACAATGAGGGTGGTGAAACACTGCCACGGGTTGCCCAGAGAGGTAGTGGAGGCCCCACCCCTGGAAACATTCAAGACCAGGTTGGACAGGGCTCTGAGCACCCTGATCTAGTTAGCGGTGTCCCTACTCGCTGCGGGGTGGTTGGACTAGATGACCTCTAGGGGTCCCTTCCAACCCAAAACTTTCTGTGATTCTATGATTCTATGATTCTATAATAAGTGTTTGAGTTTGTTTGAAATGCTCTTACCTTTTTGAGCACAGCAAACTCATTCTCTGCACACATTTGTCAGTGGGTTTCCTCTTCATACCTGCAAGGAGAAGACATGAGATAACTTTGCTCCTTGTTATTCAGCTTAAGCAAGAATATGAATGTAATCTTCTTCCACCAAATGCTCAACCTCGGTATGGAAACCAGCTGCTGATGCAAGTCATACACGTGTACATCTGGAGGAGATCTTGCACCTTGTGCAGCCTTTGCCATCCAAAGAGTAGATGAGATCAGTTCTAGCCCTAGTTTTGGAACTTCTACCTTTTTTAAACTTACTTTTTCTTCTAATCGTCTGTGATACCCTGTACGGTGCTCAGTTCTGTTTCCAGCTTGGCTCTGTGGCTTCCCAGAACACACAGCTGCCTCTTCAAGTTGCCAATGTGAGTTTCATGCATTGGCTCGATGTTGCTCCTGGAACATTTCTGTTCCTGTAGAAATCTCTGTTTGGTCTCCAGCACCTTTTTTCTGTTGCTCCAGGAGCTGGGCTTGAAACCCAGAATTGAAACATTCCAAGTATCGTGACTGGTTATGCTCGTGACACAGAAATGAACAATTACAGCCCCAGAACTGGCAAATTGAGAGATGAAAGCTGTGAGTTATTCAGGACGGGATCAGGTGAATGGAGAAGGCGTGCATGTAAAATCTGTCGAACGGCGTTTTCTCATAAGAAGGTTCTTCAGAAAAATGTCTCAGTGGTTGTTATGCAAAAAGCACCAAGTTAGACTCAGCACCAAAGTAGAGTGGAGTAAGTCAGAGGTAATTCTACTGGAGTTAGGGTTCAAGGGATATGAAAATGGGGCATTAGAGAATCAGCTTCTCTGCACTGAACAGCAAAGCTTGATTGTCATTTGCAGTAAGACTGCTTTACACCACTCCTGGAGCTAGAAAATACCTTCCTGCCCTCACTGGAGGTTCCTTTTCACTCTAAGGTGGTGCAAAACATCCTCCTTGTAAAACCCAAACAGCTCCTTACTGCAAAGTCAGGCTGCGAGTCTTGGCTGCTGTTGCTGGGAGGCAGCTTGGCAAATGCATTCCTTGTCTCGGGTGTGTCCTGCAGCAGCTCGCTACGCCCTGCGGCTGCACTGCCCACTGAACTGGGCACCTCTTCTCTTGCCTTGTCAGTGGAAAATGCAGATTTGTTATTAAGGGTCTTGATGTGCTACTTTTTCCTGGTACTTCACAGACTGAAGTTTTGGGTCCATCTCCAGCTTCAGCGGCATGAGCAGATGCTTCATGACTATGACCCTGGCAATGGGTGTGCAGACTCCAAGGCCTCCACTGACCCCGCAGCCAAAGCCAGCACCTCCAGAGCCCAACCCCAGCCTGCATCGGCACCAAGTCTTCTGCTGCCAAAGCAGCCCATCCCGGGTTACCCCACACCAGCACCTCCGCAGCACGGGACGGTGCTGAGCAAGTATCTCTGCACATTTATCGGGATCACAGCAAGGCAGGAGCTGAAACTCCTTATGCCCCCAGCTCCAGAGCGAACGTGGTAGGGTTGGCAAGGTGTCGAGAGCAGCTCGAAGGGGAGTGAAGGCAGAGGGAGCAGCTGAACGCGGGAGCAGGAGGCAACACACGTGAGTTAACCTGGCCAGAAACCCTCTGCACTGACAAGCAGAGCTTTCACCTTTTTGTGTGCCAAGAAAACAGCCTTTGGCTTCACAACCATCCCCAAAAGACCATTTTTAAAGATATATATGAGCTTAGGTCATTTGGTAATATCCCACTCGTCTCTTTTGTTGAATTTGAACCAGAGCTGCTTTTATGCACACACCTATTGTTCAGTTACAGGCTGCATTTCTAATTTGAAAGGGAGGGAATCCCTGGTCCTATAAAAACTGCATTTGCAAACCTCCCTTTTTTTATAGTAATCATGGAAGAGAGAAGCAGAACCAATCTTTTGATGTTTACAGGGCACTGGGAGCGACGGAAGGAGCGTTGCGTTGTTGTACCTGTGGGAAAAGAAGAATCTGAGTTGAATTGTTGGGAATGATCTAGGGATCCAAACACTGGGGCTGATTTGGCTTGGTGTTACATCAGCCTTTAGCTGGAGTTGCTCCTTCTGTAAGCCAAATTCTGTCATTTACTCCTTTCTTTCTTTCATTTGACCTCTGCAATTTTGTTGGCCTCGAGAACAATGTTTTAATTCCCTTGGGACTAGGAGATGGACCCTTGCAAGTGTATTTCTTGGTGCTAGGGCTCTGCTGGTCTGTAACTAGAAGCAGAAAACGGGTGCAGCAAAGTGGGGGCTGAGAGCAGGAGAAAGCTATGAAAGATGTTCCAGCTCAGACCTTAGCACCAGCCACTTCGGAAATCCAAAGCCAAAGGTTGAACAGATTGAGGGGATGATGGAGCGAGTGCACTGCTCCTGCAAAGAGAAATCCAGTCTGGTCTGCTGCTCTGTCACTCGAGCTACCTGTGTGCTTCTCTCCTTCGCTGGCTGCCCTGAAGTCTGTTGTTTTCTCTAGTTTGGGGGGGATTGTGACTGACGCGGGTCAGGTAGGTCAACACCTCTCATCTTGTTGCTTGCGGAAGTGTCCTACGTGGGAACAGCTTACAGCAGAATTGGGCTTGGTCATTCCTTTCTGGTGAAATCGTTTGGCAAATCCTTGTGTGAATGTAAGTTTGGACTATACACAAATTTTTCAGCAAAAGAGGTGGGTTCATAGTGACAAAGATGCAGGAAAGGCAGAGAAGTCTTTCCTAGAAGATGAAACAGGTGACATTCAGTCCCATCTTAGCTGAAAGATCAAAAAGGCTGTGTGCCATGGCTGTGAACCCTCTTAATTCTTTTGCCTCCAGTGGGATAACACAGAGGGCTTAGCCCTGAAAATCTCAGCCTTTTCTAAAGGCACATTTGCTTTTATGTGATTTTCTTGGCATTCACCATGGCCCCAGAACATGTTGTGCTCCATGAAGAGGATCAGAGGGAAATTCACGTGTGCAAGCCTGAAAGCTGACCGGTCTTATTTAGCCACGCAACATTTTAGGTAAAGCTGTGTGGGAGGTGTATCTTCTAAGCACTTTTTGGGAGTCAGCTTAAAGGGAGTTCAGAGAGCTCAGCATCCCTCGTGACTGGGCCCTGGATGCTGGAAAACAGCTGCTACATGTGATAGTTGGCATCTTCCGTGAAATGGAAGAAGTCGTGTTCACTTCTTTTCTCACTTTCTCTCTCTTGGGTTTTTAATTACAGTACCGCCAGCTAGAATGAGCCAGCCTGGCTTCCATCTGCTGACCAAACAAAAACCTCAGCTCGGGAGCATCTCACTGCCCTGGGACTGCATCCTTGTTTAGCACTTGGCCTGACAGCTCTGCCGCCCGCTTTGGAGAGGGGATGGAGATACGTCCCTCCTGTTTTCCCAGAGCAAGCTGCAGGAACCAGCCTTTCCAAAAGTTTCACTCTGATGCATGAGATCTGTCTTTCCTGACTTTAAAACACCATTTGGAGTGCTCCTGATGTGCAGACACCTTCAGCCAACTGCCTAGAGCGCTTTCGGTCCCGCAGGGGGAGGGAGGCCTTACTGGGAAACGTGTCATTTCACCCAAAAGTGTCTGTTTCTGCCATTCGACTGGCTCGGATGTAGGTTTTTATGGCCAGGTGAAACCAGCCCCACCTTCTGGTCTTGCTCTGTTGGCTGAGCGACTTGGAAGACCTCCCAAAGCACTTGGGTATTGCTGCTCTGTGACCCCTGTCCAATACCCTTAATGTTCCCCGTCCTCTCCAGGACTGAGATGGGAGGGAGGAGGATACGGGAAGGCTCTGAGTGACAGTGAGTGTCTATTGCATATCTAAATCTTGCTCTAAAATTACCCTTTTAGGTGAATTTTGTAATGGCACAGAAAACCAACATTGTTCATGGCAAGTTTGATTGAAGTTTATTGAAGAAATTTCATATAACTCATACAGTCCAATGGGAGCAAAACATTAGAGGAAAAGAACTAGTTACATTTTGGCACATAGTTCTCCAACCCTCCTCTTTGCCTCCCTCCTCCTTCCATAAAAAGAGAAGGAAAAAAGAACCCAAGCTAAGAACAAAGGCACTAAAACAGAGGTGTTTTTCCAGGTTATGTGAAATCTATGTTACCGAAGCCTGCTGTTCCTCCGTTTTGTTTTTCCTGTATTTTTAACCCCTGTCTCTACTTTAAGCTTACTCTGGCTGGTGGAAAGGAGAATGACTTATGCTGAGACAAGCTCTAGCAACCTGTAGGTTACGTGATCTTTTGGCTTAAATTATAGGTACTGGGTGGGCGAGGGATTAGATGTTACAGAGAGCCAACCCCTTTCACCTAGGAAAAACGAAGCGTTTTTGGATGCAGACAGAGCTAGCGAGCGCTGGAGTGAAACAACAGCAATGCAAGAGGAATCGGGGAAGCAGAGCAACTGCCTCTGTACTGAAAGACACTTTGTTTTCAATTCTTCAAGCCTTTGGGCAGAGCAAACCCAGCGGTGGGGAGCAGGGTTGATGAGGAGGGAGCACAAGAGACTGTGGTCTCAACACACCTCCTGCTTTCCATCGTAAGCGGGTGAGGGGACACCTGCCTTCCTGTACGCTGGTGTAAATCCAGGTCCTGCATCTACTCTGGATTTGCACCAGGACACCAGAGCAAAAGGGAGCTGTGGGAAGCTGCAAGCTGAGCTCTAATGATGGCACCCGTTAATGGGGAGGCTGATTACACATTGACAAGCAGCACTGGACTTCTGTTCAGCTGGGTGAGGCTTTATGCAGAGGAATTAATTGGACCGGGAGAGGCATCTCTCCCAAGCCACTAAGTAGCGCTGGGAATATGCTTACCCCTAATGGGAAAGTGGCAAGCGTGGCTCTTTGGCCGGTGTTAATAGGCTTTGTGCTGGCAGCAAGAGCTGATGCTCAACCTCTTCTGCTCCGGATGAGCTGGATGCCGCCATGACTTAGCTCCGATAGCTCTTCTTGGTGGTACTTTTCGATACAAACCTCCTGCTTGAGCTGCTTCCTGCACCAGAGCT